>ENA-ORXF01001208-ORXF01001208.1-marine-metagenome-genome-assembly--contig:-NODE-1208-length-17069-cov-5.981933_pt1 | contig 17069 bp, 24 predicted proteins | sample MGYA00237864_ERZ511476 | MGnify/ENA primary metagenome ERZ511476 (study PRJEB26306, sample SAMN06343908) | marine metagenome | isolation source: coastal waters | place: Atlantic Ocean: West Antarctic... | reverse complement strand
CCCGGAGAGATTCGAACTCCCGACCCCTTGGTTCGTAGCCAAGTACTCTATCCAGCTGAGCTACGGGCGCATAGCTTGAAATTGTAAAATAAACCCTTTAGAATCAATACATACAGAGTAACTTCTTGTTTTGTATTGCTTTAATTTGTTTGACATTGTTAACAACTATTTAGTAATATTTAGAGAACAATGTTGTTAACAGTTTAACAGGACACAAATTATGGCAAATCAAAAATTTACACCTACATGGATCGAAAGGCTTCCATACAGTTCCAAGCGCAAAGTTTACATTGACGCGTCACCAAATACAAAGTTTCAAAACTGCGACTTTATGCTCATTGTTGGAGCTAGAACCAAGACAGCTTATTTAAGATATAGACCAAAAGTTAATGGCTTAACTAAACCTGTTTTAGAAAAACTTGGAGACACTAAAGTTACAAGTCTTGCAGTTCTTAAAGAGATATATGAGAAGAAGGTTATTGAACTTAAAAACAATGAATCTCCATTACTTATTGAGAAGGAAGCAAGGAAAGTAACCCTAGCTGATTTGATAGATTTCTATATTGATAAAAAGCCCAGAACAGACCAAGTTCAAATGCTAAGACTAAAAGAGCAGCCATATTTAAATAAAACTGTTGGCGATTTAATTTGTGCTGATTTAGATATCTTTGCAGTTCAAGATCTTTTAGATTCAGATGTTGAAAAGGGATCTCTTTATGTAGCGAATCAAAAAAGAGAGTTTATTCAAAGAGTTTGGAACTTTGCAGTAACGAGACACAAGATATGGAATAGGCTTTTAGCCAAGATACATAATCCAGCAACATTCAGCATGAAGGATTATTGTGGGTTTACCAAGAAGGCTTCTAAGGTTCATTTACCTAAAGAGGACTATGAACAATTCTTTAATGTAATTAATACAGTTCCAAGATCTGATTTTAAAGATCTTATCTATATGTTCTTATTCACCGGGCAACATCCTTATTCAGAAGTTGCACAAATGCGCTGGGATCAACTTAAAGAGGTAGAAGGGCAAATGTGGTGGATGATGGAGGAAGGATTCCATAAGACAGAGACCACGCACTCATTCCCATTACACCCTATGGCAATGGACATAATCAACAAATACAAAGGTTGTGATGACGAATATGTCTTTAAGAACATGCATAGCCTAAAGCATGGGCTACATAACAAGGACACCTTTAAGAACATGCTTAGAGATCTTAGGAAGAAGAATGACATTACTTGGGATATAAGGTGTCTTAGAGCTTCCTTCATAACCTGTATAAGTGAATTGAACCCATCATATAGAGCTGGAATACTTACCAACCAAGCAGGTCAGACGATTACTGAAAAGCATTACATGAGAGGTGATATAACTTACTATGACTTCAAAGTTACAATGATTAACGATTACATGAATTTAATACAGGACAAATTAAATGGATCAAATAACAGATAGAGTAAAGCTTGAAGAAGTTCCAATATATAAAGAACCGGAACAAAGCTTAGATCAATATTTAAGAAGCATTTTTGGTTACTGCGTTCGTTTACATAACATTGTCAAACAATATGAATATCTTGGGCTTCCTAGAGAACGTGCAGTTGAACTCTTTACATATTTAACCAAGAACTCAAACGAACCCCAATACTGTTTAATGAGACAGATAACCATGAACAGAGTCCTTTTAGAAGAAAAGGGGGGAACGCTAAGAGATGCTTCCGGGCTTGCTATAGCTGGAATATTTTCTGAGATAGAACGCCTTAAGTTTCATGTTAAATCAACAAAAGCTAAGACTTATGCAGACCTTTTAATAAAGGCTTTAGCTGAGCATCTCTATATGGATGGTTTAACAGTTAATGAGATTACAGACGAGTTAATAACTTCAGAGTTTTTGGATTTATATAGTAAAGACGAAAAGAAAGAGTCATTACTTGAAAATCATAGAAGGCGAATAGCTAGATATGTCAGTACCTTTAAAGATTTTGACGTTATTGTTAAAGAGTAAATTACCCTAATAAAAAAGGGCTGTTACTAAGAAAACGTTGTCCTTTCGAATTACCCATGATGTATCTTGAGTAAGAACCTACCTATTTAAATACCATGCCTATAGGGTCTCAAAGCCAGTAGGTACTACAAGAGCTTAGTACTGAGCAGGTTGGAGATTACTTTCTATGTGTAGTCACAGAGCTTAAATAATCGCCGTATTTACCACTTCAAAAGCACCGCGTTTCAGTGGTTTATAAGTTATTAATCAGGGTCGCGAAAATCTTTATCAAGAATCTTTTTAATATTTATAATTCTTGATCTAAGTTCCTGAAAAAGAGATTTCGGACTTCTCTTGTGCAATATTAACCATACTACTGAAACAAATATTGCCCAAGGTATGAATGGAACTCCCTGCCAGTCTGGGAAGCTATTTATATAATCCCATATTGATTGTAATCTCTCCATTTCTACCTAGTTGCTTTATTCAATTTCTCTATAGAAGCTTAGAACTATTTATAGTTACTCAGAAAATTGTTTTAAGATGTTGTTATAGCCTTTAAAATCAAACTTAAACATATACTTTGATGAACTAGTGTTGTCATCTATGCAGACAAAATTAGCTGAACCCTCATTTGCTATAAGTTCTTCAAACATCTTAATATTTTTTTTGATATAACTAATTTGAAAAGCGTCCGAACCCTGCCTTTGAGTAATGGGAAGTTCAGAAATTATATTATCTTGGTTTTTAATTCTGCATTTCATTCCATTTTGACTATAAACACCCTTTATTGGATTTCTTCCATCATATTCATATAGCCTAAACCATGGCACATTCTCCATAACATTAGCGTTACTAATATAAATCTTTACTCTTAGGCGTGAGTTTTGTGTTGCGGAATTGGAAAATTTCCCTCTTACAATCTGGCTAATAAAGCCCTCGTTTGTTTCGTCACCAAAGTCATCAACATAAAAACTTTTACTCCAATTACCAATACTATTTAATTCTTCCAATCTTTTCTTCTCAACCTCAGCTTTTATTTTCTCTTCTTCCAATCTCTTTTGAATCATTTCTTCTTCTTTTATAGCTGTAATCTTTAAATTACATAAAGATTCATATTTTAATATCCCATCTTTAGATAATTCTGAATAGTATGTTGTAGACCAATTCTCTTCGACCTCTTGCAATTCCTTATAACCTGTTAGTATTTCACACGGTTTATTTGCAGGTAACGAGTTAAGTTGAAAAAACGCACTTTCTATAGATTTTTTAACGGATTCTTTAAGTATGGCTTCTTCGTCTAGAATTTCTTTGTCAGGTGAACAACCAATAATCCCGAATAAAAGTAATAGTGTTAATAGTTTTTTCATAATCTCTCCATTATTTACTCTTTATCTCTGAAAGTAATTCAATAATTCTTGCAACGGACTGCAAAAGTAGAGATGAAATCCATAATGAAAACATAAAACCAATAGTTATATACGCTGGCATTATCGATTTAGAAATGAGCGACGACGTTAATCCAAGAATTACAAGAATTACCCCAAACCAAAAAACTATACTTGCAGCCGAGTTAAGTGATCGAGGTAATTCCTCGACGGACAATCTAGTATCTGCTTTTAATCTAGCATTTGCTTTATTTGACCAATCATCAAAGAGATTTTTATCCGTTGATTTCGTTTCGGTAATAAGATCTTTGTCAGAAGTGATGCTTTCTGAGCTTTCTGATTTAAAAGCATTATCACAATCGATACATATTCCGTTTGCAGATAAATTATTGGAGCTCTCTTTGCAAATTGTGCATGTTTCAGAAAAATTAGAATTTGACATTTATGTTTCAATATAAGAATAAGGTTGATTTATATTGCCATAATCTACAAATAGAAACCAATCGCAACCTACGTTTGTTTATCTTTCATAGAAGAACCTAGAGGGTTTGATATAGTTATAGAAACTATTAAGGAGAAGTTATGAAGTTTTTATTAAGCGTTATCGCTGTTTGTTTGGTAATGATTACATCTAAGTTATATATACCAGAAGCCCATGCTGAAGTAGGTGGCATGGACACTTGGATATTAAGACATGATGATGATTTTAAAGAGGCTGTGAAATATGTCGTTGAATATAACTGTTATACAGAAGCACAGGGAGTGATTATGAAATGCGATAGACAAACAAAGTATGGTAATTAATAAGGTCAGCAGGGTAAGTAACAACTTGCGAGAGAACCTAGATAGGTTGGTTTAATTACCTAAAACTAGTTAGGAGAGATCTTGTTAAGTAGAATATCAACTCGTTCTATAATAATTTTATTATCTATATCTGAAAGGTCCATAACCTTTTTTATACAATTGCATCGCTCCGTAATATCTTCAATAATACTTTCTTTTGTTACTTTTCCAGATTCTTCACTCCATACTGATTCTAAGTGTTCGGTAATTTGAAGAACAAATTCTATTGCAGATGAATATTCATTCACACCATTTGATTTAGCCTCACTAACTACATTTGAAAATCTTCCAGAGAACATTGGAGAGACAAACGAGCTCAATTCATCTTCAACTATTTTTTTTACTTTTGACTTATATCCAAAACCAAACATTATCATTTCCTAAAGTTAATACCTTTATCCTAGACAATGTATTTTATTTTTACAAATAATTAAATAATTTGTAACAAAACAAAGATTGCTTCGTTGTACTTGTATCAACAACGGAGAAGATATGAAAAATAATAGAATTACCAATAACCAAGCTAGAAATATTGCCAAGCAATATATTCTTAACTGCAACCCAACTTCCGGAGAAGTCTTGGGTAAAAGCAAGGAATTAGATCCCTTGTTAATAAAATCACTTGAAGCTCTAATAAACCCTACTCTTAATGAGTTAAAAGAGGCTATTAATAAAAGATGCGGCTACCCTAAAAGAAGAGGGTTCCTATGGTCAAGTAATGAAGATGCAAGACTAATCTCTAGCTTTCATAATCAGCACTCAAGAAGAGATATTGCAGACGATCATGAAAGATCACTGACAGCAATTTCTGCAAGATTAAAACATCATAAATTAATTGATGAAGATATTAGCTTCCCTCAATACAAGCATAAGAAGCAGTTTTCTGTTTATATTTGAAATGAATAAAATACTTATATTTTTATTAGCATTCACAACTTTTTCGAATGCAATTGAGTACGACTCTCTTCATGAAAATACCTATTGGTTTTATGATGATGAATCTCCAGTTCAAGGTTGGCATACAGGAGCTGTCAGAAGTAACATTGTCTATGGTGACAAGCTTAGGTTTGCTATTTCTGAAAAGACTTGCGATCAAATACCAGCAATGTACCTAACATTATCTTCCATTCTAATACCAGATATAAAGAAAGATAATCCAGACTTTGATATAAATAGCATTGAAGGTAATAAGATAACTTTTAAAGCTCACATTGATGAATATGAGCCCTTTATCATTAACGCTACGATAAATATTGCCAATGAAATTGATTCTTTTTCCTCTATGTTTTTTATAGAGTTTGATAATGGAATGCCAAAAAACTTTTTATCATCAAAGAAAAATGATCCCGATGCGTTTATAGAAGTAATGATGTTGGAAATACCAGATGATGATGACAATTACCAATATTTTGATATTACACAGATGAAATTCCGTATGGGCGGTCTTGTAAATACTTGGATGCAAGCCCACCAGTCATGCCTAGATGCTGGTGAAAATAATGAGTGATAATCTATATAGCTCCATCGGAAACCTTATAAGTGACTTCTTTTTCTGGTGCGTTCATGTTCTTGAGGTAATTGGCGAGGTTACAGGAATGGGTTATGCATTAGCAAATATAGTTATTTTTGTAATGTTAGAGCCAGCTTTGATTATCCTGTTTTTTTATTTATGGATCAAAGAAAGGAGAAAAAATGCTATTTGAAATTTCTGGATGGTTACTCATGTTATTTTTAATAATTATTTTTTATCGAATTTTTAAGAATTTATTTTTTAAAAAAAAGATAAATAAAAATGAAATACTTTTAAACAGCAAAGACATAAAGCATTCAGGCCCTTTTTCAGGGAGTTTTAAGTATAAAAAATGAGCAAAATATTTAAATATATTACTGTCATCTCCTTCCTGCTAATGTTTAATATTTTTTCTTATGCAGAGAATCAAACCGAACAAATACTTTGTCTTGCAAAAAATATATATCATGAGGCAAGGGGTGAAGAAAATGAGGGAAAAATAGCAGTTTCAAATGTTGTAACTAATAGAGTAAATTCTAAGAATTTTCCAAATGACATATGCTCAGTTGTCTACCAAAGAAATCAAATTACATTCATAGATAAGATTCTTAAGATATTTCCTATTCCAGGATTGTGTCAGTTTTCCTGGACTTGCGATCTTAAACCTAATGATTCTTTTTATGATTATAAATCATGGGAAAGTAGTCAAAAGATAGCAAAAGCAGTTTTTGAGGGTTTGAATAATGATATTACGGGTGGTGCGACACATTATTTTAATCCTGATAAAGTGAGTAAACCTGAGTGGGCAAAAGAATTACAAAAAACAAAGGTTGTTGGTAAACATCATTTTTACAAGTGAAATATTTACAACACAGCACAATAAATCGAAGGAAGAGACAAGCTAACATGAAAAAATTATTATTATTAACAACGCTTATAGTTTTTATGAGTGAAGCTTCTGAAAAATCAATTAATGAAGTCTGGTGCTCAGATCAAGGTGGTATAACAGAGTATAGAACCTCCTATGGTACCTATGTAGACTGTTTAACCAATCTTTATGCCATAGAGGCTGAATATGACTATAACTGGAAAGAATCAATAGGGCAGTCATTACATTACGCAGAGGCCACAAATAGATCCGCCGCTATATTATTAATTTTAAGATCAAAAAGCACGGTTAATTATTTAGAACAGCTTAATGCTGTTATAGATAAATATGATCTACCTATAAAAGTTTTTGTAACAAATCAGTAAATGAATCGTTGTACTCATGAAGGGCAATTAAGTTCTTCAATTTTAGAAAGGAAAATATTATGAAAAAACTACTATTAACAATGATGATAAGCTTTGGAGCTATTGAAGCTTCAGCATACTCATACATAACGTCGACTACACATGGGAATACAACATACACTACTGGCAACATTGGTGGGAGTTCTGTAAACCTATCTACAAGCAGATATGGCAACAACTCATCTACTTATGGAAATATTGGAAAAAGTTCTGTAAATCTTTATGCAAATAAATATGGAAACTCATCTAGCACTTATGGAAATATTGGAAGAAGTTCTACGAATCTAAATACACAAACATATGGAAACTCATCAAGTACATATGGAAATATTGGAAGTAAAAGAATTTCAGGCAACAGTTACTCTTATGGCAATAGCACTTCATCAAGTTGGTATATTGACTAAATAAAACGGATAGCGCTCTCGAAAGGGGGCGTATTTTTTTTGCAGGAAACAATAAGTATGTCAGAATATAAAACATGTCTAACTTTGAAAGTATGCTATTCGCTGACTCATTAAAAATGAGCTTGATTAACCTAGCCATGTCCAAAACTTTTAATAAGTTTGATTCTGAGGATTTAGTTCAACAGACTTATCTTAAAGCCCTTGAAAGACAAGAACAGTTTAAAGGAGACAATATTGCTCCATGGGTAATAACTATACTTAAAAATCTATTTATTGATTCAACCAGGAAGAAGAAAGAGCATTTACTAGGAGATGATAATGCTGAAATTCCAGTCAATGACGAATCAAGTACTGCCTTATTAGAAAGAGATGGAGATAAGTGCCTTAAAGGACTATCGGAAAAAGAAAGAGAGATAATAGCCTTGAAACAAATAAATAGTTACGATGAAATCGCAGTCATTCTAGAAATTAAGCCTGGAACATTGCGACAAACCCTATCTAGAGCAAAAGAAAAATTTATGCAGTGCATGGGGTTCTTTGATGAATGAGAATGATAAGATCTTAATAAACGCATATCTAGATGGAGAGGCATCATCAGAAGAAGAGCTCTATGTTGAGTCTCTTTTAGAATCAAGCATTGACGCTAACGAATACGCTAATAAGATTAAAGATACCAACAATGAATTAGATGCATTCTTTAAAAAGGATTACTCAGAAATCTCAAATAAAATTTCATTATTTATTGATAAAGATTTAAAAAAGACCACACCAAATAAATTGCAATATTTTGTATTTAATAAATATTTTAGAAATTATGCATTATCTGCAACTATTTTTTTTGCAATTGGAATTTCTTTTAATCAGATATTGCAAAATCAAGACTATAGATTGGACTTCGAGGATTCAACCATTGAACTAGAGCTTTATAAGACAAGATCCTCTAACTCTCAAATAAAAGATCAATTTAAAAACATCTTAGTAGCAATGGTTAATGAAAAAAAATTAAAAGGAATACTCGGATACGATAAAAAAAAATATGAATTAACTATTATTAGAAAAAATCTTATTCAAAATTCTCAAATTTGTTACCAAGGAAAAGTCTTATCAAGCAACTTCTATGAGGATTTTATTTTTTGTATTTCAGAAACAGATAATTCTCTTATATTTATAAAAGACTAATTCATAACCGTCATATAAGCGGCCCAAAATACTGGATGATTATATTTTTCACTTAAAATAAGCTTTCTTTGTATTTTTGATAGAGACTCATGCGGATAGTTTCCATTTGATAGATTTTCTGCATAACTAGATGATACTAGAACGGCACTTTGTGATTCTATATCCCACCTTGTTGCCATAATACTTCTCGAACCAGAGATCTTAAAAGCTCTAATGAGCTTTGAAAAATTGTTCCTATCATTTTTTGAGTATAATGTTGAACATGCTGACAAGATAACATCTGAATTTGATAGATCTATCTTTTGTATTTCAAATGCATCTAAATAACCATCGTTGTCTGAATTTTTAGATATTACTAGAGCCGGAACATTGCTTAATCCATACTTATTTATGCTTGTATTGTGAGTTGCAAAATGAACAACAGAATTATTTTTACCCTTAAGTAATATATTTTTCTCAGTTACCTGTTGCCCAATATAATTTTTAGACTTTTTAAAAAAATTTGAGCTTCTAGTCAACTCAATTTTTGTTTCATCAAGCTTTGTATAGAAATTTTCATGACCAGAGTAATCAACACTTCCAAAGCCAATATAGCTCTTCGGGTTATTATTGATATTAGTATTTTCTATTTTTTTATTGAAATCTGACCATTTGAGAAAGTATCCAATATCATAATTACTTACAATCCAGTTATCTTTTATTGAAAGTAAGTTTGGATTAAAAGCATCATGAAAATTTGAGGTAAAAAATATGTTTTTCTTGTTTTTTAAATTATGTAACTTTTGATTAAATATCTTATCTGAGATTTTTTTTGATAAAACCTTAACCTCTTTAATTTGAGACAAATTATTAACATCTTTACTCATAATATTAAGGTCACTAAACATATTAGCTATATCGTTTTCATATAAGTCGTTAATAATTTTCATATCAATATCCTCTTTTGATATAAACAATATGACTGATAAAACATTATCTCGAAGAGGTATCGAAGTCACCGAAACTATTAAACTATTTTCCTTAAGGTTAAATTGAATATTTTTTATATCTAGTTCTGGATATATAAATTCTTGAATTTTTTTTAATTCCTTGGCGGGAAGAGATGAAAAGTCATTAAAACTTTTAAGCAATATACTTTCAATTCCTGAATCATAATCTTCTTTATCGTTAGAATATGAAATCTCTTCTTGTAAATATTTATTCTTTTTATCAAGCAGTAAAAATTCATTATTTATATAATCTAAAATATTAACTTGTGAATTTTTTTCTAAGTACAGTGCTAAAAAAATTGGATCTATTGAATAAGCATTTGTAGAATTTAAAATATTATTAATGTTCTTATCACAATTTATTTTTTTGCATTCAGAATCCCATTCATAAGCATTAACTAGGATTTTGGATTGATTTAAAAGCTTCTCATCTCTAAAAATTTTAATATCTTCAATTTTTTTTATTTTCTGCTCATAATCTTCAAATAAGTTTCCATATTGAATGGCTTCTGTAATATAGTTTTTTTCAATTAAAATTGAAGTGACTTCATTTCTAAGGTTTTGATAGGCCTGGGTCATAATCTCAGCTTTATTATCTTTGCTGAAATAGTAGTTAATTATCTTTTTAACATAAACAAGATTTTTATTAGCGATCTCTTTATCTAGAAAATCTAGATTAAATACTAGAGGGTAAACTATGGTATCTGTAAGAAATTGACTAAATGGATTTTCAAGTTCCTCTTTCTCAATCCCATCAAAAATTTCAAATAGTATAGATTGTGTTTTTATGGTAAATTTTTTATGTAGTTTTTTCACATCCTTGCTTTTATCCAAAGTACTCAGATAGATTGCAAACTGATAAATTTCGTATGGGTCATATAAATCATCTAAACGTCTATCAAGCTTATTTCTCATTTTGTCTTGGAGTTTATTTGAATCATTTTTTGATTCAGCGCAAAGCATATTACTTTTTAATATCTGCATTTCAATATCGAACCATGCAATATTGATGAAATCATCTCCATACTTTGTTTCTCTTATTTTTCTTATGGCTTCAAATTCCTGAATAGATTTAAATGAGCTTTCACAATCCAAGAAATCAAGATTAAGAGCAAAATCTTGTAAATAAATATTATCTATTTCAGCAACCCATGTATTTAAAGTCTTAACTGAATAAAAATATTTCTCAAAAAATATTTTTCTAATTACCGATTCGTCGCTTAGATTTCCATGGTAGACCTCGATTTGCCCTAAAGCAGACCATGCTAGCAAATGAATACCTGGAAAGGAGTCAAACTCTGAGTTCGAAATAATATCATCTAAAATATTTTTAGCTTCTTTAATTTTATTTGTATCAAAGTAATGTGTGGCAAGAGTGAATTTTGTTGATAACGTGTCTCTATGAATTTCTCCATGATGATTATTGTAATAGTCTATGGCTTGTTTTGTATGATAAATAGCATTGTCATATTCATTTTTTGTACTATACAATTTTCCAAGAATATCATTTTCTCTAGCCATAAAAAAATTATCTCCATCCCCAATACTTACCATCTCTATAGATTCCTTCAGATAACTTAAATCAATTATTTCTTTTTCTAAGTTATTTTGAGCAAAAAGGTTATCAAGGATAATTTCAATGAAATCTAAAAAAGTTTCATTTGTATAATCAAGATTTCTAAACAATTCTATAATTTCTTTTGATTCGGTAAATATATCTTCTATTGCCTGTGTGTCACTCGCATATACCTCATCATCATTAAGATACTTTAGCCCATAGTCAAATAGTAATGATTTGCATAAAACAAAAATATCAAAATCTAGGCCATTTTCAGGATATGAATTACATACGTTACCAATAGAAATTATTTGATCGTTAATTCCAACAAATTCTTCAGCCCATAATTTATCCCATAACTCATCAACAGTGTTTATGACGTATAGGTTTATATCATCGTGCTTAATTTCTAATTGTGTATTTTCATTAGAGCAACTAGAAAGTATGAAAATTAAAACTAAAAGTTTTCTCATTTAATATCTATTTAATTATTTTTGTAACAAAAAATCATCTTATTCGTATTAATACTATAACAGGAGAATATTATGAACATATTAGATAAAAACAGAACTTCATCATGGATGCTTAGGTTTGCTTGGACATTGGAAATAATCTTATGTCTTTCAGGCATGCTAATAGCTTTTACTTTGTCATACATAGGAGTGACCGGTGAAAGCCAAATCCTATCATTTGATACAAAGTTAATACTTTTAGTAGGAACACTGCCATTAATAGGCGTTGCTCTTACAGAGCTATTAAAGATTCCGCTAGTAACAGGTTTTATGTATGCAAAGTCATGGATGATAAAAGGAATAGCAGGTGTTGCCCTTACTGCCATCTGTATTTTAACCTTTGAAACAATGCTTACAGGTCAGGAACAGTTATTTTCATTACGTGCTGAGCAAATTAAGATTCAAAAACAAGATGAAAATCGAATGATTGAGCAGATTCAATTAATTGATACACAAATAGACTCTATTGCTGGGCTTACTCCTTCAGAGATTAAAAAAGAAGCTAATGTTGGAATTCAGGCTCAATTAACAGTTATAAATGAGCAAATAGATGATCTTAGAGCAAGGGAGGAGTCTCTCACTACTTCTAATAACTCTGCCGAAGTAAGTGAGTTGCTTCGACAGGTAAAGCAATTAGAGGGCTCTAAAAAGACTCTTGTTGATAATCACAGATTAAGTTTAAAAGATATTAATGAAGAAAAGCTGTCTTTAAATAGTGATGAGCAAAATGAATTGGAGAATGCGAATTTTTTTAAAGGAAGAATTGCAGAAAAGTTTACTCAAAGAAGAGAAGATCTAGAAGTTAGAAGAAATAATACATTAAAGACTTTCAATTCTGATATTGATTCAGCCAATAGAGCTATTGGAAAAATTAATAGAAAGATTGCCAAGCTTAGCGAGCCATCAGAAAGCCTAATAACAAGTCTAGATTTGATAGCTTCTCAAATCATTGATTTACAGAATGACAAAAATAATATTATTAAATCAAATAACCAGCAGGTTGAGTTGAGTGTGATAGAGGCCAAGAACAGCAAGGCTAGAATAAACAGCTTAATGATGGGAAGGGTTCAGATTAATGAAGAGCTTAACCATACAAGAGATAATCTAGCTATATCCTCCGGCGAGTCATTTATTCATAGACTGGCAGCAAAGTTCTATGGTGTTGAAAATCTAGCAGATTTAACTGAAGAACAAGTAGGTAACATTGCACTTCTATTCATGTGCTCTGTAGCAGGGGTTGTTTCTCTTGCCGGACCCTTAATAACTTTTGTTGCTGTAAGTATTCAACTTCAAGATGAGGAAAAGAAATCAAATAACCTACTTAGATCAATTAGATATACCTTTATTGCTTTAACCAAAAGACTTAGAAACCCAAAAATTGTTAAAGAGATTATAGAAATAGAGGTAGAAAAAGAAGTTATTAAAGAAGTGGAAGTAGAGAAGGTTGTATACAAAGATGTTATCAAGGAAATAGAGGTAGAAAAAATTGTATACGAAGAGGTTATTAAGCCAGAGCCAGTAGAAATTCCAATCTTTATCCAAGTGCCTGTCCCTACGGATCCTAAAGACTTGCCTAGGATGGATGAGATAACCAAGGATAACTTAAGACCGATATCAGCATTAGGAGGGCTTAACTAATGAATGTACGAGTAGATAACAGTTATATATATAAGTATCTTGAGGAGCAGCATCTGAGAGATGCAGTAAAGACAGCTTCTGAATTAGCAGACAGTAAGAGAAAGCAGATTCCTTATGTATTGGCCAAGTTTGGAGGCGTAGCTGTAATCATCCTATCAATAGGCCTGGCTATATATTTTGCTAATAGTTATAAGCAGATTATTGAGAGTACTAATATTACCCAAGCTCAACAGCAGGCTTCAAAAAACCAGTATTTAGGAGAGTCTGATGAGCTAATAGATGTAGATGCTATATTAAGTCAAATGAAAACTGAACCTAAATTACCTCCTGTAAGTATAGAGCCGTTGGTTGAAGAACTAAGTGAATTGGAAACAGAGCCTAAGTTCCCAACTCCAAATACAGAGACATTGGTTGAGCAGGTGAGTGTAAGAAACTATGTCATTTTTGATAAAATTGATTTTCAACATGAAGGCATTTCAAAAGTAACTATTGGTAGACAATATGATGAGCCAGATAGTGATGTGAGTTCTTCTTGGTGCTATGTTGATAAGCTCAATACAGAGGGATTTAAGAACACCCTATATTTAGTAAATAATAATGATGAAAGAACAGAATTAGATATTACCGACGAGATTGCAGAATCCTATGGGGTAAGCAAGTCATTGCTAATAGAGGCGCAGCAGCTATGCACAATTTAATAAGAATATTTGTAATATCATTTTTATTTTTCAATCTTTCTTTAAATGCTAATGATGTTTATAAAGATAATGAGCTTGGAGTAGTTCTTTTAATAGGGGATGAGGGATACGGATCCGGAGTCATTATTTCAACTTCAGGATATATCCTTACTAATAGTCATGTTGTAGAGGGCAATAGCAATCTAGAAGCTATCTTAAATTATAATTATTATCTAGATGAGTATGAGGATCATGTTCATTCAATAGAGATTATTAAGCAGGATAAAATTAGAGATCTTGCGTTAATCAAAATCAATAAACCAAAAACCTTATTAAGACCAATTAAAATTAGTAGGAAAGTGCCAGCTATAGGTTCTCAAGTTCATGCAATAGGGCACCCAGACTATGAGTTTTGGTCTTACACAACAGGATATGTAAGTCAGATCAGGAGTGATTATGAATGGACTTATAATGATGATGAAGATCATGTAGCTAATGTATACCAGACGCAAACTCCTATTGCTGGTGGTAACTCTGGAGGGCCATTACTTAACAATCACGGAAATCTTGTAGGTATCAACACATTTGGAGATACGAAAAATAACTTTCAGAACTTCTCAATTGCAGTAGATGAGATTATTGATTTCTTAGTAAATTAAATCTACCCATCACTACAACAACAACACTACACCCCACTATGTAGGGGTGTGTATGTGTGTTTTGTATATAGTGTTTTGGGCAACAGTTAAAATTATATTTTGTTTCCCTGTTTCTCTTCATCCATAAACCCCTCATCTGCAAGGTTTTTCCAGCGTCTATTAAAAACAGTAGCAAAACTTTTATCTGTTGTAGTGTTTCCTAACCCCAACAGCCTAATGTTTCCTTTTATTTCTTGTTTAGATAAACCATCTCTAAATTGAGACACAATTAGTGAATCAAATTCACTTAATCCAGTTCCAATATCAACATAGATAGATTCATGTAATTCATCATTATGATTAATAACAACTGATCTGGATTTAAAAGGAATACTCTTGCCACTTAAAGGTGACTTACTTTTTTCTCTAACAAGTTCAAATCCATCTTTCTTCTTTTTTATTTTAAGAACTGTTGATATGTCATTAGATAATATTGATGTACCCATCATTCCTCTGGAAGCATCTTTACCAGAATGATGAATTAATAGAACTGATGTATAGCCACCAGATCCGCTAATCCATTTTCTAAGATTGCTAATGGCTGTTCTTATTTGAGAATCATCATTAATACCAGCTCCAACAATACCCTTAGATAAAGTATCAATAACAATTAATCTAATTTGATCATGAACTAAATTTTCACCATCCCAAAACCACTTAACGCCACCCTCATCCTCATCATCATCGGCTTCTTCATAAAAGTAATAGTCACTTAACAAGTTAAAGTCCCTTACATGTCTTTCATTATCATTAAAATTAAAAGATAGGTTTGAACCAATTTCCTCCTGCTGCAAAGGATATTTGTTTTCCATTAATGCTTTCGCCCTGAACATCATTTCTACTCTGGGAGTGTCCAGGCTGTAATAAATGACTTTGCCACTCAGCGAAGCTCCTAGCTCGTTTCCGCCTGTTAAAACTTCCATTGCTATCTTGAGTGCCATTCCAGTTTTGTGATGATCCTTCGGTGCGTACATTATTGCTATCTCGCCCATTCCCATTAAGTTGTCTATTAGCCATCTTTCTTCCTTCCCTTTATTTTTAGTCAGCAGTTCTGTTAATGATTCCATCTGTTTCGTCCTTTGTTTGTTTAAAATAGTTAAGTCTGTATAAAGCCCTCAAAAGGGCAGATTCTTGTTTGGTTAGAAGTCTCATTGATCCATCTGGCCTATGAAACTCCTCTTGGTATGTTTCTTCGATTAGCTTGATGTTATTTTTCAGCTTCATTTATTGATGCCATGCTCATGAACTAATTTTTCAATTGATCTAGTAGGTATCATTATCTTTTTACCAAACTGAAAACTTTCTAGCTTTCCTGAATGAACCAGCTCATAAGTTTTGTTCATTCCACATCCCAGAGCTTCAGCAGTTTCTTTTATTGAGTAAGCTATTTTCATTTTGTTACCTGTAATTTTTTATCGTCCATTTCATTTCCTTTTTGTTATTCCTACTTAGTAGGTGTTATTTAATATCTGCCACTATTTAATAAAATATTGTATTGTTTGACAAACGAAGCATAGTTTTATATCGTTTGTTGCAAGGAAGGACGAATTAATGGAAATGAAAATTGATTATTGTGTACATGGTTATACAGAGGGCTACGACTGGGATGGGAATCTCCTGAAGCGTAATCCTTTTAAAGGTAAGGTTGTTCCCATATCTAAAAGTGGAAATAAAAGAACAAACAAAGCTGCTGGTATCGTGGATGGATTTGTTAGAGCTGATGAAGGTTTTTCTCATAGACCAGTCAAAGAAAACTTTTGGTCAGAGTTTATTAAAATTATAGATCCGCTTTTTGATGCAAAAATTAGACCTCAAAATTTAATTGAATCTATTGATCCAAAGTCTGATTTATATAACGAACTCGTAACCAATCAAATTAAAGAGAATATTTGGCTCTTTGTTAACGAATGGGGTTTTGACTCTGAAGAAAAGGTTTGGACAGAGGAGATTGATTACAGATTAGAACCAACTCTACAAAATATTTGTATGGAAGCCTTTATGCTTCGTGACGCAATATCAATGAATATATCTGAACTAGCAGTAGATGAATCATACGCTTCAAAAATTAATCAAAGTTACATGAAACTTCATCTAGGCAAACCCTTTTTCAGTGATGCTGAAGTTGGCTATCACATGTTTGTCATGGGCTTCTGGGATTGTATATATAGAAGTTTCTCATTCGACAAACAAAGAGCCTTTGCGAAGCTCTGCGTTAGATGTGGAAAGCCTTTTGTTGGAAAGACAATGAAGAAGAAGCATTGCACGGACGCATGTAAATGGAATGAATGGAAAGATAGACAAGTAGCTGAGAAGCTAGGAGAGAAGAAATGAGTATAACTAAAAGACCAAATGGTAAATATCGTCTTGATTGTAAGATTAGAAAAGATGGAGAGAT
>ENA-ORXF01001206-ORXF01001206.1-marine-metagenome-genome-assembly--contig:-NODE-1206-length-17075-cov-5.142546_pt1 | contig 17075 bp, 15 predicted proteins | sample MGYA00237864_ERZ511476 | MGnify/ENA primary metagenome ERZ511476 (study PRJEB26306, sample SAMN06343908) | marine metagenome | isolation source: coastal waters | place: Atlantic Ocean: West Antarctic... | reverse complement strand
GCAACCATCCAAGGGCCACATTCAAGCACCAATAAGAACTTTTCTACAAAACCTGAAGCTGACAAGTGGGTAAAAAGTAAAGTGGACGGAACCCGCAACTTTGTCACATGGGATCAAGACGTATTAAACCGCATGAAGCTGTTAGAGCGAAATGGTGAAAAGTTTGGTGGGCTACTTAGTCGCTAACTAAAAGTTTACAGAAAACAATCGGAAAAAATATGGAATACGGTTTGTTGCCCGCGAAAGCGCGTTCTTTATTGCCTGTTGATGATTATCGCCAGATGGCAACAAGTACAGGTCGGTTAAGGAACCGTAGGCGTTCTGAAGGTCAAAAGAAATACGGACTTGGCGTTAAGATATTAGATGCTGAAGCCGCGCTTATAGACGCATACAATCAGTTTCAGCCGCCTGACGATGCGTTGGGTTTATTAGCTTTGCCTGCAAAGGCTGCATATGCGTTAGGTCAAGGTGCACTTACAGCAATAGAAGACTTTGTTAAAGACCCAAGTGATCCTAAAAAATCATTTGACGCGGCATCTATTGTTGCAGGCGGCGGCGGTCTTTTATCGAGAGCAACTGATTTACCTAAAGGCGCAGTGTTAGGTACATTTGCAGGGCGAAATGCGCGAACGGCTCCAATGGACAAACTTGAATCGGCTCAAGCAATGACAAAAGCTGGAGCTTCAAGGGACAAAATTTGGAACGAGACCGGATGGTTTAAGGACGCTGATGATAATTGGAAGTTTGAAATTGATGACAGTAAAGCAACCTTGTTCCCTCAAGCGGCCTATCGTGATCGAAGCGATGTAGGCGAAATGATGACGCACGGTAAACTTTATTCTGCTTACCCAGATGTGCAAACCATACCGACTTCACCATTAACAAACGCTGACCCACGGATAGGCGCGCAATATGCTTTTCCAGCACCGGGCAGGGCAGAAAGAATAGAGGTCAACCCTAATAACAAGACTGATGAAATAAAATCAAGTTTGTTGCATGAAGTTCAACATTCAATTCAAGACAGAGAAAACTTTGGCAAAGGCGGGTCATTACAAACAGCTCCCGCATCAGTAGTGCAGGGGATAAACGAAAAATTAAAAAACTTAGGATCAGTAAGTTTATTAAACAAATTTGATGATGCTGCTAAAGATTTAAATGAATTAAGGTCATTAGAATCAATTGCATATTTTAGAGATATTAAACAACCCCGACATTTATTTGGAACGTCTACTTGGTACGAAAACTCAACTGAAGTTCGAGGATTGTTAGGCGCAATGCCTAAACGCAGTGGCCCCGCTAAAAAAGAATGGATTAAAAAAGCAGGCAATATTATTGCCGACAGAATAGAAAACGAACACATTGCAACTTATGGCGCAAGAGTAAATAGGGTTACCAAATCCCCAGCTAGTGCTTATTCATTATACAAAAATGCACATAAATTTTCAGATGAAAAGAAAAGTTTAAAAAACGCAACTAAGCGTGCGGAGTACGCTGCAAACAAATTTGATCGTCAAAAAATTAATAAAATTCTTGGTTTATTAGACCAAAAAAGAAAATTTCAAGATAAAGATTTTAGCAAAATGACCGAAGAGGAAAAGTATAACCTCTATCAGCGGTTAGCTGGCGAAGCTGAAGCACGAAACGTGCAGACACGAAAAGATTTTACACCAGAGCAACGATCAGCAAGGCCGCCATGGACAACGCTTGATGTTCCTGAAAATGAGCTAATCGTTAAAAAATTCTACTGAACGGATTCAATATGGAATACGAAGACAAACTTGCAGACATTCGCGAGCATTTTAAGCTATGCGAAGAGGCTGAAGCGCAAAATCGTCAACAAGCGATGGACGATCTTGAGTTTGGCCGCATGGGCAAGCAATGGCCGGAAGAAGTCAAGAAGCAGCGCGAGCGTGACCGCCGCCCCTGCTTGACGATTAACCAAATGCCAAAATTTATACGCCAGATTGTCAACGATGCGCGGTTAAATAAGCCAGCGATTAAATGTTACCCAGTAGATTCAAACGCAGATGTTGAAACCGCAAAGATACTTAACGGCCTAATTAAACAGATCGAGACAAGCAGCAACGCGGAATCGGCGTATTCAACAGCTATCGACAACGCGGTCAGTAATGGATTTGGATATTTTCGGGTTGATGTAGACTTTGCGCGTGACGATGCCTTTGAGCGCGACATAAAGATTGACAGAATTATGAACCCGTTCTCTGTCTATCGCGATCCGCGATCAACGGCAGTTGATAGTTCCGATTGGAATATGTGCTTTGTAACTGAGCTGTTGACGCACGACGAGTTTGAAACGAGCTATCCTGATGCTGAGAAAACAGACTTTGAAAGTCAAACTTTTGAGCAACGAGACAATCTTTGGTACACCTCAAATACAGTTCGCGTTGCTGAGTATTGGTCACGCGAGGAAGTAGACAAAGAAATTATTATGATGTCAGACGGTCAAATTCTTGACGCTGACATTTTTGAATCTCAACGCGATATGTTTGAAGTTGCTGGCATTATGCCAATGCAATCGCGAACAGCTAAATCGCATCGAGTAAAGCAGTGCGTTGTTACTGGCTCAGAGATATTGAGCGAGATCGAGTGGGCGGGTAAATACATTCCGATTGTCCCCGTCTATGGCGATGAAGTTGTTGTTGGCGAAAACAGAAACTTTCATTCGCTTATCCACTTCGCGAAAGACAGCCAGCTTGCATATAACTTTTGGCGGTCAGCCGCAGCCGAGCTAGTTGCGCTCAGTCCGAAAGCGCCGTGGATTGCACCAATTGGCGCGTTCAACACTGACCAAGCGAAATGGGCAACGGCAAACACAGAGAACCATGCGTTCATTGAGTACGATGGCGGCCAACCGCCTATCCGCCAGCCGTTCGCAGGCGTGCCAGCCGGAGCGATCCAAGAGGCCGCATCGGCCAACAATGACATGAAAGATGTAATCGGCATGTTTGATGGCGGCATGGGCCAGCCTAACCAAGCATCCGGCAAAGCTCTGATTGCGAGACAGCGCGACGGCGATATTAGCACCTACCATTTTATTGATAACTTGAGCCGCGCAATTAGACATGCAGGGCGGATTATCGTTGATCTAATTCCAAGTGTTTACACAGAGGCGCGAATAATCCGCGTGCTTGGCGAAGACAACGAAGCGAAGACCGTACAAGTTAATCAGCAATTCCAAAACGAGGGCGACGATGCTCCGCGCATGTACGATCTAACAACAGGAAAATATGACGTTGTTGTAAAAGCAGGGCCAAGTCATTCGACGCAACGCCAAGAAGCGGCAGAGCAAATGATGCTGATGATACAGCAATTCCCGCAGGCTGCACCTGTCATTGGTGATTTAATTGCCAAGAATTTAGATTGGCCTGGAGCCGAGGAAATTGCCGAGCGGTTACAGAAAATGTTGCCGCCAGAAATTCGTGGCCGCAATCCTGAAGTTGAGCAAGTCAAACAACAGCTTCAAGAGGCCGCTGGAATTATTCGCGAGCTGCAAGCTGACAGATCAATCATGCAAGAGAAAAACCAAATCGATGCAAACAAGGTCGCGCTAGAAGCTGAGAAAGTAGTCGCGCAAAAATACAAAGCTGAGACTGACCGCATGAGCGCGTTAGTCAAAGCCGAGACAGCAAACTCTACGGTTCCCCAGATGGAGGCGTTCCAACCTAACAACTTACTTTAAGGAGATTACCACTATGTCGGACGAAGCAAATAATCCAATTGAGGAACTTGCTGAACAGCCTGAAGACAACGCACCTGAAGCAGAGATTGCCGAGGATACGCAAGTTGTTGAAGTCGAGTCAGACAACGAAACAAGCGAACCTGAAACAGATGAGGTTGATGGCGAAGAACCAGCTTCTGAGTTTGTAACAGTCGAATACGATGGCATGGAGTACGAAGTGCCAAACAATCTTAAAGACGCGCTAATGCGTCAGCAAGATTACACTAAAAAAACTCAATCGATTGCAGAGCAACGCAAAGAGATTGAGGTGCAAACCGCTGCGCTACAACAGCAAAGCGTACAACAACAACAAACTTTCGAGGAAGCTGCCAACCTACGGTCAATCGATCAGCAATTAGCTCAATACAATGATCTAAACTGGGACGAGCTGTACCAAGGGGACATGGCAACCGCTGTTAATTTGGATCGTCAAAAACGCGATTTAGAATCTCAGCGACAAGCGACAGTCGGAAGATTGCAACAAGGCCAAGCCCAAGCTGTTGAGAACCAGCGAGTTGAACACGCCAAGGTTCTTGAAGAAGGCCAAAAGGTTTTGGCAACCAGAATTAAAGATTGGACACCAGAGCTTGCACAAAAAGTTGCCGCCTACGGAATTAGTCGGGGATTAAAAGAGCAAGCCGTCCAAAGCATTACTGACCCTGTTCACGTTGAACTTATCGACAAGGCAAGACGTTACGACGAGCTGATGGCTAAACAAACAGTTAAGCCAGTTGCCCAGCCTGCTCAAGCAGCAATAAAGGTCAAGGGCAAACGAGCCGCCGTTAACAAAGACCCCGATAAAATGGATGTGAACGATTGGTTAAAAATGCGGAATCAACAAGTTGAAAAGCGCAATCGCGCATAACCAATAGGAACTAAAAAATGGTAAATACACTTTTAACCCCAACAGCGGTAACACGCGAAGGGCTTCGGGTCTTGCACCAGAAGTTAAATTTTGTCGGAACAATTAACCGTAGCTATGATGACCGTTTTGCTAAGTCAGGCGCAAAGATTGGCGACAGCCTTTCTATTCGTTTGCCTAACCAATACACGGTCAGAACAGGCGCAGCTTTAAGTTCTCAAGATGTTGCTGAACAATCTGTAACGCTTCAAGTCGCGTCACAAGCAGGCGTGGATACCACATTTACGTCAGACGATTTAAGTTTGGATATCGATGACTTTAGCTCGCGTATCCTAAATCCGGCAATGTCTGTACTTGCGGCGCATATTGAATCTGATGCTCTTTCTATGTACAAAGACGTTTACAATCATGTAACCGATTCAGGTGCAACAATCACCAAAAGCGATGTGCTTCAAGCTGGCAAAGTTTTGACAGACAACCTAACGCCATATGATCAGCGTAACTTGTTGATGAACACAAAAGACAATGTTGATCTAGTATCTGACTTGTCTGGCTTGTTCAATGACCAATCAAAAGTCGCGTCAAATTATCGTGAAGGTCGCGTAGCTTCAAACACGTTTGGTTTCCAAAACATTATGGAAACGAGTTTAGCACCGTCTCACCTGGGCGGCGCGGATGATGGCAGTGGGGATCACTTGGTCAATGATTCAGGCACTATTGCCGAAGGCGTAGCGCAGCTAACTGTTGATACAGGTAGTGCAACTTTGCTTAAAGGAGACATCTTCACCCTCGACGCTGTAAATCGTGTTCATCCTGAAACTAAAGCTGACACGGGTGAGCTTCAAAAGTTTGTTGTTTCTGCTAATATGGCAGGCGATGGAACCGTCCTAACTTTCCAACCGCCTCTGCGTGCAGCGGGTGCGTTGAAAAATATTACTGCAATGCCAGGCAACAACGCGCCAATTCGCAAGCGTGAGTCAGACGACTCAACAGCAATTGCTGCATCACAAACATTGACGACTTCTTTGGCTTATCACAAAGATGCGTTTGCATTTGCAACCGCTGATCTTGTTTTGCCAACTGGCGTTGACTTTGCTGCGCGTGAAGTCATGGACGGCATCTCAATGCGGATTGTTCGTGATTACTCAATCAGCGCAGATACGTTCATCACTCGACTAGATGTGATTTATGGTTTCACAACAATTCGTCCTGAATTGGCGTGCCGCATACACATGAACTAAAAAAGCGGGGGTTGCTTTCGGGCAGCCCCCATTTTTAATTGCGAGGTAATTAATGACTAAAATTTGGATGTTTAAAAATGGAACAGGCGAAGGCAAAATCTTTGATGCTAATGCTGTACCAAAAAGTGGTTATTCTGATAACCCAAAAGCTGCAAAAAAACCACCTCGGTTAGCTACGCCTCGACGCGCACGCGACGAAGGCAAGTTTGTAGCCGACGATCCTACAACGCTAAACATAAATGAGGCTTACGAGAAATGAGCATAGCAACGCTTGCCGAATTAAAAACTGCTCTTGAAACTGAGACTAGCCGCTCGGACATAACGTGGGACGATTACATCACACGGGGAGAAGCACGCCTTAATCGCAAGCTGCGCTTATTACAGCAAGAGACATCAGTTGCTTTCACGTTGGCGGCTGGCGATAACTCGCAAGCATTGCCGTCTGGTTTTATAGAGCATATTGATTTATTTTTTACTTCTGACAATCACCAGCCAACTCAACAATCTCTTTCGACTTTGCAAGAAACGGCCAGCACTGGATCAGGCAGGCCATACTATTTTGCCATTGGCAACGTGATACAGTTCGAGCGAGAGGCGGATACCCCCTACGTGTTCACCCACAGATTTTATAAAAAGTTTGATTTAGTAACAGACAATACAAATAACTTATTAACTGATCATCCAGATGCTTATATTTATTCAACGCTTGGTGCGTTTTACATGCGAGCAAAAGACACAAACATGGTGCAGTCAAATCTAAATATGCTCGATCAAGTTGTTCAAGAATTAAACACGCTAGATGGTCGTTCAAGAAATCAAGCGCGGTTAGCCGTAGATAGCGGCTTAACTTCCGCTCGACGCTTTGATATTTCGCGAGGATTTTAATGTTTAACTTTGGGCCGTTCCTTCCTGATCAAGCTGACTTAGGCAACCCCGGCGCAACGGTTGCAACTAACGTACTGCCAAAAACGACGACTACATACGCGCCTTTTCCAAGCCAAGCAACTGTGTCTAGTGCAATGTCAAACCGCCCAAGAGGGGCTGCGTCATTTGTGCAAACAGACGGCACGGTCAATACGTTTTCAGGTGATCATCAAGATTTGTTTAAATTAGGTACAGCGGCGTTTGCAAATAAATCACGGCAGGCGGCAAGCTACACAGTTGGCACAACTGACCATGTTAATTTTATTCAATTTGGTGATCGTGTTATTTCAGTCAACGGCCACACTGACCCACCTCAAAGTTTTGTGATGGGAACATCAAGCACGTTTACTGATTTACTTGCTACAGCGGCAACTTGCACAATCACAATAACAGCGCATGGCAATTTAGCGACAGGCGAGAAAGTTCGTTTAATTGCAACTGATCAAACTGTACATGATTTTACCGTTGGCGGCAGCGCTGGTTCAGGAACTTTTGTTGCTCAAACAAACAACAACACAACAGCAGAAAACTTAAAAGTACAAATTGCAGCTAATGCAAAATTTACAGCGACGCGAGCTGATGCAGTTGTTACAGTTACGCAAGCAGTGGCAGGTATAAAAGGTCAAGGCGCGGTTGCTGTAACTGACGCTGGCGATGTTGGCATGACAGCGACAGCTTTTGTCAACGGCGTTGGTTACGACATTCGCGCTAAATCAATTGCTGTTGTAAAAGATTTTGTGATGATGGGTAATCTTTATGATGGCGATGGGGTTACGCCAAACCGCATCCATTGGTCAGGAATAAACGCCCCAACGTCATGGGAAACAGTAGGGTCAGCGGCGGCAGCGGCTGTTCAATCTGATCGTCAAGACTTGCCAAGTGGCGGCGAGATTATGGCAATTACAGGTGCTATTGGCGGCATGGACGGCGCAGTGTTTTGCAAGAACGCGATATATTCTTTGAGCTTTGTCGGGCTGCCAACTGTCTTTAACATTCAAGAAATTGTTCGTGACTCTGGAGTGTTAGCAGCCAACTCAGTTGTTAACGTAGGCGCGGTAGCGTTCTACTTATCTGAGTCTGGATTTATGACTTTTACAGGATCGGGCGCACAACCAATTGGCAACCAAAAGGTAGACAACTTTTTCTTATCTGATCTTGATCAAAATTATATCCACCGCGTGTACGGAGCGGCTGATCCAACCAACAGCTTAGTCTACTGGGCTTATCCAGGCGCAAACAATTCTGACGGCCAGCCTAATAAAATTATTATCTACAACTACCAAATAGATCGATGGTCAACGGCTGAAGTTTTTCAAGAGTATATGTTTCGGAATTTATCGGTTGCACGCACACTTGAAGACTTGGACGATTTTGGCACTGTTGATAATCTAGGCGTCTCGTTTGATTCCGCATCTTGGATTGGCGGCCTAACATCTTTAAATGGATTTAACGCGGACAATAAACTTTGTAGATTTACGGGTTCTAATTTAGCCGCAACTTTAGAAACACAAGAGCTTGGCGGCGACAAAAGAATATTTGTAAACGCAGTGCGCCCATATGTTGACGGCGGCACAGTTACAATAAAACTTCGACATCGAGCAACGCCAACTGATGCAATTAGCGAAACAAGCGAGAACGCGATTGACGCGGATGGTCAAGCGCACTTTACCGTAAGCACTCGATTTGTACGCGCTCAAGTTAATGTTGCGGCAGATGGTAATTGGACGCACGCGCAAGGCGTTGATGCAGAGACTGCCGTGGATGGCAGCGCATGACCGTATCAGAGTTTAGAGCGCCGCCATTGTTTTCTAATGATGAAACAATTCACAGAAAACAACTTGGCGAATCAATTAACAATATTATCGTTGGCAAGCTAAACAATGTGATTGATGTCACACTTACTGCAAGCTCTGCAACGACAACAATTACAGATGCGCGGATTGGAGTAAATACAGCTTTTATTTTTACTCCTACAACTGCCAACGCATCGGCTGAAATTGGCGCTGGTACAATTCATGTTGTGACAACGAGCAGAGTAAACGGCAGTGCAATTGTAACAAACGCAAATAATTCGCAAACAGACAGAACTTTTAAAGTGGTAATGGTGGGCTGATGGCATTTACAGATTCAGAAGGCAATGTGTTTGAAACAAACTCGTTTGGCAGACCGCAAGGTTTTTGGAAGAATAACAAATATGTTTTTCCAAAGTTTGGCAGTCAGCCAGCCGCCGCACAACCTGTTATCGTTGAGCCTCAACCAGCGGCCCAACCTCAACAAAATAATTTTCGGCTGCCAAGCACTACAGCAAATATGCAGCAAGAAAACCAACAGAACAGCGAAGGATTAGGCGAGGGCGATTTTTCTACTGACCCCGTTAATTTTGATTTATCCACAACTAATTTAAATTTTGATCCCGGTTCATTAAGAAACAACCAAACTTTAGGCACAATTGTAGGAAGCGGCATTGGTCGGCTAGGCGGCCCTGTCGGAAGTATGATAGGCGGCGCTGTCGGTGGAGGATTAGCAGGCCGTGGCATAAGAGGTTCTTTAGGTGGTTTGGCGGGGTCTTTAATCGGCACTGCATTGCTTGGCCCTCTTGGTGGGTTGCTTAGTGTTGCTGGAGGTCGCATGGGCGATCTACATGACATGGAAGACGGGCTTGCTTTTGAAAAAAATAAACAATCCGGTTTGCTAGATACTCTTGGTTACGGCTTTGGGTTTGGCGATGACATGCCAGACCGTATGCGCGATTATTATGGGGTAGATCAATATGCGCCTGCTATGGTTCCTGATATTGGTAATTTCCATAAAGGGCGTCAAGTTTATAAACTTTCCAATTTCGCAGATGCACCAAAAACAATTGACCCACTAGCTATTCAACCTTTGCAGCCTATGATGGCAGACAGCGATCCAGTCGGCGATCCGTTTACATCATTAGCAGATATGTTTAGCGGCTCTCAAGGGCAAGATGACAGCGGCTATGGCGATGATAGTGGTGGTGGTTTTGATGATACAGGCGGGGGCATGGATGACCCTGATTATGGATAAGAGTTTTTGACAGATGATAAAATCTACTTTACAAAAAGAGGATGGAAATCATAGGCCACATAATAACGATCATCGTCAGGATCATCAGCGCCTAACTTTTGTTAAGCCGCATGACGTTGACAAACAAGCCGCACGCGCATTGCCGCATATCCAACGCGCTTTGGATCGTGGCGGCAGCTACACCATACATAATGTTTTAGACGAGCTTCGATCAGGAGCTGCTCAATTGTGGCTTATTGAACGCGGCGACAAAGTAACAGCTATTTGCATAACTGTATTAAATCAGCACCCGCAATCAAAGAGCTGTTTGATTTGGTTGTGTGGTGGCGATGGCGTGAAAACGTGGTTGCATTTACTTACGCATATTGAAGATTGGGCGAAAGCTGAAGGTTGCGATTTGATCACGTTGCGTGGTCGAGCGGGATGGGAGAAAATAATGCCTGACTACGAAAAAACAAAAGTAATTCTTGAAAAGAAATTGAGGTAAAAATGGACGATAGATCAGAGCCAAGCGGGACAAGCACGACTGTAATGTCTAACTCGCCGCCAGCTTATCAACAGCCGTTTATTCAACGCGGTCTAGCAGAGGCAGAAAAATATTACGACACGCCGCGTTCATATTACGAGGGCAGTACAGTCGTTCCTTTTTCAACGCGAACAAACGAAGCGATGGCCGGGATCGATGCGCGTGCGCGAGCAGGCAGCCCATTAGTTACAAACGCACAAAATTTAACGGCTGATACGATGGCGGGTAATTTCTTAAACGCATCAAGCAATCCATATCTGTCAAATGCAATGGATGCTGCAACTCGCCCAATGCGAGAAGCATTTCAACAGGACGTTATGCCCTCAATTGATGCAGCTTTTTCAAGTGCTGGCCGATACGGATCAGGGCTGCAAGCTAACGCGCAAAATCGTGCAGCCGATACCTATTTGCAAAATGTTGGCGACATGACAAGTCGCATGGCGTTCTCAAATTATGGCGATGAGCGAGGGCGACAAATTGCAGCGGCTAACGCAGCGCCCACTATGTCAGAGCTTGATTATTTAGGGCTTGAAAGGCTCGGCCAACTTGGCGCGGTTGACGAGGCTTTCGCGGGTAGCGCCCTACAAGAAGACATTGACCGTTACAATTTCGCTCAAGAGGAAGGTCGAGTCCGTCTAGGCGAGTTTTTGCCACAGGTTACTGGCGGTCAGTTCAGTCAGCAAACAACAGCCGAGCCACTTTATAATAACGATGCCGCAACATATTTAGGATATGGAGCGACAGGCGCAAACATTTTAGGCGGTCTATTCGGCGGCGGCAGTGATTCAGCATATCAAGGTTTGAAAGGTTTATTTTAATGGCTCCAACTTTAACGCAACAACTGCCGCAAAGAACACCAGCCATGCAAGGCGGCTTACTTGGACAAACGCCAGCTCAAGCGCGAGCTGATGCTTTCTTAGCTGGTCTAGGCGGAATGGGCGCAGGCTTATTACAAGCTGGAGCAACAACCACTGACCCAACGCAGTTTGGCCGAGGCATGGCAAACGCGGCTCAAGGTTTTACGCAAGGCAGACAATCAAGTTTACAGAATACGAGGGCACAAGAAGCTCAGAAGAGGCAAATGGCTTTGGCTAACGCGAAAGCGGCTAGAGAACAGCAAATATTTGAAATGGAGATGAACCGTAATAAAAATTTGATGCAGGCGCTAACAAGCAGCCAGACCCCTAGATTTGTATCAAATGCAATGTCTGGCCCAGAACCAACAGCGGTATCGCCTTTAATGCAGAGGCCACAAAGTAGTGGTTCAAGTCAGATCAATGGCGTTTCTTATCCTAATGCAATTATACAAGCTGCAATGATAAGCAAAAACCCAGCGGAGGTTTTGTCTAGGTTTGCGCAAACCGCTAACGATCCATCTAAAATGTATGGCCCTAATAATGTATTGAACGCAGAAGGGCGCGTTAATTTAGAGAGACAAGCACGAACAGAATTAAAGCCAGTGCTTGAAGCAACTCAATCCGTAAATCAAAAAATGCGTAATGTGCAAACAGGTCTTTCAGACAAAACTGGAACAGGCGACATTGCCGCCGTTAAACAATTTATTAAGATGGTTGATGATGGCGTTGTTACGGCTGGAGAATTAGCCGTAGAACGATCAGCGCAAGACCTTATGTCATATATAAGAGGTACGGTAGCAAACTTAGCAGAAGGTACTGTTTTAGACACTAAACTCAGAAAGAATATTTTAAATTTAGCGTTGCGTTTTGAACAAAATACTTACGCGTCTATACGGCCTCAAGTGCTTGCCGCTAAAATAGGCGCAGATGAGTTAGATCTTAGATGGGATACCCAAATTTGGCGAGGCGGCCCAAACATCTTTGGTACAGATATCCCAGATAAAGCATTAAAAAAACCCAAGATTAATATAGTCCCCCCATCTTTAGGCGATGTTGGAACGATTCCAATCTCTGGTTTAGTTCCTGTTCCAATTTCAAACTAGGTTAAAATAAATGGTCGATAAAATCTTTGAAGCTCATAAAATAAATCTACAAAAACACAAAGATCAAGGGGCATCCCCGCGTCAAGTTATGGCTTATATTAAAAAGCATAACATGACTAAAGAAATGGCGTTTACCATTTTAAAAGATTCAAAAGGCGCTCTTAAAGACAAACTTAATGACGAGTTTGTAAACACTAAAGCAAATGCAGCGCGTCAAATTTTAGGCCAAGGCACATTAATGGGTTTTGGTGATGAGCTGTTTGGAACAGCCAGAGGTTTGTATGATGCAATTGGAACGGATGAATCTTTTGGCGATTCAATAAACAGAAACATCGACGCAGAGCGCGATGCTAATGAAGAGTTTCAAACGGCGTTCCCTAAAACAGCAACGGCTTATCAGATAGGCGGCGGGTTGGCTACAGGTGGAGCGGGTGCAGCTAGAGCGGCAGCTATGCGAGGTGCTGCATTATTGCCGCGTATGGTTCAAGGCGCAAAAACTGGTATGGGCTATGGCGCTGTTGGCGGCGCGGGTCGGTCTGAAGGCAACATAACAAACGCGGATGGCTTTACGTCTAGGGGGCTTGGCGCAGTTATAGGCGCTGGAGCTGGGGGAATAACTGGCGGCGCAATGCCTGCCATTACCCAAGGCGTAAGTTCTGTTGTTGGTGGAATTGGGAGAACATTAGCACCAAAGGCAACGGCAAAACTAAACGCAGAAAGTTTAGTCCGCAGGGCAGGCGATGAAGATGGGCTTACAGGGAAAGATTTAACCGTGCCATTAAGTCGGATGCCATCTAGCGCGATTATTCCTGATTTGGCTGGACGGCGAGAAAACTCTCTGCGCGATGTTGTAAGACAAGCGGCAGGCACTTCCGGCGGCAAACAGTTGGCTGCATTTTTGGGCAACCGACAAGATGCGCAAGGCAGCCGCATACTTGAAACAATAGATAGCACAATGCCAACAGAGGGGCTTGAAGATTTTCTTTTTAATACAACTGAACAACGCAAAGCATCTGCTACTCAAAACTATGGCGAGGCTTACAGTCAGCCGTTGGAAGTAAATAAAACGATACAAGGATTTTTAGACAATAAAATAATTCAAAAACTTTACGATGGAGCGGGTGACCTTGCTGCATATGATAATATTGAAATGCCGTTGTCTATTGATCGTTTTGCAGAGGGTTCAAATTATCCACCCCCAACATTACAAGAGTTTGATTTTATTAAGCAGGCACTTGATGATCGAGTAAATGAATTGTACCGACAAGGTAAAGGCGGCGAGGCAAGTAAAGCTAAAAGTTTACGCGACAGATTAAAAGGTGAACTAGATAAGCAAATACCTGATTACAAATTGGCGCGTTCAGAATACGCTGGTTATTCAGCGGCAATGGAAGCTGCAAATCTCGGTAAAGACTTTATCGAAAAACCTCGCGGTGTTAGCAAGCGCGTTTTGACTGACATGGGCGACCATGAGCGCAAGAGCTTTCAGGTCGGTGTAGCCGAAGCATTAAGAACTAAAATTTTAATGTCAGATGATGGCTCAAATTTTGCTGATAAAATATTTAAGAAACAAGAAATAAGAGATCGGCTACGCCTCGCATTTGATGATGATGCAACATTTGAAAAGTTTGCCGAGGCAATGCAAAACGAGCAGCATATGGGCGATACTACTAGGCGAGCATTAGGCGGCTCGGTAACTGGGCGTATGCAAAACGATAGGGATACATCGGGCCGATTAGAGGAAGTTGCAAATTTGGTTACTGAAAATCCTTTAGCAATAGCGTCAAGATTTTTAACTCAAGCAGGGCCGCCGCCCGAAATGGTTGCGGCTGAACTTCAAAACATATTTACACCTGACAACAACGCTCGCGCATTGCAAATATTAAACAGCGGCAGCCCAAGAGTGCGGAAAGCTGGCGGCATGTCCATGCCTATATTAAGCAACTCGTTAGCTCAAAACTCTCCAAGATTACTACAAGGAAGATAGAACATGGCAGTCAAAGATTGGTCAACTACGGCCTCAAATAATACCGCGCCTGGAAGCGTCAACTTTCAAGAATCGCAATTGCCCTCAACGCTAAATAATTCTATGCGTCAGGTTCTCGCAGACATGAGAACGCACTTTGAGAATGGCGGCTGGATACAGTTACACACGACTGTTTTTGCAAGTTCAACTACGTTTACAGTTGCGTCAGTTGATGTTCGTACAACTTACGCAGTTGGACGCAGAGTGCGAGCAGTTGGCTCATCCACAGGCACAATCTATGGCGTAATAACTGTTACCGCGTTTTCTTCTAACACAACGGTCACTGTTGTTTGGGATAGCGGCAATCTGTCGTCTGAAACACTAGCAATAAGCGTCAGCACGCAAGATCAAAACGGTCACGTTGACGCGGCGATGATTCTGAGCGGCACGCTAAACAACAACCGCCTCGATGCAGACATTAAAGCGATTGCAAATCTAACATCAGCCGCTGACAAACTTCCCTACTTTACAGGAAGCGGATCGGCAGACGTTGCAACATTTACAGCGGCAGGCCGAGCGTTGCTAGACGATGCCAACGCATCCGCGCAGCTCACAACATTAGGCGCGTTGCCTTTAGCTGGCGGGACAATGACAGGCGATCTTGTTTTAGATGGCGCACCAGATGCCGATTTAAAAGCTGCGACTAAAGCATACGTCGACAATGTTGCAGGCAGTGCAACGGATGCAGCCGCTAGTGCAGTTACAGCGGCCAACTTCGCGGTCAAAGTTAATGGAGCGGCGGCAGGCAGCGATTTCTCAGCAAAGGCACATGCGATTGGCGGCACTGGTGTAACTGATGCAACTGGATCAGCGAAAGAATGGGCGACTGAAGTTGAAGACAATACGGTCGCGGGAAGTAATACATTTTCTGCATTGCACCATTCTGCAAAAGCCGCAGCACAAGCAACGGCAGCCGCATCGTCAGCATCAACGGCTAGTGGTCATGCAACAACTGCACAAGCAGCGGCACAAGGTTGGGGCGCAGTTACAACAATTACAGGCGCAACTACAAACTTAGAAGTCGCAGATGCGCGTGACTATTACATTTTAGATGCAAGCTCTAATACGGTAACGATTAACTTACCAGCAATCGGATCATCTGACGGATTGTTGTTTGGCTTTCAAGTTCACAACGTAGACAACGCAATTAGCATTGTGCGCGATGGCAGTGATCGAATTAATGGATCAGCGGGTAACTATGCAGGGTTAGTTGCTGTTGGGCAGGTAATTCACTTTATTGCCGATAATGCCTCGCCAGATAATTGGCTGGCGACAATCGTTAGCCAATCTTCAGATGCAACAACAAGTGCGAAAGGTGTTGCATCATTTAGCGCAGATAATTTTGCAGTATCTTCTGGCGTTGTAACAATCAAAGCCGGGGGAATAGTCGAAGCAGAGATAGCCAACGATGCTGTTGGTTTAGCCCAGATGAAAGCGGGAGTTGATGGAAATATTATAAGTTTTGATTCTTCGGGGAATCCAGTGGCGATAGCAACGGGAAATGATGGTCAAGTATTAACTAGTGCAGGGGCTGGCGCTCAACCAGCTTTTGAGGATGCTGCTGGTGGTGGGGGTACAACTTTTCTGGATCAAGTTGAGGCAAGTTCTAGCAGCACACTAGCAGTTAGCAACATGAACGGAAGCAATTTCAGTGGGTATATTCTGACAATATCTGATATGGTTACGTCAAGCACCGGGGCAGAGCTTCAATTACGCGCCGTCCAAGCTGGAGGGACTTATACATCGGCCACTTATAATCACAACATAAGCCAGATCAATGTCGGAGTGAGCGCTGGTGGACTATTTAATAAATTTGGTGGAATTAATATTGGCTATTGGGGAATAGCAGAAGATGTAAACGACTCAATTAACGCTTCGTTTCTTATTTCAACTGAGGATGCGGCTCCGGTGTGGATGCAAGGCGCTATGATGGCAACACGGACTTCTGATAGCAGGTTTATCGGTGGCCCTTGGATGGGGTATATCGGAGCCGATCTTACATTAACTGGCATGATTCTGTCATTAAACACAGGAAATATAACCAAAGGAACAATGACTCTAACGGGGATTAAAAATGCCTAGACATCACACAACAAGTAGCGGCAATGTGCAGTTTACTGCGGCAGAAGAAGCAGAATATGACATTCAAGAACAAGAGTGGTCTGACGGTGCCGCCGCACGAACTATGGCTAATATACGTCAAGAGCGTGACGGCTTACTAGCCGCAACCGATTGGTGGGGCGCATCCGACAACACGATGACTGACGCACAAACGGCTTATCGTTTAGCTCTTCGTAACTATCCAGCTACGTTCACGGCAGACAATTCCTCTGCTTGGCCTACCAAGCCGTAGCATCATGGTAGAACCAATTTCAGCAACACTTGCGGCTATTGCGCTGGTGAAAGCGGGGCTGGAACACGCCAGTGATTTTAAAGATATTGCTGGGAGCTTAGATAATTTATTTAGTGCTACTGAGAACAAGCCAAAGAAACCTAGGAAAAAGCTGCCGCAAACGAGAATGCAGCAGATACTTAGGATGAAGGCTGGCGATGCAGACTACGACGATGACACAAGTATAAGCTCAGTAGCTACCGATATACTTGAACAAAAGCAAAACGAAAGAGCCTTGCACAATCTCGGTGTTGAGATTGATAACAAATGGGGCCGTGGCACTTTTGATTTAATTAAAGAAGAGAGAGCTAAACGATTAGCGATTAAAGACAAAGCTACAGAAAAAGCTAAAGCTGC
>ENA-ORXF01001203-ORXF01001203.1-marine-metagenome-genome-assembly--contig:-NODE-1203-length-17114-cov-9.369842_pt1 | contig 17114 bp, 15 predicted proteins | sample MGYA00237864_ERZ511476 | MGnify/ENA primary metagenome ERZ511476 (study PRJEB26306, sample SAMN06343908) | marine metagenome | isolation source: coastal waters | place: Atlantic Ocean: West Antarctic... | reverse complement strand
TTAAATATTAGTCAACTATAAATTAGTACCACTAAATTACTGGTACTAATATTTGACCGAGTTTGAGTTTCGTGTATGATGAGATACCAACTGTCATATGTCAACCGTCGAATCTCGAGTCATACGCCTCACGTATATCGCCAGCATGTATTCTCGGATGACTTTACTTAAAGTTGACTTATAATTTGTACCACTATATTATGTGGTGTTGATTTGTGTCCTGAGACGAACTTAGTAGCTTACGGGTCGACGAACCCTTAGTTTTTTTCAATGTTTACAGCCGATTTTTTCGCGGAACAACTTATATTAAATATTAGTCAACTATAAATTAGTACCACTAAATTACTGGTACTAATATTTGACCGAGTTTGAGTTTCGTGTATAATGTGATGACAACCGTCAAATGCCAACCGTCGAACAGAAAAAAATAACAGGGCGCCTGCCAGGCCGAAGCTGTGCTCCAAAACAACACTGATGAATCCTCCTACAGATGACATTCCGCTTTCCTGCGCTCCTACAGAAGACGTTCCGATTTCCCGCGCTCCCGCCAGTGCTACCGATACAATGCAGACGACGGGTGGTAAAGAGTGGAAAATGGGTAATGTTGTCGTTGGTATGCACGTCGACGCGACGACCTTTATGCGTGCAATCTTGATCAATGAGAATATCAACACCGAGCAGTTCGCAAACTTAGAGACTAAGACAATCCGCCAGTTGGGGTGTGGACAGACTGGTGAAGACGGCAACGACGTTAGTGGTTTTGTCGCCGTGTCGGATGTAGGCGCTGCAATTCTTTTCACTGACACTGGAACCGCTCGTAAGTGGGCGAATAACATCAATCAAGTCAATATTGAGATGGCCCCGAGCCTCACGTATATCACCAGCACGCATGTAAAGGTGACATTACTTAAAGTTGAATTATAATTTATACCACTAAAGTCTATATTACTAAATTGTGTGTGTGTATGCACATGTATTGTATATGAGCTAAATTTTATTGAAAATGTCTTCATCAAAATAGTACTATGGATTTACGGTTTCTAATTTTGTTAGTTTGACATTCGTGCAGGGTGGGACGATTGCCGTTGTCAATACGGTCGATATGGTCAAGCTCTTGGTGAACCACCCTCACATGAAGGACCTCAGAAACGAGGCGAGCAACGCCTACGTGCAGCGCGAGACCGGCGCGGTGGAGGGAATCGTGCGCGCAGTGCAGGCGGCGACGGCGCCGACCGAGGGACAGCGCGTGCTGCAGAACGGCTACCGCGGCGCCATCGCCGACGGCGAGAGTCGCGAGCAGACGTCGACGACGATCGGCGCAGACGGCATGCTCACCCACGAGCGCCTCATCGAGCGCTCTGCAGTGCTCCCGGGTGGCAACGTGAATGTGCAGCAGGTGCAGCAGGACGTGACCCCTGTGCAGCAGATGAATCAGGCCGTGTTGAGCCAACCCAAAATCTCATTTGTGGGAATGCACGAGCTCCAACTCGAACTCACGGCTCAAAACGCCGCCCTCAATGTCAAGGCCGACGACTTGAAAGCAGAGATGGAGTTAAACAACGCCAATTTCCAGAGGCGTCTTGATGCGCTCGAGAACAAGCGTGTTAGAAAAGACTCGTGTACTAGGAAGTCGCATCCCCTCATGGATTGGAAGCCGTTTTTGACCTACCACAATGGTAAGTGGGGGTATAAGAGGGTAAAGGGCAAACACTCCAAGAAGACGACTTCAAAGTATATGGAGAAGCAAGGCTTCAACACTAGCATTGATGCACACACAGCGATGGAGAAGGCAAACGCTGAGTATGAGGAGAGCTTGGTCGGAACACACACAGAAGAACACGCGGACGTTGTGCCAACTCCGAGTGGGTCGTCGCACATGGATGATGTGTCAGTGTGAGAGAATTTGCGCTTCTATTAATATAGAAGACGTGCACAGTAAACCTGATATACACACGCTAAAAAGGTTGATTAAGTAAAACAAGTTCTCACTTGAATATCACCCGCTTACACCACCCGCGTCGTCCGAGCGCACGCTCCCCGAGTTCGCGCGACTCGAGCACGTTTGTTGCCGCCAGCACTCTCGGAGCTAAAAAATACACAGGGCCTGTGTGTGGCCGGCCGCTGTCCAGCCAGGTACGATGTCTGGCGCAGACGACACTCCGCTTTCCCGCGCTCCTGCTGGGACCGCCGCCCCCACCGGGGCCGCCGCTCCGGTGGCGCGTGACAAAGAGTGGAAAAGGAGTAAAATTGTCGTTGGGGTGTACGCCAATGCCGTGGTCTTGATTCTTGCACTCTTGGGTAGTGATAATATCGACCCCGAGCAGTTAGCAAGGTTGGAGCACAAGACGATTCGTCGGCTCGGGCGAGGGCAGATAGATAAGAATGGCAAAGATGTGAGTGGATATCTTGTGGTATCGGATGCAGGAGCAGCATTGCTCTTTACTGAAGATGGGACCGCCCGTAAATGGGCCAACAACCATAATCAAGTCAATAGCTGTCGTGCCCCGAGCCTCACGTATATTGACAGTGGAAATCCTGGGGTGAGTTTACTCAAATTGACTTATATTTTGTAATACTAAAATATGTGGTACCCACTGTGACGTTGTAGTATATATGAAACAAATTTTGACTATTTTACCATTTTATCACCAAAAATCAGGGCGGCAAGATAGCAGTGGTAAATTCAACAGACCTCACCAGTTTATTGATGACGCACGAGAACATGATACACGCAAATGTAAATTTGATCTCAAAAGTTCAAAAGAAACGAAAGTTTGAAAAAAAAGACATTTCACATGGTGATCGGTCACCCAACTTGCGTATGAGTGTTGTTTCCAACGAATACAATTCATATTGGGCACGCAAAGAAATGATGGTACGGCATGCAATCGACGCTAATTTCAAAGGATTTGTACACAACAAAATCATATCCAACAGTGAAGGTCACCTCTGTCGTGTTGATCACCTCATACTGATCAACGGCACATATCTGGCGATTGAAACAGACGAAAATTCACACAACCGACACGACCAGCAAGACGAGTACGACAGAACCAACGAATTCCACACGATCCACGGGAAACGCTGGATCTGGATTCGATTCAATCCAGATTCGAACCAAGAAGAAAACGGAAAAAAAACGAGTATCGAGCACAAGATCCGGGTACTAGTGGCAGCGATTTCAACTCAGGAACAGCGTATCAAGAATTTCCAGAACAACACCAGCGCAATGGTGGAATACGAGTTTCTGTTCTATGGGATCTAACAGTGCCAAGACGACTGTTATAGTTTTTGTTGTATTAAATAAAGTCGCATACATGCACTCGAATCCCGCCCGCTGCACCACAGCGGGCTCACACTGTAAATATGGAGACTGCCACGCTGGCGAGCACAGCGAGCGCGCTGTACGCGAGCGTGAACGCGAAGTTGGACACTTGCAGCGCTAGCAGCAGCGCCGTTACGGCGAGCACCATCGCCGGCATCGCCGTATACGACCGCAGCACGGCGCAAAGGCGGTTGGCGGCGATAGTCGGCGCGTCGCCAAGGCGGTAGACGTTGCGCTTTGCCTCAAGCGCCGCCAGCACGCCGTCTGCGAGGCCAAACGGCAGGCTCGCAGACAGTGAGCTCAGCTGTGCCGACAACGCATCAGAGTCGAGCTCGGCGGCCGCCCATGCCAGTATATCGCTCCAGTCGCGGTAGAGGAAGGGTGCGTCGACGCACTTAGTGAGGCAATCTGTCGTAAGCCATGTCTCGCACACCTTGAGCATATCTGGGTTTGTCGCTGTGGGCCTGAACAGCGCATACGGCACCTTGAGGCTGCGCGGGAATATAGACTCGACCGTAGTGTACACGTCGCGCACGAAGCACGTCGGCACGAGCGGCACACAGGCCGGCGAATATCCATAGCACACGTACATGACTCCAGCGCTCGAGACCGACCACAGGCCGACTCCGACAAGCAGATTCGAGAGCATCGAGAGCCGCACGGCCGACAGCAGGAACATCGTGCCGGTCACGTACCCGAGCGCGAGCAGCACGCCGTCCTGCAGGCGCATGTTCCAGCGCTCGCACGTCTGCACGGCGCGCAGGTCGCAAAAGAACACCCTCTGCTCCCCGACCAGCGCCACGACGACGTCGTACACGTAGTGCGTGGTGAAGCCGAGCGTGACCATCAGCTGGCGAACGACCCTGATGGCGGCCCCGGAGACGGGGTCGAGCGCGGCGTCCGCGCTGGCTGCCGCAGCGACGTCGGCGGCGGAGACGTTCGGCGGGGACGAGCGCGGCACACGCGGCCAGCGGAAGCCCGTCGGCGGCGGCAGCGCCCGCGGCTGTATGTAGTACGCCTGCGTGTCGAGCGTCGCGTTGCGCAGGAACAGCACCAGGTCCATCAGCGGCGGACACGCGCCGCCCTCCCCGTACTGCGTCGGGCGAAAGACGTTGCGGTCCCACATCTCGGTCGCGAAGTAGCTGCCAACCTGCGGCGTGGTAGTCAGCGATGCATGTGTGCTCAATTACACTGCTGCAAAGAATACGATACCTCGTACTTGTCGAGCGACGACAGCGAGTCCGAGTATGCCGTGTGCAGCGCGAGCATGTCGCCGAAGTCCGCCATGAACTTGTCGCCGGCCGCCGTGAGCACGTCGGGCATGCCGAGGAGGCTGCGGGCCGGGGCGCGCACGGCTGGCGCGGCGGCCGCGGCCGCCTCCTCGCGGTCCGGGGCGCGCACGGCTGGCGCGGCGGCTGCGGCCGCGGCCGCCTCCTGGCGGGCGCGAGCGAACGCGCGCGCGTCTATCGCGAGCGCGCGCGTCGTCGCGCGGAGCGCCGAGAAGGCCTCGGCGGCGTGGCGCATCGGGGTGTGCCGTAGCACGAGGCGCGCGACACGGCCGGGGCGGGCGAGCAGCTGCGGCAGCAGCAGCGGGTCGGCGAGCACCGCGGCCATGAAGTCGGCGGTACTGCAGAACATGCACGGCGCCAGGCCCTCCATCTGCAGCAGCGCGACCGTGTGCAGGCTGTACGCGTACGCGTCCTCGCACGCCCGCCGCATCGCCGGCTGCGCGACGCCGCCTGTGTGCGTCTGTGGCGTTAGGGGCACCGGGGCGCGCAGGCGAGCGCAGGCGAGCGCACCGCAGTGCGCGTCTGTGGCGTTAGGGGCACCGGGGCGCGCACACGCGCAGGCGAGCGCACCGCAGTGCGCGTCTGTGGCGTTAGGGGCACCGGGGCGCGCACACGCGCAGGCGAGCGCACGAGCACAGCGGCTGGTACTGACCGAGCGCGTCCTGGCACGCGGCGTCGCGGGTCATGTTCGCGGTGAGCGCGTCGGCGCTCTCCGCGCCGTCCGCGAGCAGCCGCCGCCCGTGCCGCGTCACCGTTGCGGTGACCATGTACGCGGGCCCGGTGCGGTCGCTGAGCGACGTGCAGAAGGTGGCGGCCTGGTTCACGCGCGTGCAGGGCACCGCGCGCAGGGCGTCGTAGCGCTGCGCGAAGGCCCCGGAGCGCCCGAACAGCGGGTCGCTCGTGAGCAGACACATGCTGTCGATGCGCGGCTTGACGGTCTTGGAGACGTCGGCCTGCGCACCGCGGTGCGTCAGCGCGCGCATAGACGCGCGGGCGCGCGGCGGGCGCGGCCGAGACAGACCTGCCGGCGCATCGCGCGCAAGCGGGGGCGCGCAGGCGGCGCGCGTGCGAGCGGCGGGCGCGGCCGAGACAGACCTGCCGGCACATCGCGAATTCGACCTGGCTGAGCCCGCACGCGCAGTAGCCGGCCTGGCGGCCGGCCTCGAGGAAGCACATCTTGCTCGTTTCGCAGAGCGCGCACGGCGCCGAGCCGAAGCCGCGCTCGAAGTCGCCGTCGAGGAAGCGGCACGTGCGATCGTTGCTGTAGCAGTCGTCGTTGGAGTGGCACTCGGACTCAGCGGACGTCGGCACGTTGCAGGTGCAGATCTTGGTGATCGGGCTGCAACCGAAGCGTTTGGAGAGGCCGGCGCGCTCGGAGTCGCCCAGGGGGCACGAGCCGCACGTCTCGAGGCCTTCGTTGCCCGCGAGGTTGAGGTTGCACGTGTCGGCCGGCGAGCACGAGAGCTGCTGGCCCTCGCCGAAGAAGGTCGTGTACGTCGAGAAGCAGCGCGTGGCGACAGGGAGGACGCCCTGGTTGTGGCGTGGTGGTGTGTGTAGCGCGGTCAGCGTCGCTGCGAACGTGCTAGACACCCACAAGAATACATATATACACAGCACACACCTCTGCCGTGTTCTGCTGCTCCTCGATCGCGAAGTCGCACGCGACGAGCGAGTCGGGGCTGCATGGCAGCGTGTTCCTGAGCAGGAAGGCAATCATCTTGAAGCCCTTGTGCGCGCCGGTGAGCAACGTGTTGAAGGGCTTGACCCCAAGGATCGAGACGTTCATGATCTCGAAGATCATGCTCGCGAGGTCCTCGAACGCGCCGCCGAGCCAGTTGAAGATCTTGCACAGCACGCCGCTGTCCGGGCTCGTGCCGATGATCTCCTCGAGGATGAAGTTCGTCCAGCCGCAGATCGTCTCGAGCGTGTCGAGCATCGTCTTCGGAAAACCCTGCCCGAATATCACCTGGAAGAGCACCCGCGAGAGCTCGTCGATGATCTCCATGAGCGCCGTGACGGTGAGCTCGATGTACATCAACAGCTTGTTGCCGGCCCTCTCGATCATGGCGCCGCCGTCGGCGGCTGCCACGAGCATGCCGGCCATGAGCATGCCGACCTGCGCGCGTGGGTGGCGGGGCGTCAGGGTGGCGAGCACGCAAACAGGTGCGATCTGTACCGAACACACAAACGAACACAAAGCACCTGCGACCCCGCGCTCGACATGTAGAAGATTAGCTCGATTGCCAGCGTCTTGATCTCGCGCAGCTTGCGCAGCGCTGTGCGCAGCGGCACGAGGCTCGTGCTCGCGCAGCGCTCCTTGAGGTTGTCGTTGGACAGCTTCTGCTTGAGCTCGTCGGCGGAGAGATCGGTGGCACACGTGCTGTCCTGGACGCTGTTCTCGTAGAACGCGCGCACGGTGTCGTGCACGAACTCGCCGTTGCTCACCGAGTACGTCGTCGGCGAGTACACGTGCGCGCGCTCCTGGCACTCCGCAAAGCCCAGCGCGCGGCAGAGGATGGTGCTGATCTCGAGCTGCCACCGCGCAACATTGGCGCACGTGCTCTCGCTCTGCGCGTCGACGGTGCAGAAGTGCACGTGCAGCGCGCCCTCCGAGGCCGCCTGCGTGATCGCGGCCTTGCAGGTGTGGCCGCGAGTGCGCGGGTCGAGCCAGTCCGCTCGTTCGACGCGGCCGCTGCACGCGCCGTCCTTCGCGCACCACGCCCACGGGCGCGCCCAGAGCGCGGAGTCGTGGGGCGCTGCGGCCGTGACGTTGGGCGGCGGCGCCGGCGGCCGCAGCGCGGCGGCGAGGAAGCGGTGGCGCGTCCAGTCTGCGAGCGGGATGTCGAGTGTGGCGAGCAGCTCCGGGCAGGAGGCCTTGCCCCCGCACACCGCGCGGCGCAGGTGCGCCGCCAGCAGCCGCGCCGTGCTCAGCTTGACAGGGCGGCCGACGCTGAGCGGCTGCTGGCCCGGACCGGCGCCGAGCGGCGTTTCGGAGCCGTCGCGGTTCACAAACTGCATTTCGTGGTGCGCGTCGCAGCCCCCGCACCTGCGCGAGCGCTTTTTGTTCGCGCGAGCGCGCGTCGGCACGTGCGGCGGGAGCGCGGCGAAGCGCGTGGCGTTGCGCGTGCCGTCGGCACGGAGCGTCGTGCAGCTCGCTCCGCCGGCGCCGTCCGGCTCGCAGTGCTGCAGCGCGAAGGCGTGCTCGTCGGCTTCGCGGCCCGCCAGCCGCGCGAGCCGGCCCATGCGACACGCCCCGCGGATCCCCGCGGCCTCGTCCCGCGGACGCGGGCGGAGCACGCGGGCAACGCGGACCTGCGTGTGTGTCAGCAGCGCGTCAGCCGCTGCGGCGCGAACAAGCAAGGCGGCGCGCACTAGCGAACAGGCAGGGCGCCACCTCAAACGGCGGCAGCCGGTCGTACACGTTGCAGAACGCCGGCGGCTCGCGCACGGCCGGCGGCTCGTCGCGGTCGACGAGCACCACGCGCTGCACCGGCCAGTCGAGCGTCTCGGTGCACGGCGCGTCATCCGCCGGGTTCCACTGCACCGGCTGCCAGTCCGAGAGCCGCAGGGCGGCCACGGTGGCGTCGGGGGTCGGCGTGCGGCAGTCCTCGGTGTCCGCGGCCGTGCACGCCGCGAACTCGGACATGAAGCGTGCGGGGTGCAGGAAGTCGATGCCTCTGCGGCTCGCGACGGTGGCGTGTGCAGTGTCGCTCGCGCCGGTGATGTGCTGGAACATGACGCGGCTGCGCGCGGCGGCAGGGTATCTGCTCACGCAATGCAATCAATTGATGCGACCAAATGCGCACATGCTCAACGACATCACAGGCCTCAAAGGCATCCAATACCGCAAGGACACCAAATGCCTCGACGGCATTGAATGCCCCGACGACGTCAAACGCTGAAAGCGGGAAAGCACGCACCGCAGCGAGTAGGCGCGTCCCGGCGCGTACACCGCCGCCAGCCGCTGCAGCGGGCACCGCCAGTCGGGGGCGTGCCCGCGCTGGCTGGCGAACACCTCGTCCGTCCGCGTGGCCGCGTGGCCCGCGGCCCAGGTCGCCTCGACGTCCGGCATCCACCGCCGCGCCGCGTAGCCGCCCCGGCTGTCCCACGCTCCCATGCGCACCTGTGCCAGCACGAGGCGGCCGGTGGGGCTGACCTGCTTGCGTGGCCAGTGCACATTTCGGCACATGTCGGGTGTCAGCGCGGAGCGCGGGAGGGTCACGCATGCACTGACAAGTGTGGGGGCACCGCCAGCAGCATAGACAGCACAAAAGAGCAAAGGGTACCGCGAACTCCAGCGCGTGCCCCCCGATGTCCGTGCGCAGCAGCGAGAGCGCGTCCGCGCCGTCCGCGTCCGCGTCCGCGTCCGCGTCCGCGTCGACGGAGCTGCGCAGCACCCCGTTCGCCCAGAGCCCGCCGGGCTGCACGCCGGCGGACCCGGAGGTGTAGAGGTCGGTCACAGCCGCGCCCTGTCGCCCCCCGAGCGTGCCGTGCGCCCGCGCGCACACGCTCGGCGGCTGGAAGCGCCTGTCGCACACCGGCGTGTGGTACGGCTTGTTCAGACGCTGCGGGCGGGCAACGATGCTCTCGTGGCGCGCGGCGCAGCCGGCGGGCATGTTATCGGTGAGCCAGGCGGCGAGGCCCGGATCGCGCTCGTTGCACGTCTCGTCGCACGCGCTGTCGACGGTCCACGTGCCGTCCGCGTTGCGCGCGGTCTCGCAGCCGATGTCCGTGTCGAAGACGCCTGGCAGCGCCGGGTTCATGAGCTCGGCCTGACCGGCCCGCGAAAAGCACTTCTGGTACCGGTCCTCGCCGCGCCACTCGGCAGAGGCCCACTCGGGCTTCGTCATGTTGTCCACGAATTCGCCATGCTTTTCGATCTCGCGTGCGGCGAAGGCCGCAAAGAAGCCCTGCGTCATCATGGCGGCCGTGAGCACGAGGTGCAGGTACTCGTCGTGCTGCACGACCCAACCCGTCTTCACCTGCAGCGCCTCGTAGCACGTGCGCAGCTCCTGGAAGCCATCGTTGGTTTCTGCATCATGGTCGATGGACATAAACTCGTCGCACTCGAACGTCTTAGCCTGCATCACGCGGTTGTACCGCTGGTACCGGTTGAGGTTGAACGCGCCCTCGTGCAGGTACTGCTTGCTGCTCTTGCTGCCGGCGTGCAGGCGCATCGCCTCGCGCACCTCGGGGTCCTGTACGGCCACGAGCTTGTCGCCGTTCATAAACGCCTGGAGCGGCATGTAGACCCGCATGAACTGCAGCACGAGGTAGCGCACCTGCTCCTGCGTGAAGACGGCGCGGTCGGCCAGGAAGCGATCGGGGATGGGCCCGAGGAGCGCTCTGGGCACGAAGCGCACTGTCGGGTCCCGCGCGCGGTCCGGGTTGTTGAAGGCGTCCAGCACCCCGAACTCGTGGTGTATGAGCCTGAGCCTCGTGCCGCACGTGGCCTGGTCCGGTACGGCGTACTCCGTCGGGTCCGCCAAGGCCCCGTCCTGGTACTTCGTGAAGCCAAGCGGCGACGCGTACGGGTACCTGTACTGCAGGGGTATCGTTTGCTTGAGCGTTTCATACACAAGCCCAGTGAACATCGTCGCCGGCACGATGGTCGCGTCCTCGTGCGTGACGGTGTCCATGCCCCGGTCCTTCATTATCCCCAACGTCTTCATCTGGTCTGTGGTGAGCAGCACGAAGTCGTCGGCGGAGTATGCCGACGCTTCCCCGGAGCCGCTCTCCCAGAGGTACCTCCGCACCTTGTCAAGTACCATGTCCGCGATGTTTTCCTCTGTCAGGGCTGCAGTGAGCGGGACGGTGGGCTTGTTGTCGCTGCGCTCGTTTTCGTCGATGAGCGGAAACAGGAACCCGAATCCGTCGGCGGCGTCGGCGTCCGGCGCCTGCACGCACATGACGTTGGGCATCGTCGTGAGCTGCATCGTCGCGAGCGCCTCTTTGACGAGCTGCTCCATGTCGTCGTGGATCCAGTTGTCGGCGGTGGTCACCCCGTCGCTCCGGCCGAAGATGTGCCGCGACTGGCGGAGAAGCGTGCCGAACGTGACCTCTCTGTGGGTGCCCAGCCCCACGCGGTCCGCGTCTGCATCCGGGGCGCTCGCGTAGTTGAGACACCGGAGGCTGCTGTCCGAAGCAGCGGGGTTCGCGAGCGTCGCGAGCCAGTCGGACGGCGCGCCGGTGGTCGGCGAACTGTCGAGCACCACGCACTGCCAGAACCACCGGAATGGCATGTACACCGCCGCCCGGTCCTGGAAGAAGTACAGCGACGTGCCCGCGGTCACGTCGACGGCCGGCACGTCGCGCTTGTAGTGCATGCTGGGCGCGACTCCGCGCACCTCGTGCAGGCGCCGAATGACGAAGCGTGCGCACTTGGAGTGCGCGAGATATTCCGAGGCCAATTCGAAGCCGCGCCCGGTGCCGTGGACTGGATGGATGCCGAAGACCCACGGCAGGAGCCCGTTCACCGCGTCGAGCACCGACTTGCGCTGGTCGTGCGAGTACTCCCGCGTTGTCGCGACAAAGCTGCGCTTGAACTCGACGAGCGCCCGATCTTCGTCCTCGCCAAACGCGTTGACACACTCCGTGCGCAGCAGCTTGAACTTGTTCTCCATGCTGGGGTCGCAGAACGTGTCCGAGTTCGCGCAGTAGGTGAGCGGTGTGAGGTGCTCGCTCGCGGCCGCTCTCCCGAACAGCACCGTGAGCAGCGGGACCGCGGAGCGGTCGACGACACAGCGGCGGGTCAGGCCGAGGTCCGTGTCCTGTATCCGGTAGCCCTGCCCGAAGCAGACGTCGCCGTCCACGTTGCTCCACGTGCGCTGCGCGCCACCGCTGGCGAAGCCGAGCAAGGGCTCGATCGCGGGCGCCGCTTCCGCTACAGCCGGCGGAGCGCGCGCAATCATCCGGAACACGTGGCGGTACACCGGCTCGGCGTGCACCCGGAAGTTGACGGTGGGACAGGTCTCGAAGGCGCCGCAGTCCAGCAGGGTCTGCGGGACGTACGCCAGCGTGTCCTCGGGCGCGCCACCGACTGGGAAGTATCGGTACGGGCTGAGGAAGCCCACGGCCTGGGACCGCTCGCGGATGTTGCAGAAGCGCGCGACCGGCAAGCCGTCCTCTCGCACCCACGTCTGCAGCGCCCATACGTACCGCGCGTGCTCGCGCTCGACCACCCTGCCGTCGGCGTCTGTCTCGCTCACCTGCGCCACGCCGCTCGTGGGGTCATCGCTGGCACAGACCCCGTACTCGGAGTGTTGGTAGGAGCGGTCGCAGGCGTGCGGCCGCGCCCGCAGCACGCCGGCCTCGGCGAGCCCCCTGTCCGGCACGCGCCGCGTGGCGTGCGCGGCGCGGCCGACGGTCTTTGTTTCGAGGGCGCCGTCCACCTCCCGGCTGTAGCGGAAGCGGCGCCGCGCGCCGCACAGGCCGTTGGTCGTCGCGAAGTCCTCGACGCCCTCGAACTGCGAGAGGCCGTACGTGGACTGCGTGCATCCCGCGGCGAACACCTGCACCTCCACCGCGCCCCTGTCCGGGCCGACATCCGGCATGTGGTTGTGCACGGACACGCGCGGCTCCTCGCACAGCCCCCGCCCCGAGCACAGGCGGTCCTCGCGGATGCAGTGCTCGTGCATGAAGCACGCGCGCAGGCACGTCCGGCCGGCCAGGCCGTCCAAGCACACGTGCTCCGGCATGCACACGCCCTCGCCGAGCGCGTCGTTGACGAGACACACGCTGCGCTCCGCCCCGACCGCGCCGTCCAGTGCTACGCAGCCCGTGTCGTCCTCGCACACCTGCCGGCGGTCGTCAGTCGGCATGTCTGCGCAGCGCGTGCAAGCCGCGCGCACCAAGCCGTACCAGCAGCATACACAAGCCGCGCGCACGCAAGCCGTACCAGCAGCGGGTGCACCGGACAGTGCTCGAGCGCCGCCCCGGCGTCCGAGCCGAACGCCTCGATCGCGGGCCCCCAGTGCGGCCACTTGGTCTGCAGCGTCTCCCACGGGGCCCGCGTGTCCGGGTCCAGCAGCGCCGCCAGCGCCGCCCCCGGCACGCGTGGCCAGTCGCGCACGAGCCCGAGCGAGTGGCGGAAGCCGTGCGAGGCGGCGGCGGCCACCAGCGGCGAGTCGAAGGGGTCCTCGCGCGGGTTGGCGCCGTGCTGGTGCTCGCTGCCCGCCGCCGGCGTGGGCTTGACCGGCACGGCCGCGTCGCCCGCGGCGCCGCTCTCCCAGCGGCTCTCGAGGAAGTACGGGTTCAGCGACTGCGCGGGCAGACCGTACGCCGCGCCATCGCACAGCACGTGCGCGTGCCCGAGCTCGCTCGAGAACGCGGTCATGTTGCGCTGGCGCATGGGGTCCACCAGCGGCGCGCCGCCCGCGTTCGCCGACATCCACGTGTCGAAGCCGCGCATGTTCGTCTCGCTCGCGTTGCACGCGGTCGTCGGGTGATAGCCCACGGGGTGCTGCGCGGCGGGATCCCTGCGCGCGCGCTCGTGGTCAGCTCGGCTCGGCAGCACGCACAGCACGCACAGCACGCACAGCACGCAAGCGCACCAGTAGTCCAGCAGGTCGTCGCAGAAGCTGTGCGGCGGCGCGCCCTCCTCCTCCGCGTCGACGTCCAGCAGCACCGCCCGCACCGCGGCGAGCAGCTCTTGCGAGTCGGCGCCGGACGGGTGCGCCGCGACGCGGCGCAGCGCGTCGGCGAGCTCCGCCTCGTCCTGCTCGCCAGCCTCGCGCCGCTCGATCGCGTCCGGCCAGTGCATGCTGGCGAGCCTCGTCTGCTCGCTTGTGAAGCGGCGCGCGTCGAACTTCAGCTCACACTTGGGCAAGGGCTCGAACGGGTGGCCGTCGCAGTCACTGTCCGCGCACATACAGGGATCGTAGAACGCCTGCCCGCACTTGACCTGCTGGGAGAGTCAGCGGCCATGCGTGCGCAGCGCAGGCGTGAGCATCAGGGAGAGGCGCGTGTACCAGACAGTTCGGCGTGACGTAAAAGTGCTGCCTGCCTTCGCCGTCCTTGCAGTTTTCCTGCACGCGGGCTTCGACCGTGAACTCGCAGTGCGCGTGCTCGTCGTGCCCCGCCTTGGGCTCGACGTCGAAGACACCGCGCAGCTGGCAGATGCCGATCTGCTCAAGCTGCAGGTCGCAGCGCTGCTTCCAGAGCTCGACCAGCTCGCGCTGCCTTGCGCGCGCCGGGTGCTCCTGGTCCGGGTGCTCCGGGTCCGGGTGTATGCGCTCGAGCGAGGCGTACACGGCGTACTCGACCGCCCAGGTCGAGCAATACGACGCGACCGGCGAGACGTGCACCGTGTGTGCCATCGGGAAGAGCACGTCACGGAAGTAGCCTCTGAGGTCGTCGCTGAAGTAGTCGTCCTGCGTGCCCGCGCACACCGGCTGCGCGATGGTGTGCTGCTGTGCGTAATTCACGCTCCGGCTGGTGTTGCGCGTGAGCTCCTGCGCGGTGACGTGGTCCCGCAGCGAGTGCGCGGGGTTGCCCAGCAGCCCCACGCGCAGCCCCGCCGGCCCGAGCGTGGCGAGCTCCTGGAGGTCCACGGTCGCGTCGCCGCCCGCCCACCACGCCGCCTGCGCGTCGCGGTCCATGAGGCCCCACACGGTGCTGGCCTGCGCTCGCGCGTGGTGATGTGTCACAGTGTTGTCAGAGCGGGGAACACGCAAGCAACGCGCTGTTGGGAGCGCAACGCACGCAGAGCGCTGCAGACCTGCAGCTCGTCGCAGCCCGGCGTCGCCGCGCGCGCGTCGTTGTACGCCTGCATCACAGTGAAGAGGTCCGAGCGCGTGGCGTAGCCCCCGAGCAAGCATATCGCCGACCACCGCTCGGCGAGCGCGCCCGCGCCCAGCGCCGCCGCCACCGCGGCGCAGTCCACATTTGCGTCGAGCCCGCACGCGCTCCCCTGGCGCCAGCCGCAGAAGCAGCGCGCGCCGACGTCGCGGACGTGCGAGACCTGTGCGTGGCTGTCAGTGCTCAGTCGACGGCAACAGACAAGCCGCATGCGCACCAGAGAGCATATACACCTGTGCGAGCGTCGGCTGTGCGAGCGTGTCCGGCTCGAAGTCCGCGCCGTGCTCCGATGTCGCCGCAAATCCGGACTTCACTGGCTGGGAGACCGCCGGGTCGTCCGCCGCCGCCTCGCACCACGGGCTCTCGCTCGGCATGTAGCGGTGCACATGCGTCCAATACACCGGCGAGTCGCGGCGCGCCCGCTCGAGGATGCGCTGGATCGCCGGCTCCATGCCGTGCCGGAAGCCCGCGGCGGGGTCTGTCGGGTCGTACTCCATGTCGGCGTCGACCTCGAGCGGGTCCGAGCCCGCGACCACAGGCAGCGTGAAGAACGCGGCCGAGAGCAGGCCGACGCACTGCGCCCACAGCGTGCCGCCGGGACGGCCGGCGAGGACCTGTGTTGGTTCGCGGCGTGCGTGCGTGTCAGATCGCGGCGCGCGCATACGCGCATGCGCGCATGCATGCAGCTTGCAGGCCTGCACAGACGCACGCAGCCGAGGAGATCACCTCGGCTTCCGAATACTCCATCACCGTGCTCTCCGGGTCGAAGAGGTACATCCGCCGCAGCTCGTAGCGCTCGCCTGCCGGCAGCGGCGGCGCGAAGCTGAACTCCTTCTCCGTCCACACGTCGCGCGAGAGCAACTGGTTTTCCACGATGTCGCTCATTATCTCTCCGAGCACGTTCGAGTGCATTTTCCATGTGCGGTCGAGCGCGCCGTTCGCGGGAAACGTGATGTCGGCCGGGGACGCCCAGTTGTGCTCGAAGCAGCACGCGATGCTGCGCGCCTCGCTGGCCGGACACTGACAGCTGCGCGTCCGCACGTCCGTTAACTCTCTGGCGCACGCGAAAAGCACAGCGCACGCAAACGAGCACAGCACATACCGCATGTTTGCCGTGTCGTGGAAGGTGCTGCGCACGGCCTGCATCGTCTCGTGCGCCGTGGTCAGCACGCCCTGCAGGGCGTACTCCGAGGCCTTCGTCTGCACTGCCGCCATCACCGAGCGTCGCAGCGGCGAGCCGCCCGTCTGGATACCCGCGGCGAAGGCCCGCGAGCCCGGCGCGTCGCGATGGTACTGTGGCACGACGAAGTCCGCGTTGGTCGCCGTCTCGAAGCGCGCATGCAGGTCGGCGGCGCCGTACGGCCCCATCATTATGCAATCCACGAACTGGTGCAGCTCGTCCTGCTCCTGGCTGAACGCATCGACCTGCACCTGCTCGCTCGTGGCGCCGATGCTCCGGAAGAACGGCTCGATTTGCTCCGCGAAGAGCGCGTCGAGCTCCTTTTCCGCGCGGGCCTCGCGCACGTCCCTCGCGCTGTCGCCCTATCGTCGGCGGGCTGTCAGCTGCATAGATACACGGATACACCGACGCGCGCACGCGACAGCGAGCACGCAGCTCACCTGCAGCAGGTGCGGCGTCGCGACATGGTCCTTGTTCCCGCTTGAGCCGGTCCACAGGAAGAGCGGCATGCTCGCGCCCTCTTTGCTGAATGGCGTCTCGCTGCCAGAGAACGAGCGGCACGCGTCGATGTCGGCGAACTGGCTCCCGCGCGCGCCCGCATACTGGAAGTACTCGTCGACGACTGAGCCGCCGCCGGCCCCGCCGCGCCGCAGCAGCGCCGCGCGCATGCAGTTCGGCGAGCGGTCGCCCCGCTCGAGCGCGGCCGCGAAGCAGTCTACGACCTGTGCGTCGGGGGGCTGGCGCACATAGCTGTTGATCTCCACGAGCCGCATCCGGTGTTGCCGGTTCGACGAGGACTGCTCCATCTCGCCCACGCTGATGCCGCGCTTCCACTCGTCCGCCGAGAACAACCCCAGGAAGCGCGCGCCCTCGTCCCACTGCTGTTGCTGGTAGTTGGCGCGACACCGGCTGACCACCTGCAGAAGCTCCACGCCTTGCGCGGCGAGGGTCGGCGACTCTGGCGCCACACAGTTCATGCCGCTTGTTTCCAGGCACTCGAGGTACTTGTCGTATCCAGGGATCGCCAGCAGCTCCCACATGCTGTGCGGGTTCCACACCAGAAGCTCCTCGCCGTTCCACTTGTTCAGAAGCAGCGGCCCTTGACACCAAAACGCGCTTGACTGGTCGATCCTGTGTGTTTTCCTGTGTCAGATCGCACTTTCATATGGCGTGGACGTGTGATGTCGCTTGACCAGACAAAAACACTGATTCCATTGCGGTCCGCGACACGTCACCTCATGTCGTGTCACGAACCACAACAGGTAAACGAAATCAACACGAGACGTCGTCTCACGAAACTCAAATCAACGAAATGAAACCAACGTGAGACGTCATCCCATGAATCATAAATCAACGAACTAAATCAATGTGAGACGTCGTCTCATGAAACTCAAATCAATAAAATAAAATCAACGTGAGACGTCGTCTCACGAAATTCGACGAGTAGGGGTTGTAGTTTTTTTTTATATTTTTGAGTTTCGTGAGAGGACAAAACAGAAACAGGAAAAAAAACGAAATCAAC
>ENA-ORXF01001200-ORXF01001200.1-marine-metagenome-genome-assembly--contig:-NODE-1200-length-17131-cov-8.323971_pt1 | contig 17131 bp, 30 predicted proteins | sample MGYA00237864_ERZ511476 | MGnify/ENA primary metagenome ERZ511476 (study PRJEB26306, sample SAMN06343908) | marine metagenome | isolation source: coastal waters | place: Atlantic Ocean: West Antarctic... | reverse complement strand
TAGACAGAGATCACAGATGACTCTATTAGGTTTTGATGATAGACCTTTTGAACTATCCACTTTTACTAATGCAGGACAGTTTGCTTCAGACTTGTCCAACGCAAATACTCAGGCAGTTATGAAAGAGGTTGGTTTTAACTCTAAGCACATACAATACTTAGAGGATATGTCAAGATTTTTTGAATATGCACAAGGGGCATCTTTAGCTAGATATGATATGGTGGGAGTAGTAAGAGGAATACAACCTAACGAACTTATCAGTCGTGCTTTTAACTTAGCAAGAGGGATGGTTAGCCCTACTTATGTAGCAGGAGAAATGGCAGCAAGACTAGCTATGTCTAACCAAAAAGAACTAGTAGAATTAGCAGCTAAAAGTGAGGAAGCAGCCAGAATAATTACCTCAATGTTAACAAATCCAAATGCAGTTTTAGATAAAGATGTTAGAACTTTAGGCATTTTAATTAAAGAATTTGTTGCAACAGATTTAGCTAGGACAGGTGCTACTGCTCCCCAATTTATAGATGAAGAAGAGCTATACAAATCTAACATGCACTACAACGGAAAACCTTTATTTAACAAAGTACTACAGGAGAACAACCAATGAAGACTTACTACAACGGACCCCGACAAGGAATGATGTACGGTGGTGGAGCAATGATGAGAAAGCCTATGATGTATGGTGGCACAGCTACTCCAAAGAAAATGAACATGGGTGGACTTGCTGACGAAAACAGAAAATCATCTGCAGGTCAAGCAGGCATGATGAACCCAATGGGTAGCATGACTGAGAAGAAGAAGTTCAGCATGGGTATGATGGCAGGTGGTATGGCTAAGAAAAAGCCTAGCATGGCTTCTTACAAAAGTGGTGGCTTAGTTGGCAACCAAGCTAAGTTAGATATGAACAAAGATGGCAAGCTATCAGGTAAAGACTTTAAGATGATGAGCTAGGCTTATCCCTAGCCCTCGATATCTTACGACCCTTAAAGAATACTATCGTGTTGATAGTGGTGTTTATTGTTATGGCTACAACTAGCCACATCTCCCACCACTGTATCACAGATACCCACCTGACTTGTCCATTATCTCTTTAGCTTTGGACTCAAGAAACTTTATGAATTGGGTTACCTTTGTAGTTCCCTCGTACATTGGTAACCCCAAGTTCATAGTCTTCTCGAACTCATCGTGGTTTACTACATCGTAGAGTACTTCGACATTACCATCCCTAGTCAGGAACGCTTCAATCGAGAACAGTTTTGCTTTGACTTTTGATTTCATTGATCGGCTCTAAATTACTTATTGGTAAATTATAACAATCGGTTCTAAACGTAAAACCGTTGCTTGGGTCAACTTGACCTTTCTTGTATCTGGTAGCTTTATCGTAGTAATCTTTCTTAGGTATGCTACCTAGAATCCAAGCCTTACTGAGATCAGTCAGTATCCTCACGAACACATAACTGTCACAGTCCTGCTTAGTTCCATGAGATGCAACTGAGCAATCATAGTTTGGTTGTGGTCTAGTATTACACCGTTTGGTTTTTACATCAATTCGGTTTCCGTCTTTTACTAAATCATAATTAACTGTGTTCGCTTCAGTTGCCCCAATGGTATCAGCTACAATTATCTCGCCTATCGCACCTACTATATTGCTAGTGCCACCTGTAATACTTCCCTGCAGTATGCCAACAGAAGAAGCCTTTTCCCTCGCATGACGCATATAATCTTCGCTGATTGGTATCTCTATCATTAGCTTGAACTCAAGTCTACAACTTCGCAGGCATCTGCAGTACAAGCCAACTCACGAGAACCACTCGTATTGTCTTCCTTTTCATACAGTGAAAACTTATCCCAGTCAAGTGAAGCAGGTACACGACCTTTCCACTCCAGATAATCTTCAGACTCTATGTCTTGGTACGGTGCTTGTTGGTAGGTATGATCGGAGAATGGTAAGAACGATATGCCAGAAGCGATATCAAAATTATCATACAACCAAGTACCCACCTCCATCCATTCCTCTTCCTTCACAGAAATAGTCACAGACGGTTTGTGTTCACACCAGTTAAGTGCATAGATTTTCCACAACTCAAGTTGCTCTATTGCACTCATCTCAGTTCTAGTGATAGCACCACTAGGAGATTTCATAGGAAACGAGAAGACAGTAACACTATCAGGTTTTGTGATATCAGGCTCAAAGGGTATTCCCTCTTCCTTCATAAACTGTGTTAGTGGGTCTTTGTTATCACCACGTACAGTCCTGATATAAAACGGATTGTGTCTGGCATGAATACCTGATGCAGAGTCAGTCAACTGAGATACAGTACCACTTGGCTTTACACATGTGATAGCTGTGCTTCTTGGTATCCCTATCTTATCTGCATACTCCTTGTTTGTATCCACTGCTACTTGCTTCATTTCTTGTAGCCATATCTTAGAGTCAACGTGTCTAGCTAACACAGGATGATCCATGATCCCCGTGAGTGACACACCTAACAATCTTTCCTCTTCAGTGTTTGTTTTCCAAATCTTTCGCAGGTACTTTAAATCTGTGAGAGTTGATTGGAATGTACCTAACATGGTAGCAATCCTAACCTTAGATCGTAGTTCCATTAGGTCATCAGTCTCTCTGACAACAACTTCAGATAGGTTACAGAATTGGTAAGGTCTGAGTATTATCTCACTGCAAGGATTAGTTCCCCACATGTGACCTGTTTGTCGTCTACCATTCTTAGCTACCTGATCATCTGCAGCCTGTCTGTTAAACATACCTCGTTCACCTGACTTAGATTCATACAAAGCTAACCATTCTCTCATGTACGTTTCCATACTAGGCTTGCCCTTGTAAGATACAGAGTTGTTTGCTAAGGCTCTTTGTCCTTCGTTCTCCCACCATTGACCAGTTTTAGCGTGTGCCATCTGATCATCATTAAGATTAGATAAGCTGATTAGAGCAGATCGTCTGACACCACCCACAACTACAACTTCTCCTACCTTACACATAAGATCGTGACACTCGATAGGAAATAACTTTCTTCCCTTAGCACTTTGAAACTTCTCTATGGTAAACTTAAATAAGTTAACGAGAGGGTCAGCACCTGATGCACGACCACCCATAATTTTTAACTTTGCACCAGCAGGTCTAACCTTAGACACATCCCACGATGGTATCATACCTGAGTACAACAAAGCTACTAACTCTCTGTAGGCTTTTGCCCACCCTGCCTTACTATCTTCTACTGAAATCACAACGTCAGACTTCTGCATGTTCTCGCTGATGATAGGTAGCTTGTCTACGTTCTCACGTTCCACACTAAATCCCACACCAGTTCCACACATAAGTATGTACATAGCTTCATCAAATGATCTTGGACTATCAACTGGCAAATAGCTACAGTTATATCCACACGTGTTATCTCTTTCAAGGGCTTCCCCTGCAGTCATCATAGCTCTCATGGATGGCATAACTCTAAGACCTGTGATGTACTCTTCCATCATCTCTTTATCAACTTTGTCTAGCTTGTAGTTGTGCTTATCAAGTAAAGACTTCTCCATGAAGTTTACATATCTGCCAACTGTCTCGCCCCAGTTCTCTCTTCTTCCTTCTGCTTCTAACCAACGTGCATACCTAGACTTGTGTATGAACTCCTGATAAGAAGTTGGTAACATATTAGATGCCATCTTCGTCTTCTCCTATTGTCTCAATTAGTTTATTTAAATACCATTTTGCTTTTTCTAAATCTTCTACACCATTCTTATATTTATACCTAGCTAAATACTTAAGGATGTTTCCTTGTAAGTAAGATTCAAAACCATCGCCAGTTATAGAAGCTATAATATCTATAGTCTCTATGCTTGACGCATTGTAGTGTGCAGGATGGTCAACCATACTACTTTCTTCTTCTTTTATTCTCTTTAACATGAACTCTTTATAACCTAACATTAATCTTTTCTGAAATCTACTTTAACAACATTCTCCGATGTGTCAAGTATTTCACCTAAGTCTTCATCAAAATCTATCTCTATCTCATCTGCATTAAAGTTAAACTCTATCTCAGTCTCACCACAACGAAACACTGTGTCTCCCTTTCGTCTTAGAAGAGCAAGCAATCCTTCGTACATGATTGACGCAACAGAATGATCCTCGTGGCAATCATATACCTTACCAGTGGTATCGTAAGTTACCATGTGGAACTTATCATCTTCTAGGTCAGACAAGACTATGTAGTACTTGTTCTTCTCTAGGAGCATACTTTGATCTGTGCTTTTCTTTTTCATTTCGTTAACCAATCTGCAGGGATTGTTTCATTCGCCCACTTGTAGTTGTGCTTGTCACACCAATCAGCGTAGGTAGTCTTGCTTCCTTTATATATCTTATTCTTTGCGTTCATAAACACCATGCGTATATCTAAGTCTTTGTGTTGTTGTTGCACAAGAACCATCTTAACCCTGTCAGCAGTGGTGAACTCCCCTTTAGCTTCTATGTAAATATCCGTCTCTGGTATGTAGAAGTCAGGGTTGTAAGTTCTTATCTTAGGAAGATACTTAAACTTATCCTTTTCGTATTCAAATTTAATTTTGTTGTTTGCAAGGTAGGTAGCTAACTTAAGCTCAAACTTTGATCTGTATCCTACATTCTTTTTCATAGTTATGTTCTTCCTAGCTTTAACTTATCTAAGTTCTTGTGTATGTACTGTGCCATAGTGGGTATGTACTTTTCAATCATAACAAGTTCATCTAGCAGGGGATAGACTGGTATACAGATAATCTTTCCGTTGTTAATGATAGTGCTGATTGTTTTAAATTGTTCTGTAAGCTTGTCCATGTCTCTCTTAGAAGACTCACCCTTAAGAGTTCCAGACTCAGAATAGTTATCACGTAACGTAAGAGGTATTCCTCTGTCGTGTTGTCTCAAGAAAACTATGTCCCTGCCACCACCTTTTTCTACATCTGCTTCTACGTAGGCATGGTAGACTTCATCGTTTAACTCTAACAGTTTTGTTTGGTAGGTATGCAGAATTAGGGTAGGCATTACATTGCTTTCTTCTTTAGTACATCATACCATACTTTAGGTGGGTTCTTAGCCTTTGATGTTATCTTGCCAAACAACTGAGCCTTTGACCAACAACGTGAACGATAACCACACATGCCACATATCTTAGGTAAGGTCTTGTTGCCAGTTCGTACCACCTCACTCTTAACTTTGTAAGTCTCAAACTCAGACTTGAATGGCTTAACAAAATTAGGGTCGGGGTCTATTAATCTTTTAACTCTCTTCTCAGCATCAGCCATGTAGATTCTTCTGTCTTCATCTTGCCAATCAGGAGCTTCAACCATAGCCACTTCACCACTTGACTTGTTGATAACTATCCAACCACCAAAAGGTAAGCCAGTAGCTTCTGCATACAGATGACCTTGCATGATATAACCAAAGGGATCATCTTCCTTTATCTTATCGTAGCCACCATAGCCAGTGTACTTAAATTTAAATGCCCACTCACTTGCAGACTTAACATCCCACACTTTATCTATGCCCATCTCATCTCTTAAGATAAGGTCAAGTGTGCCATTGATTGTTTGTCCTGCAATGTTAAGTGAGACTGCCTTTTGTTTCTCAACGATCTCTACTCCTGCTTGCTCCATAATAAGAACTGCAACGGATTCAACTAAGTCACCAAACAAAAAACGAAACAGAGCATTGTAGTCCATCTCCTCAACAAGACCAGACCTCTCTAGTAGTTGCTGACAAAGAGGTCTACCTAAGCCAGACATTCTTATTCTGTACTCACGCTTCCTATTTAGTTGGATATCAACTGACTCTTTACACTCATCTGCAAAGTCTTGAGTAGCACTAGGGGAGATCGTGACTTCCCCCCTAGTAGCTCTCTGCATGTAGTCTTGGATTTTAAGCAGATTTAGCATTGAAATCAGCCGACAAGTCCTGTTCCTCACTAGGAGAAATGAGTTTCTGAGCTTCTCTAAACTGATTAAGAACGTTCTCGTTATGAGCCTTTACAGTCTCACTGAAGTCCTTCATCAATGTCTTATCTGTATCCAAGACTGCGACTTCCTTATGGAGGGAAGGAACTGGGATATAGTATACAACTGAGCCACTCTTAACTCTGCCCGTTGCTAACTTTATGACGACCTTTTGCATAATCTTCTTCTGCCTTGTAAGTCCGTCAATAAATTCTCTAATTGGTTTAAAGCCTGAACGCTTGAAGTATGCGACAAATGGGTGGTTGTCCATCTTAGCAGGATCACCATTTGCTTTAACAAAATCTCCACTGACCTGACCATATATAACTTGGTTACATGTGGCAGAACGTGACTTTAATTTTAGTGGGTCATCATCTGAAAGTAACTCTTCTTCTTTCATAGGTAATCTACCACACTTGTTTCCTGCTTGTGTATCTGGAAACTCACCTGATAGGGTAGGCTTCTGTACTGACTTGCAAGAGAAAGTTCCTTGCTCCATGTCCCACACACTCCACTCGAATGTACGTAAGATAGGTCGGATGTAAACTTCCTTAGCGTAGATGAACTCACCATCAACAAACATCTTCCACGAGCCACGAGTCAAAGCGACACCATCGTCTGTCTCTGTATCATAGTTAATGTTAAGTCTTGATAGTCCAGTGTTGCTAGACGTTGCTTTCGCTTGTCCAGTTAGTTCCATGAACTTAGCAGTATCATCATCATTGAACGCTGATACCAAGTTGTCCATGTCGTTATCGATCGTAGTCATATCATTTCCCATATCATTTCCTTTATATTTGGGTTTCGGTAATTTAACCTTAGTAATTTACTTCGGATAAGTCAAGCCAATTTTCACCTATTTTTAATTCTATTCCTATAGGCATGTCGTATTCTATGTCATACCTAGCTTTCGAGCCATCAGAAATAGATAGCATAGCATCAGATAATACCTTGATGCACTGATCTTTTTCCATTGGATGAACGTCAAGTACAATAGAATCGTGTACTGTGTTGCATATTACAGACTTCATCTTAGCTTTTCTCATCACCTTGTCTAGCTCAACTAAGGCAATCGGCAGCAGGTCTGCAGTTGCAAACCCTTGCACTGGATAATTACAGATGGCAGTACGATTTGTAGCCGATCCCCAATCAGTCCACTTAGCATCAGGGAAAGCATACACCCTACCTGATGGTAACTTTATCTCTTTTGTCTTGACTGCTTCCTTCTCTAGTTCCTTGTGCCACTCTGTTACCTGCTCATACTTCTCTTTAAAGGCACTGTAGTAGGCTTGTTGTGCAGGTGTACCACTTACACCACCATACAAAGGTTTAAAGGTGTGAGCCTTCGCATCCTGCCTGCTACACCCTATGATAGATGCAGTGTAGTTGTGAACATCAGTCCCATCCAAAACATCTTTGTAGGCTTGGGCATCTTTAGCTAAGAACCCTGCAACCCTAAACTCTAGCTGAGAGTAGTCACCCTCAAGAATAAAACCACCCTCGAATCGACTCTCGACTACCTTACGTATGGCAAACGTAGAACCACGTGGCATGTTTTGGAAGTTAGGATTACGAGAAGATAGTCTACCTGTAGCAGTAACACACTGCATAAACTCAGGATGGACAAAGCCATCGTCATCCACATTATTTTTCATACCCTCGACAAAGGTGGATAGGTAAGTACGAATGGCATTGTACCTAGAATAAGAAGTACAGAACTCACGGGCATCACCACTAAGTTCAAGTGATCTATCTTCTAGTGTAACTTTGTCAGTCTTAAATCCTGCAGACGCAGTATCTTTTGGATTGCGAGGTACAATCTTAAACCCTGCTACCTCGTTGGTATCCATGTACCTAGTTCCCTTGCCTTTACATGGCTTACATACTCTAAGCACCTTGCTAGGTTGTCCGTTCTTGTTGACCATCCTGACACGACCATTGCCTAGACACCCTGCACACATCTGACCTTCAGTCTTGTACACAACGTCAGTCATGTTCCTTACGTTTCTTATGAACACGTTAGCTTTCATACGAGTACGTAACTTAGGCTTCATGGTGTTGCCACGCATCTCATGTCCAAGATTAAATGTAGCTCCCCACATAGCTTTGTCTCTTACCTTACGTGAGTAAAGAAGTACACTCCTGTCATCAGGGCTAGATAAGTTTACAGGTGTATCACCCATAGCTTCTTTAGCCATAGTCTGTAGCTTAGTTTCCAAATAGGAAAGCTCCTCATTGTATTCCTTTTCAATCTCATGCAGAGTATCCAAGTTAATCTTAAGTCCGTTCATCTCTATGCGAGTAAGAACGTTAGTCATTTCAAGCGACAGCCTGAGTGTTGGTATCAATGTCATTAAATAGTTCTCCAAATGTTGTGCCAAAGGCTTCAAGTTGTTTTACTGCTACCTCTTCCGTAGCAAGTACGTCTGCTATACCATATTCTTTCACAATCTCATAGGGTATATCGTAAAATGTTTTACCATCTTTTAAGTAAGGTGACACCAAGTCTTTCTGTTTCTCAGTAACACCATATCGTTTTGCAAGAGAGTCTAGACTAAGTGACCACCTCCTTGCCTTAGCTAATATGTATTCAGATACCATTGTATCATACACATGACCATCATAAACAAAACCACAAGAACGTAACCAAGTCAGATCAAACTTAAAGTTCTGACCTACCAATACATCAGCACTGTTCAGGTTATCTTGTAGCTTTTCAAACCAACTATCGTCTACGTAGGCTTGACTGTCAGAGTGAAAGACAAAATCGTAAGTCACATCCTCTTCATCTAACCACTTGTACCCAACAGATACAAGTCTATTACCAAAGTAAGGCAAGGCAGTCGTACCTCCTGCTTCCTTTGTCTTGTGAGTTGTCTCGACATCAAGTGTCAACACGTTTAGTTTTTCTACCTCTACCATTATTACTCCTATCAGTGTTTATCATATGGCAATTAGCACAGAGTATTCTGCACTTTCTTATTTCTTTAAACAAGTTTGTTATCTTAGACTTCACAAGATTACTTACTTGTCTTGTCTTAACTCCAACGTGATCAAACTGTAAGGCATGTGGATTAGTTTTATACCCACAGATATAACAACCACACTTGACCTTAAGATAGTTAAGCCAATATCTTCTTCTCCTTGCTCTAGAGTTAGTGCTAGCAGTCATCTAGAACCTAAAAGAACTAAAAATAATAAGCCAATAAATATACCAAGAAAGCCACCAGTTTGTGTTAGCAATCCCCACACTCCAATTAAGCATATAAAAAATCCCATTAGTAATAAACCCCCCTATGTACATCTATCTGGGCATTGATCATACCATGCCACCCGTTATTTTTATTTTTAGATATACAAATGTGTCTCATAACATTGTCAACTTCACTCGATCCCGTTTTACCTATGCCTATGATTACATCAGCTTCACCTGCTTTACCCGTTCTAGAATTGTCTAGCATAGAGTAGTCAATAAATTGACGATCATGTGCATCATAACTTGCCTGACTAACTGCCCATATAAGTAGTTGATTTCGCTTAGCAATTTCTCTTGCAGTCACATAAGTTTCTTTTAGTCTCTCGTCACCACGATTATATTGACCACTAATCCTGAACTTATCTAGCTGATCACAAAACATAATGTCAGGTTTGTTAAGCTTGGCATAGTCATCGACCTCTTCAATCGAAGTACCAACAGAGTCCATGATTGTTAGGTAAGGTTCTATCTCAACACGATACCTTTCTAACAAGCTAACCTTCTGCATTACCATCTCATCTCTTGTCAGTTCAAAATAAGATTGGATAATCCGTAGCTTAATTTTACCTGCAGGTTCTTCGTTAGCCCAATACGTAACCTTAAACTTCTGCTTGATGTAAGATGATGCAAGGAAACAACAGAAGGTAGTCTTACCTACTTCAGGTCTAGCAAATATAATTCCTAAGTTTCCCCTATCCATACCCTTAAGGTTTTCTTGGATAAGGTTGAAGTGAAAAGGGAAATCAGATACTCCTGCTTCTTCTTCTAACAACTGAGACAAATCTTTGTCTACTATAGTGTAGGTAGTCTTGTCTGACATACGACCATCTTCAACTGCATCGATCAGTCTTCTCAGTTCACCAAACTCCTCATTCTCACCTGTAAATATCTCAAGAGCTTTCTCACCTATCTGCCTTGCTCTATCTCTAAGCCACAGATTGTTAACCAAGTCTAGATGAAGTTCATCGTTGTCAGTAGGTTTGTCATCGAGTTCAGATATGACATCTTGGATACGCTTCCTAGCTGAGTCAGGTACTGCAGGATTCCTGTCATTATATATACCTGACAACTCAGACTTAGTTAATGTCTTAGCGTACTTAGTGTGGGAATAAACTATCGTGTCGTAGATATCTTTGAGTTCCCTATCAAACATTTCTCTATCTATTTTATTCTTTACCTTAGCAAAGAAATCAACATCTAAACAAAATCCTAAGACTTGTTTATCTACTGATATGATTGTTGATGAAATCATCTCGTTCCTCTTTCTCCATATTCTTTAGGTCTTTCTTTAGTACCACTAACTTAGTAGGTACATAATTAGACAAATGCCTAACAATGTCAACTGCCTTACGAGTTGCATCTTTGTCTAAAGCCACGAAAATTTTTTTATAATTCTGGATTACTTGTATGTGTGAATCCAAAAGGGAAGTTCCCATCAAAGCTAATCCTGTCACTAAATTAGAAACAGAACATGCTGATGGGCAATCTTCCACAACAAAACAATTGTCACTAGTACCACACACAAAAGGGTGTTTGCTATTACCATACCTAAGCCATTTCGGTTTATTGTCAGTTAAATTTCTACCCGTTGCATCTACCACTTTGTCACCTTCTTTAACTAGGTAGGCTACCCTATCTCGTTGGAAGTCATATCTTATGTCAGCTAACCCTGCTAGGTAGGCATCGTAAGAGTTAGTCTTCTTCAGGTAGTTTTCTGCATTGATATTGCGAGATAAAGATACAAACGTATCAGGTATCTTAAACTTAATGTCAGCTTCTTCTTTTATTGGTTCACGTTTAACAAATGCACTCTTTGAGTTTTCCTTAGTTAAGCTAATACCTGTTGCACCTTTAACGTTGCAATCTGCATGAAAGCAAAACCAAAGACGTTCAAAGCCATTGTCACTTACACTAAAGGTATTTGGTTTGCCACAAGCAGGGCAATCAGACCTAAAACGCCCATAAGGTGCAATAGTAAGGGATTCCACATGTCCTTTTATCCATCTAGGGTTCATATACTTGTCGCATCTTTATACTGCTTTGCATTAACAGTATACACTTGGGCTAACTTATCTAGCCAACCACTATCTTTGTCAGCGATATTTTCAATACGAGAGGTAGTAATATAGATAGGTATCCAAGTAAGGTAGTCTCTCTTGTTACCTACCTTGACTTGTTCCTTGTCTTCTAAACCTACACGTACTGCAGATAGCTTTGCCCAAAACACCCACTTATCGTCATGGGTTCTTTTAGTAATGTCAGTCTTTATTTCGTTCATCATTGTCAGCGATCCTTAAATCTTCTAAGTATAATTTGATTGCATTTCGGATTAGATCAGCTACGCTTACTTGTACTGCATACCTATCAGATTCCCTAGTGGCAAACTTATCTAGTTCATTATAGTCAGCCACAGAAACTGTCAAGTTATAACTTTTAGTTTTGTCACCTATCTTATTTGGTCTAGCCATAGTATCTCCTCTATCCTCCCCGTGGGGTGTATCTCCCAATGGAATAAGGTCGTATAGCACGTAACCTAAAATAGTGTCAATAAAATAGATAAAAAAATAATGCTTGACCTATGTATTTAGTTAGTCGTATAACATACCCTGATCATAAATATAGGAGATAATATGACAAATAAGTACAGAACTAAAGAACAGATAGCTAAAGATGATTTACTCTTTTCTACTTGTTATGTGTGTGGCGATAAGCTTAGGGCATCTAAGCAACCTCGTGTTTCAGCTAAGAAATGTGCAGAATGTAAAGGCGATGGTCAATCAGATAACGCTGAAGTAAAGAAGTTGTTTAAGCAGTTACGAGCTAAGGCAATTAAACCTTCTGAAGATGAGATGACCTTTGAAGATAATCCTCGTGCAGTCAAAGAGAAAGACTACAGTAGGTTCTTTAGCCAAAGTATTAGTAATGGAAAGGGAGTAGATTTATGATTGATTTAATTGAGTTAGATAAGGCAATCAAAGATCAGAAAGTATTGATTGCATTTAAAGATGGTGTAGCAGATGGGTTGCTTTATGGAGTAAGAGATGCTAAGCAACAAATTAATTATTATTACAATCAGGGTTATAAGTTTGGTCAAACAATTAGCGAAAGACAAAGAGAAAGATTGGAGGAAGTATGATGAATATATCAGATATGATGTGTGATATGTATGACATTCAACGTCAAGTTAAACAAGCTAAGTTATATAACGAGCCAAAAGATAATGATGGTAGTAGTATAACTATAGGAGATTGCATTGATAATGTTATTGAACGTTTAGAAGAAGAACTTAAACGTAGAATAGAGGATATATAAAAATGATCTATCTTGAATTATTCTCAGGTGGTAGTGTAGCTAGGCAATCTGTAAAAGAATTAGGATTGCCCGTTACTAGATGGTATTCGTCAGAAATTAATAAGTTTCCTATTCAGATAGCTAACGATAACCACGATGATCTTATTCATCTAGGTGATGTTAGAGGTGTACTAGATAAGATAGTATCACACAAAGATATAGACGTTATCTTTTGTGGGTCACCTTGTCAGGGTTTTTCAGTTGCAGGAAAACAGTTAAATTTTCAGCACGAACAGAGTCAATTGTTCTTTACCTTCCTTGATATCTACAAGGCTATCTATACTGCCAATCCCCATGTCAAGCTACTCTTTGAAAATGTCAAAATGAAAAAGGCTTGGGAAGATATTATTCTATCTAAGTTACAAGACATCAATCCTAACCTAAAACTACACATCATTAATTCAGCTTTAGTATCTGCTCAACGTAGAGTTCGCATGTACATAACTGACATAGAGTTTGATATGCCTGAAGATAAAGGTATCTTGCTTAAAGATATTGTCGAGTGTGGTTGTGTGGATAGGAGCAAAGCTTACTGTCTAGACGCTAACTATTGGAAAGGTGGTAACCTTAAGATGTACTTCGAGAAGTCAAGAAGACAGTTAGTCTTTGGCGATGGTTGTCACCAAGTAGGAGTAGCTGATCTAAAAGGCTATGACATTATCAAAAGAGTTTACTCTATACATGGCAAAGCACCTACCTTAACTACTATGCAAGGTGGACACAGAGAACCTAAGATAGTCTGTGGTGATAAGCCACTCAGGTCAGCATCAATCACGGGTAGAAGAATAGATGGCAATGGTGTTCGTAAAGACGATGACACTAACCTACCTATAGTACAAACCTTAGAAGTATCAGACACAGATAAATCTAGATGTCTATCTACCTTAACTAAGGACACAGTATTGTCAGACTTACCTCAAGGTAGATACCCTGATGCTTATGGTGAACATGTTATGAGGTGGAGAAAGCTAACTGTAAAGGAATGTTGTAGGTTACAGACACTACCTGATGACTACTGTAAGTCAGTCAGTAACTCGCAAGGTTACAAGATGCTAGGCAATGGTTGGAACAACGAAACTATCAAGGCTATACTAAAGGGTTTGACAATCAAATCAAATGGGAATATAGCTTGAAAAGAAATGTACGAAACTATGGAGAGATCGTGATGACTAAATATTATTCAAGAAGTAAGCAGAAGTTTGTGGATATTGAGCAGATGCCTGATCAGTATGTTCGTAATGCTTTTGTTAAGATGTGCAAAACTGAACCTACTGAAGATGTTATCTTTGCTCAACAACAGAGTGAAAGAGCAGATAACTACAAGAAACTTGCAGAAGATAATTTTGTATCAAGTGTAGCTGATCTAGATAAGATAGAAAGGCTAACACAATGCAATGATAAGCTTCAGGCAATGAATGACAAATTGAAAGACACTACCTACCAACCCTACGATAAGCAAGGTAGGGTTAGAGATTATCAGGTGGAGTATACTAAGCTAGCTAAACAACGTGATAGTTGGAAAGAGAAATCCATGAACATGGTGGAGAAGAGTAGCTACGATGAACTTAAGAAAGAAAGAGATGGAGCAGTTGATGCTATCTCTAATTCCTTTGAAATAATTTTAGAAGAGAACAAGCAGTTAAAGTTTCAGATAGAACAAGTGGACAGAAACCAAACTGTATCTAAAGAAGCTTATGATATAGCATGGCAAAACATGGAACTGTGGAAAAAGAGATATGAAAGTCAGCTACCTACACCAATCTTAGGTGATGTCAAAATGTTTAGCGAGATACCTAATGATCCTGATGGTGGTAGCTTTGTTTATCTTCTCAGAAAGTATCTAAATAATGTCAGCTACAAGATAAGAGTACGTGGTCAGTATCTAGATGAACAAACCAAAAAGACTGAAGGTTGGAAAAAGTACGAGAGAGGTCAGCCACTCGAAAAGTCTAAGTGTTTTAGGGTTTATATAGATGTCAAGAAAGATGTTGACTAGGTAGTTTGTCTGTAGTAATTGTTGGTTTCATTTTAAATATAGGAGATATAGAATGAATGACGATGTAAGAAGAGAGATAGACGTTGCTCTCAAAACTCAAAAAAAGCTAGGCAAGAAATCCTTCAAAGATTTGTGGATATCATCAGGTTGGTTAAGCTTAGATAAGGTAGGTACGTTAACCTTTAAACCCGTTTTGGGTAACTCACAATTTAATAAATTTAAGGGAGGAGGTTAATGGTCAAAAAAGTATTACTAGACTATCTAGAAAACAAGTTAGAGCAACTAGGTAGAGTTAAAGTTGGTGATATAGTTAATAACAAAGATGATGAAATCAAACATTACATAAACTTAGGTAAGATTAAATTTGCACAAGAATTAAGGGAGAAAGTTAAATGAGTAGAGAACATTTTGTGGAAAGCCACTTAGAAGATAAGGTAAACGAGTTAATCTATGAAGAAGATTTGTCAGAAGAAGATGCTTACATCAAAGCTCGTAGCATTTATGATGGTGAAGTTAACCTTATGGAAGAGCAAGCCAAGAAAAGACACGATGAAGAAAACCTACCTAAGATACATGGGTTGCAAACTAACTTTACTACGGGTATCTACTCTAGTGCAATACTAGTAAATAAGATAACAGACTATCTAGAAAGTAATTCTAGTTCAGATAGCCAATCCCATGAAGTAAATATCTTTTGTGTAGAGATGATGGATCAAATTGTTGATTGGCGAAAGGAGATCGACAATGCAGAATAAAGAAATCCTAACGAAACTTCAGCAAGGTTTGTATCCAAGTGAGATAGTCTTAGCTAATGTAGTTGAGTATCTTCAGCATTACTACAATGATGTTAACGAGATACCCTCTACTAAACGTTTCTGTCGTAATTTATTAACTAAAATTAATGATGATACTTTGGAGGTAGCCAATGCAGAATAAGATTGCACGTATCCATGTTAATCAACACGTGATCAAAGCTAATGCAAAGAATGGAGAAAATAATCCTATCTTTACAGTTAAGCAAGGTGGCAAGAACACCTACGCTTTTAATGTCAAAGTCAAAGGTGAGATGGAATTAGTTTACTCACCTGATAAGCCACTTTCTTGTGGTGCTAAGGTTTGGATAGAAACACGTGGCGATATCGAACTTGACAAACCAAGCGACACTAAAGGTTACTTTAATCCCCACGTTAATGTCCAATTGCCAAGCCTTTCATCAGCAAAAATGGATAGAAAATTTAAAGAATTTTTAAGAAATAAAATAAAAATAATCAAAAATAAAAATAAATTATCTGCTTGATTATCTAGATTAGATAGTTTAACAATTAATTTCCTACTACTTAAGGTAGGTTAACTAAAGGCTTTTAGCCTAGAAAGAAGAAATATTATGGATAGCATAATAACTATAGATCAAGAAAAATCTTTACGATCAAATACAATTCATGAGCATGGAAATCCTTTTGATGTTTCTTTGTTTGAAGATAATGCAAAGATAAAAAGAATACCTTTGTTTGCTTTTGATGAAGATCAATACGGGATTGGAAACCAAGTTAAGCTTAATAACTATTCAGGCTTATATAATGAAAGCTTAGGTGAAGTTCTTCAAAGTCGACCTATTGCAGATACCTATAAATTAGTTCCTCATGAAAGTTTATTCTTTGAGCAAGCTAAGATATTAGACCAAACTGATTTACCAAAACAAAATATAAGAGTTGTAGATAAGTTAGTAAATGGTGGCTTACAAGCACAAAGAACAATTTACTATGATGATCTATCTGTTCCCGTTTCAAATTCTAGAGATATAGTAAAAGCAAGAATTGACGTGTTTAATTCTGTGGATACGTCTTGGGCTTTCCAAGTTTTCTCAGGAGCATATAGAGATTTGTGCAGAAACACTTTAGTTTTTGGTGGTGAGAAATCATATCATCAAAAGAAAAAGCATACCTTAAATCTGTCGCCAAGTGCTATGGTTCAAAAGGCAGGCTTAGGCTTATCTATGTGGCATCATCAAAAAGATTTGATGCTTAATTGGAGAGGTGTTGAAATTACTGATCAACAATTTGCAGATATGTTAAAAGAAACTATCTGTATTAAGAAAAGTAAATCAGCACAAGTTGGTATTAATCCCGTCAATGAAACTAAGATGAATTACTTACTTCAGTTATTTGATGAAGAAAAGAAGGAACTAGGTTCTACTCTTTGGGGTGCTTATAATGCTTTAACACATTGGTCAACTCATACTGATCATCAAGTATCTAGATACAATCCTGAAACTTTAAAGATCGACAATATACGAGGTGGTCGAACTAATGCCAACAAGCCTAATGTAGAAAGACAACGTGCAGATGTAGTCAGGGAATTGCTCAGTTCTAATGCTTGGCAGTCTTTAGAAATGGCTTCAGCTTAATGGGCGAATTTCTAGCAAACCTTTCAAGAATAATGATGATCGTTTTGGTTATCATTATTCTAGCCTTATTATTTTAATCTAATCAGGAGAAAAAAACATGAAACGTTTACACCTCAGAAAAATGAGTGATCTATTACAAGCAATTGAAATAGTG
>ENA-ORXF01001199-ORXF01001199.1-marine-metagenome-genome-assembly--contig:-NODE-1199-length-17139-cov-24.750322_pt1 | contig 17139 bp, 15 predicted proteins | sample MGYA00237864_ERZ511476 | MGnify/ENA primary metagenome ERZ511476 (study PRJEB26306, sample SAMN06343908) | marine metagenome | isolation source: coastal waters | place: Atlantic Ocean: West Antarctic... | reverse complement strand
AGTGATATTAAAAATCATCTTGCTGCTATATCTGATATCAAGGCATTGGCTGATAAAGACGGTTTTGATAAAGAGCAGCTTAAAGACCATTTATATGAATTAGTAAGAAAAAAATCAGTTAAGCGAGCAGAGGGGCATACTAAAGACTCAGTTGAAAATCTAGAAAGAATGGTTTTATTAAGAATTTTAGATGATAAATGGAAGGACCATATAAATAATTTAGAACAACTTAGACAAACTATTGGTTTAAGGGGCTATGGCCAGAGAGACCCTTTGAGTGAATATAAAAATGAGTCTTTTGTCCTTTTTGAAAATCTTCTTAGTAATTTAAAAATTGATGTTACTAAAACTTTTTCAAGAATAGTGATTAAAGAGTCTAGTGAAATAAGTAATAAAGAAGAAGAATTTATTGAAGGATCTGGTGAAAATCAAAATCTCCCAAAGAAAGAAAAAGTATCTAGAAATACTTTATGCCCATGTGGTTCAGGGAAAAAATATAAGCATTGTCACGGTAAGATTTAGTCTTTAATTGATCCAAATATTAAAAAATAGACAACAGCTGCTACAATTACCAAAAGAGCAAGAGAGCTAATAAAGATTGGATTCTTAAATAAATTATTATTTTCCCTGACATGTCCATACTTACTGTCTAACACAGCATTGGCAGCTGATGTTTTATCTGAAAACAGACCACTTCTTCCAATCTGTAAATATCTTTCTTGTCTGGAATGTTTTAATTGATTTCCATGTTGATTAGATAATGTTTTTAAATATTCATCTATAGCATTTCCAGTATCCTCTATAACTTTTGATCTATTCCTATGTCCACCACCAATAGGTTCGGAAATAACTTTATCTACCACATCTACTTTCAACATATCATCTGCTGTTAATTTTAGCGCTTCTGCAGCTTCGGGCGCTTTACTAGAATCTTTCCATAATATTGATGAGCATCCCTCTGGAGATATTACTGAATATATAGAGTTTTCTAACATTAAAACATTGTTGCCAGTTCCAATTGCAACCGCACCGCCTGAACCACCTTCGCCTATTATAACAACTATGATTGGCACTCCAAGAGACAGGCAACATTCGGTTGCCTTTGCTATTGCATCTGCTTGGCCTCTCTGTTCGGCACCAACTCCTGGATAGGCCCCTGGCGTATCTACAAATGAAATTACAGGCATATCAAATTGTTCAGCTAGTTTCATTAATCTAGTTGCCTTCCTGTAACCTTCGGGCTTTGGCATACCAAAATTATGCTCAATTCTAGAATTTGTATCATGTCCTTTTTCGTGTCCCATAACGAGAACTGGTTGACCTCTAAATCTTCCAAATCCAGCAGTTATAGCTTTATCTTCAGCAAAGGTTCTATCACCAGCCAATTCAAAGAAGTCTGTGATAAGACCTTCAATATAGTCTTTAGTTTTTGGTCTATGTGGATGTCTTGAAATTTGCGTCTTTTGCCAAGCAGTAATATTTGAGAATATTTTCTTATAAGCAATATTTATTTGCTGCTCAGTTTCAGATATTTCGTTTAATATGTCCTCTGAGGGAAATTCTAAGTTTTTAGATTTTAGCTCTTCTATTTTAAGGTCTAGTTCTTGTATTGGCTTTTCAAAATCTAAATATGTTTGCATGAAATATTTATTTTATATCACTTAACCCATTGAATCGATTAATTCCTGTTGATCGATAAGTTGTTCAGCTTGTCTAACTGATGCTGCATCAATAAGCTTGCCATCAAGTGTTACCGCTCCATCATGAGAATCCTGCGCTTGTTTCATTAAAGTTATTATTTTTTTTGCGCGTTCAATTGTAGTCTCTTTTGGAGTAAATAATTCATTAGCTAAATCAACTTGATTAGGGTGAATTGCCCACTTACCTTCACAACCAAGAATAGCTGTTCTTTTTCCTTGTGCATTATATCCATCTGGATCAGAAAAATCTCCAAAAGGGCCATCAATTATTCTCAGTCCATGAGCTCTACCGATAGTAGCCATCATAGAAATTGGATAATGCCATAAATCATTCCAATGAACTAATCTTCCCTCGGGTGTTTCATGGGTTAATATCGCATAATCTGGATTTGGACCTCCAACATTAGTTGTTCTCATTCTAACTGAGGCGGCATAGTCAGCGTAGCCAAAGTGTAACGATTCTATTCTTTCACTCCCAGTACATATTTTATCTAAATTTACTATTCCCATCGCAGTTTCTACTATCAGTTCAAAACCAAGTTTTTTCTTTCTTTTATGTCTACTCTCAATCTGAGTAACAAGCATATCAATTGCATAAACATCAGCTGGAACACCTACTTTAGGTATCATCATTAAATCAAGTCTTTCACCACCATTTTCCATTACATCAATTACATCTCGATAACAGTAGTTGGTATCAAGACCATTAATTCTCATGGATACAGTTTTTTTACCAAAATCAAGTTCGTTAAGAGCTTGAATTAAATTCTTTTTTGCCTGATCTTTATCTTGTGGAGCAACTGCGTCCTCTAAATCAATACAGATTACATCTGCTTTACTATTAATTGCTTTTGGAAATAAATCAGGCTTTGAACCAGGTATAAAAAGCTCTGATCTATTTAGCCTTGTTTTTTTATGTGGTGTATGTGTGAAACTCATTTTTTTTAATAACATCTTAATTATTTAATTACAAGAATTAATATTTTATTCAAAAGACACTTTTGAAAGTGGGTGTTTATCTTTGACTATTTGTTTCAATCTTTCATCAAGTATATGAGTATATATTTGTGTTGTTGAAATATCTTCATGACCAAGCATTAATTGTAGAGAACGTAAATCAGCACCGTTAGCTAAAAGATGGCTAGCGAATGCATGCCGTAATTTATGCGGGCTAATTTTTTTAGCCTTCAGATTTGCACCATCTGCTAAAGAACTTAATAATTGAGAGAATCGCTGACGTGTTATATGTCCAATTTTAGATTGTTTAGATGGAAATAGCCATTTAACTTCTTTATCTTTGTTAAAAAAAAAACTTCTAATTTTAAGATAATTATTAATTGTATCCTGAGTGTCTTTACTTATCGGAACAAGTCTTTCTTTATTTCCTTTACCAGAAATTATTATAAAGTTTTTGTCTTGGTACAAAGATGCCAATGTCATTGTAACTAATTCACTTACCCTAATCCCTGTAGCGTACATAATTTCAATCATACAATTAAATCTAATTCCTAGATTAGAAATATCCTGCTTTGAAGAATTTATTAGATTTTGAATATCACTCACACTTAAAATGACTGGTAATTTACTATCTAGTTTTGGCTGTTTAATATCTTTAGTTGGATTATTATCAATTAATTTTTCATCTATCAAAAAATTAAAAAACTGAGTGTAGGTTGATATTTTTCTTGCCAACGAAGTCTTTTCAAAGCCTTGGTTTATAAATTTAGATAAATATTCTTCCAGTTTTTTTTCATCAAGTTCTAGAATATTTAAATTCTTTTTTTTGCAAAACTCAACAAGCTGATTTAGATCATCTTTATATGAAGATGCTGTATTTTTGGCCAAACCACGTTCAATAACTATCATTTCAAGGAAATTAGAGACGTAATTATTTTCATTCATGATTAAAGATTTCTATAACCATCTTTAAATGATGGATACTTTAAAATTATAGATAAGTCCTGTTTTACCAATGAATTATCTACTCTTTTATTCTCTGAAAAGAAACTTTCTTTTTTATAATTCAACTCTAGTTCATCAAAATTAATTTGTTCTGGCTTTGTAAATTTATTTTGATCACATAAATATTCAATAACAACATTTAAATTACAAGAAAAATCATCGGCAACATTATAAATATTATTTTCAGTAATATTACACATTGATAAATTTAAAATATTAATAATATCTTCAACATGTATTCTAGAAAAAAATTGACCCTTCTTATATATATTTTTAACTAGCCCTTGTACTATTCGCTGTTTAATATTTCTATCTGGTCCATATATACCGGCTAATCGAAAGATTTTAATTGGTAAATTAAATTTCGAACTTAATTCTATCCATTGTTTTTCTGCTAATAGTCTATTGCTTCCTTTTTTAGTTGTTGGTTTAGTTTCAGATCGTTCGTTTACCAATTCGCCATTATGATCACCATAAACATTTGTTGCAGAAAGATAGCCGATCCATTCTATATTTTTATTTTTCACTAAAATATCTTTGTAGTTTTGAATAAAAATGTCACCTGTATCATTAGGAGGAACAGATATTAAAATATGAGTAATGTCATCTTTTAGCAAATGATCACTAACATAGTCATTGTTTATTAATTTAATATTTTTATTATTTGTAGTTAATTTTTTTTCATCTCTACTCGAGGCAACTATAAGATAGTTTTCATTTTCTAAAGATTCTGCTAAATAAGATGCCGTATAACCATATCCATATATGAGGAGTTTTTTCATTCTTGTATTCATTAGTTCAAAGTATATCTTTAATTAACTAATTTAAAAAGGAACATGGTATGATCAATACAATTAAATGGATAAGTACATTTCTAATTTTAACTGGAATTTTACTTACTAATCTTAATCTATACCCATTCAATATATTTATTCATAGTTTAGGAGCGATTGGATGGACATTTGTAGGATATATGAGCTCCGATAAAGCAATAATGACAAACTTTGGTTTACAAATACCTATTTTTTTAGTTGGTTACGCGAATTTGATTATCTGATCTCATCCACTCATTTTTTACATGGCTGTCTATTTCATTCTTATAGTATATATTTTTTTGACGTTCAAAATCATTGCTACTTGAAATTTCTTTTAATGCCCAGACAGCCATGGCTCTTACTAGTTCTGAATTATCTTTTAAGAGTGGCACGATATCTTTGATAAGATTTTTATTATTTGAATTTCCGACTGCAATAAGTACATTTCTTATAAATCTATCTCTGCCAACTCGCTTAATGCTTGAGCCTGAAAATTTTTCTCTAAAATCGGATTCCTTTAATGTTAAAAAAGATCTTAGTGTAGGCTCTATTAGTTCTTCTCGCGGAGCAAAATCAATATCATTAGTTTTTTTTGCATATTTATTCCATGGACAAATTGCTAAACAATCATCACATCCATAAATACGATTTCCAATTTGTTTGCGGTATTCTTTCGGTATGTGAGATTTATGTTCAATAGTTAGATAAGAAATACATTTATTTGCATCAATCTTATAAGGAGCAATAATTGCATTTGTAGGACAAATATCAATACATTGATTACATGATCCGCAATGATTTTTACTTTCAAAATTTGGTTCTAGTTTTATATCTAAAAAAATTGAAGATAAAAAAAGCCAAGACCCATATTCCTTTGAAACTATATTAGTATGTTTTCCTTGCCATCCAATACCAGCTTGCATCGCCAAAGGTTTTTCCATTACTGGAGCTGTATCGACAAAATATTTAATTTGGCAATGATAATTATCTAATATCCATCTTGAAAAAGCTTTTAATTTTTTCTTAATTGATAAATGATAATCTCTTCCTCTCGCGTATACTGAGATAATTCCTACATCTTTTTTATCTAATAAGTCCAATGAGTTTGTATCAAAATGATAGTTACTCCCTAATATAAGTATTGATTTAGCTTCGGCCCATAGCTTTTTTGGATCTGATCTATATTCTTTTCTGTTCTCCAACCACTCCATGTCTCCATGATATTTATTTTCTAAGAATTTATTTAATTCGTCTTTAAGACTTTTTGTTTTGGCGATATCAATTATTGATGCAACATCAAATCCAAAATCTCTTGCTGCAGCCAAAATTAAGTCCTCTTTTGAGGCTAAATCTAGGTTGCTTTTTTCTTCTTTGCCTCCTCTATCAGCGGCTCTTCTAATGAGTGTATTATCTCTTTTGGACATATTTGAATAAATTTTGAGAGTTCAGATTCCCAATTATCAATAATCTTTTTCGCATGTAAGCTATCAGTTTCATCATAATGATTAATAATAAAACTTTTTAGCATATTTTCCCAATAATTGCTCTGTATTCCTTGATAAATCAACGTTTCTTCATTTATTCGATATTTAAATTTTTTATCTACATCATATATATAGGCCATGCCACCTGTCATACCTGCACCAAAATTATCTCCTGTTAGTCCCAATATTACCACATTACCACCCGTCATGTATTCGCACCCATTTGAACCACATCCCTCTACCACGGTAGTTGCCCCAGAATTACGAACTGCAAACCGCTCCCCGGCATGTCCAGCTGCATATAGGTAGCCACTAGTTGCGCCATACATACAAGTGTTACCTAAGATAGTGTTGTCTTTAGGTTTAATTTTACTATTTCTGTCTGGCCTTAAAACAATTTTTCCTCCCGATAAACTCTTGCCAACATAATCATTTGCATCACCTTCAACTTTTATAGTCAATCCCTTCACTGCAAATGCCCCTAAAGATTGACCAGCAGATCCGTTAAGATTTAAGGTAATTTGGTCGTGGTTTATCTTAGCGTCTCTAATTTTTTTATAAATGAAAGAAGATAGTTTTGATCCAATCGTTCTATCAGTGTTTTTAACTGAATAGTTTAACTCTATTTTTTGACCTTTTTCAAAAAACTTAGATGCATCTTTAATTATTTTTTCATCAAGAGTTGAGCCAGCATCATTAATTCCAGTATGATTAAAATATTTAACTTCAGGATCTTTTTCTGCTTGTATCAGGAGTGAATTTAAATCTAGATCATCCAAATGAGAAGAGCCTCTGGAAATTTGAGACAATAAATCAGTCCTTCCAATTATTTCTTCTAATTTTGTAAAGCCAAGTTCCGCTATTATTTCTCTTACTTCTTCCGCTATGAAACTAAAAAGATTTACGACTTTGTCTGCGGTACCAGAAAATCTTTTTCTTAAATCATCATCTTGGGTACATACACCTACTGGACAGGTATTAGAATGACACTGTCTAACCATAATACATCCCATAGCTACGAGTGATGTCGTTCCTAAATTAAATTCTTCAGCCCCCATAAGTGCAGCCATTGCAACATCTCGACCAGTCTTAATACCACCATCAGTCCTCAATACTACATTTTGCCTTAAGCCATTAAGTGTTAGTACCTGGTTAACTTCTGTTAAGCCCATTTCCCATGGAATTCCAGCATACTTAATACTTGTTTGTGGGCTAGCTCCAGTACCCCCATTATGGCCTGAGATTAAGATTATATCTGCTTTAGCCTTAGCAACTCCAGCAGCAATAGTACCAATTCCTGAAGAGGCAACTAATTTAACACAGACTCTAGCCTTGGGATTAATTTGCTTTAAGTCAAAAATTAATTGAGCTAAATCCTCGATAGAATAAATATCATGATGAGGTGGAGGAGATATTAATGTAACTCCCATTGTTGAGTGTCTGAGTTTAGCAATTTCTGCTGTTACCTTAAAACCTGGCAACTGTCCTCCTTCTCCAGGTTTTGCGCCTTGAGCAATTTTAATTTCAATTTCTTCACAATTATTTAAATATTCTGCCGTAACTCCAAATCTAGCTGAAGCTACTTGCTTAACCCTTGAATTTGCATTGTCACCATTTTCTCTAGTTATGGATCTTTCAATAGACTCGCCTCCCTCACCACTACAAGAAGAGCCTCCAATTCGGTTCATTGCAACTGCTAGTGTTTCATGGGCCTCTTTTGATAATGCTCCATGTGACATACTTCCACTTCCAAATCTTTTTCTGATAGAAGTAATAGATTCTATGCTGTTAATGTTTTTTGGCTCATTTTTAGATTTGAATTCAAGTAAGTCTCTAATATTTATGGGTGAAAAATTTTTGTGAGATTCAGAATATGTTTTAAACATATCATATGAATTTTTACTAACAGCAGCTTGTAATAAATGTATTAATTTACCATCATATGCATGAGCCTCACCACCATTTCTATATCTATAAATTCCACCAATTGGTAATGTAGCTACATCTCCAGAAAATGCATATTTATGTAACTCTTTAATTTTATATTCTATGCCACTTAATCCAATTCCTGATATTCTACTTTGAACACCTAAAAAATATTCATTAACCATAGATCGACTTAGTCCAACTACTTCAAAATTGAAACCTCCTCGATAAGCACTAACAACTGAGATTCCAAGTTTAGCCATTATCTTTAGAAGTCCTTGATCGACTGCTTTTTTAAATCTGGCAACACATTCTTCATAGCTATACTCGCCAAACAGTCCTTTTTCATGACGCTCTCTAATGCATTCTTGCGCAAGATAGGGATTTACTGTTGTTGCTCCAACTCCTATTAAAACAGCAAAATAATGAGTATCTAAACATTCTGCTGATTGAACATGAAGTGAAATAAATGACCTTATACCTTTTCTTGTTAATGAGCTGTGAACTGCTGCAGTAGCTAAGATCATAGGGACTGAAACATTTTCATTGTCTGCATTAATATCAGTTAGTACAATATGCTGTTTACCGCTGAGAACAGCTGCCTCTGCTTCATCTTGTATTCTTTTAATATTTTCTTTAAGAGCTGTATCTTTAACTGAAAAACAACAATTAATTGTAACTGATTCATCTTTTCCAAATTTAAGCATTTTATTAAAGATGCTATTCGTAACGACTGGGCTATCCATTACAAAAACACTATCCTGATAAGAGTTTGAATCTAAAACATCTCTTAAATTTCCAAATCTTGTTTTTAAACTCATTCGAGACTGCTCTCTCATACTATCTATTGGCGGATTCGTAACTTGACTAAATTTTTGTCGAAAGAAATGCGACAAAGGTCTATATTTATCTGACAAGATTGCTATGGGAGTATCATCTCCCATACTTCCAGTAGATTCTTTAGCCTCATCTACCATTGGATGTAAGATTAACTCAAGCTCTTCCATTGTATAACCTGCTGCAATTTTTCGTTGCCTCAAATTTTGTGAATCAAAAAGTGATGTTTCTTTTTTAGAAGTAATTTGTTTATCTATTCTAATAATTTTTTTTACCCATTCATGGTAGGGATGTTCATTTGCAAGCTTGTCTTTTAAATCAAAATTTTCATATAATTTACCTTCTTTTAAATTTACGCCAATAATGTCACCAGGCCCAAGCTTCCCTTTAAATATTATTTCTTCTTCTTTAACTGGAACCATTCCCGTCTCTGATCCAGCAAAAATCAAATTATTATCTGTTATTGTATATCTCATAGGCCGCAGTCCATTTCTGTCCATGCCACCTATCACCCACTCTCCATCATATGCTGCAATTGCAGCTGGTCCATCCCATGGCTCAATTACAGCATTAGCAAATTCATACATATTCCTGTGACTTTCTGGAATAAGCTTGCTTCTTTTTGACCAAGCTTCAGGTAATAGTAAAGTTTTAGTTAGAGGGGCTGATCTACCAGCCCTAACAAACATTTCAAATGCGGCGTCTAGAGCTGATGAATCTGAGCTTCCTCTAATAATAATAGGTTTTACCTGATCACTATTTTCACCAAATAATTCTGATGCAATTCTTGTTTCATGATTTCTCATCCAATTAGTGTTTCCTGAAATAGTATTGATCTCTCCATTGTGTGCCAAAGTTCTGAAAGGCTGAGCTAACGCCCAGCTTGGGAAAGTATTTGTAGAATATCTTTGATGAAAAATTGAAAAAGAAGAAATAAATCTTTTATCTTCAAGATCTGGGAAGAAAGTTGATAAGTGTTCCGCTAAAAATAATCCTTTATATATAACGCTATTAAAACTAAGTGAACAAATATAAAACTCTGATATTTGTAAGTTTAAAATTCTTTTTTCTATTTTACGCCTAATAAAAAAAAGTTCTTTATCAAGATCCTCCCCTTTTTCTCGTTCAATATTATTTACAAACATAACTTGTTCAATTTCAGGTCTAGTAGAATTTGCTTTTCTTCCTAATACACTTGTATCTAAAGGAACCTGACGCCATCCGTAAATATAATATCCATGATTAAGTAATTCTGACTCAACAATAGTTCTACATTTTTCTAAGGCACTATAGTCATTACGTGGTAGAAAAATCATTCCTATACCTAGATCACCGTCCATTATTTCGTGACCAGTCTTTTTTACTTCTTCTTCAAAAAATAATTTTGGAATTTCCACATGAATTCCTGCACCATCACCTGTTTTGCCATCTGCATCAACCGCACCACGATGCCAAACAGCTTTTAATGCCTCAATACCACTTATGACAACACGCCGATTAGGAATACCATCAATTGAAGCAATAAACCCTACTCCACAAGCATCGTGTTCTTGCGATGGATGGTAAAGGTTTGCATCTGTTAAAATTTTTTTATTTTTATTATATCTTTCTAACCAATCCATTATGAAACTTTTTTTACTCTCTCATTTTTTTCTTGAATAAAACTATGAATTGACTCTGCTACATCTCTTCCATCGCGTATTCCCCAAACTACTAAAGAAGCTCCTCTCACAATATCTCCAGCAGCAAAAACTCCCTCGATATCAGTCATCATTGATTTAAACTCAGTTTTTAAAGTACCCCATTTAGTAACGTTAAGATCTTCAACACCAAACATTTTTGGTATATCTTCAGGGTCAAAGCCAAGAGCTGTTATGACCATATCAGCCTTAATTTTATAATCTGCCCCTTCTATTACTTCAGGAATTTGTCTGCCTGATCCATCGGGATCACTTAATTGCATGCTTGAACATAGGACCTCAGAAACTATTTCGTGACCTATAAAATCTTTTGGAGCAGATTTCCATAAGAACTCAACACCCTCTTCTTCTGCATTAAGAACCTCTCTTGCTGAACCCGGCATATTTTCTTTATCTCTTCTATATAAACATTTAACTGATTTTGCCTGTTGCCTAATACTTGTTCTAACACAATCCATTGCAGTGTCACCACCACCTACAACAACTACATCCTTACCTTCGGCATTAAGCTTACCATTGTCAAATAATGGAACCTCGTCTCCTAGTCCTTTTTTATTTGACGCAATAAGAAAATCTAAGGCAGGAATAACATTAGAAAAATCTTTCTCTGTATTAAGTGTTTTTGCCTTATACACTCCAGTTGCAATTAAAACTGAGTCATGTTTTGATTTTATATCTTCGAACATTAAGTCTTTACCAATCTCAATATTAAAATTAAATTTAATACCACTATCTTCTAAATGCTTAGTTCGCCTTTGAACAATCTCTTTTTCAAGCTTGAAACTTGGTATTCCATAAATTAACAAACCACCAGCTCTGTCATATCGATCATAGACTTCAATTTCATAGCCTTGTTTTCTTAATTGTTCCGCAGCAGATAGTCCCGCTGGGCCTGCACCGATAATACCTATGGACTCTTGTTTGATTTGATGTGGCAATAATTTAATTGGTTTAACCCAATCATTTTCGAATGCAGTATCTGTTATATATTTTTCTACTGAGCCTATAGTAACTGCTCCATGGCCAGATTGCTCAATTACACAGTTGCCTTCACACAAGCGATCTTGGGGGCAAATTCTTCCACAAACTTCGGGCATATTATTTGTGCTGGCAGAAAGTTGGTAAGCTTCCTCTAGGCGATCTTCAGCCGCTAGTTTGAGCCAATCAGGAATATGGTTATGAAGTGGGCAGTGAACTGCGCAATACGGAACTCCACACTGTGAACAACGGCTAGATTGCTCAACCGCCTTATTCTTTATGTAACCTTCATAGATCTCTTTAAATTTTTGCTTCCTATGCTTCGCATCCTCTTTTTCAGGATATGCTTGCGGTAAGTCTATGAATTTAAGCATTTTTGCCATATTATGTCAGTACTTATTACTTATTATTTCTACTTTAAGATTTATTAGACATAAGGTATATGTATTAATCATTAAAACAAGTCAGCATTGTTGACATAATATTAATATATTTATATAAAATTCTCTGAAATTAGTTAAAAAGTACTAATATAAAAAATTATATGCCAATATTGCCGATTATTATTTTAGGATTAATACAAGGAATTACTGAATTTCTTCCAATTAGCTCTTCTGCCCACCTAATTATTGCTCCATATTTATTTGATTTTGAAAATCAAGGCCTAGTTATCGATGTTTGCCTTCATATTGGAACTCTTTTAGCTGTTACCTTCTACTTTAAAAAAGAGGTTTTTGACTATCTTGTGGCAATACCAAAACTCTTTAACTCAGAAAATATTCAAGAAACTAGAAATTTAAAAAATCTTATTATAGCAACTGTTCCAATAGTGCTTGTTGGCGGGTTAATATTTATATTAGATTTAACCCACTTTTTAAGAAATTTACAAGTTATAGGCTTTGCCACTATTTTTTTTGGAATATTATTATATTTTGCAGATATAAAAAATAATCAAATAAATGAATTATCTAAGATAAGTTATAAACAAATTTTTATCATAGGCTGCTCACAAATATTAGCTATCATACCTGGTACTAGCAGAGCTGGAATAATTTATACCACAAGTAGATTTTATAAAATTTCTAGAGTTGAAGCGACTAAATTCTCAATGCTCCTTTCCATTCCAACAATTTTAATATCCTCATTTATTCCATTAATTGAAATTCTTGATAAGAAAGATGTAACATTTACTAGCGATGCAATAGCTGCTGTTTTGGTGGCTTTCATCACTGCGATGTTTGCAATAAAGTTTTTAATGAAATGGGTGTCTAGTCACACAATGCTCCCATTCGTAATTTATAGAATAATTCTTGGATCGATTATTCTTATTCTAGCCGTTTAAAGGTAAGTTGGAACTATAGAATAAGGAGATTTTGGATTTATATTTAATGATTTTATATCTTCAAAATCGCCACTAACAATATTATCTATTTCTAAGGCCTTTACCAAGTCTGAAGTGATTATTGGATTGGGAAGAAGTTGTATAAATTTTGCCATCATTGAAGCAGCAAAAATTGGCGCTGGAATTAGCAGTCTTTTAATTTTTAGTTCTTTTAGAATAAATTGATAAACTTCCTTCATGGTCATTATATCTGGACCACCAAATTCAAAAATTTTACTTTTATGACTATCCTCTTCGAATATTTGAATTATTCCTTCAACAAGATCATTTACATAAACTGGTTGGAACTTATTTTTTCCACCCCCAAAAAGTGGAACAATTGGACTAAGTTTTAATAGCTTTGATTGTACATTAAAAAATCCATCGTCTGGACCAAAAACAATTGACGGTCGAATAATGCTAGCTTCAATAAAGTTTTCCTTAAGAGCAATCTCACCTTCACCTTTGGTTCTTTGGTAATTAATCTTACTGTTAATATCAGCACCAATTGATGAGATATGAATTACTCGTTTAATATTATATTTTTCAGCCAACTTTCCAATATTACTTGGCCCAACAACATGAGAGGCATGATACTTGTTCTTAGAATTTTCAGCTAATACTCCGACTAAATTAATAATAATATCCGAAGATTTAAAATAGCGCTCTATTGAATCAATTTTAGTAATATCACCATATTTTATTTCAAGCTGTCCTATATTGGCCATAGACTTTAAATTGCCTCTTAAATATGGATTTCTACATACTGCTTTAACAATATAACCTCTTTGTAATAGTTGAAAAATTAGGCTTTTACCTACAAATCCTACGCCAAATATAGTTATTACTTTATTATTCATTTTTTAATTATTTTGATGATATATATTCTTTTTAAATTATTCTACCAAATAGGCTAATTACTTAACAATGCAAACACATTTATATAAAAACGATCTTCCAGATAATATTACCTTTAGTAATATTATAGCAATTGATACTGAGGCCATGGGATTAAATCCAGCAAGAGATAGGTTATGTCTTATACAGCTATATGATGGAGAAGGAGATTGTCACTTAGTTCAATTTGATGGTTTTGACTACAATAGCCCAAACTTACAAAAAATTCTTATCGATAAAAGTAAAATTAAAATCTTTCATTATGCCCGTTTCGATATGGCGGCAATAAAATATGCACTTGGGATTAATTTAGAAAATATCTACTGTACAAAAATTGCAAGTAAGATTGCTCGTACTTATACTAACTCACATGGCCTTAAAGATATTTGTAAAGAACTATTGGATATAGAAATATCTAAAAAGAAGCAAAGTAGTGATTGGGGAAATATATCTCTTTCAAAAGAGCAAGTTGCTTATGCTGCAAATGATGTGCTTCATCTTCATAATATTAGAATTAAACTTAATGAGATATTGGAGCGGGAAAAAAGATTTGAGCTAGTTAATGCTTGCTTTAGTTTTTTACCAACAAGAGTTGAATTAGACCTTAAAGGCTGGGTAGATAAAGATGTATTCTCTCACTCATCTTAATATTTATGGAAAATAAACTGATTATTAAAACTGCCCTCGATGTTTTAAAAACAGAAATGATTGGTATAAAAAAATTATCGAAAATAATAGATAACAATTTTTTAAGTATAATAAAAAAACTATCCAAAATTAAAGGTAAAGTAATATTTACTGGAATTGGCAAGTCAGGTCATATTGCTAGAAAAATATCAAGCACAATGAGCTCGACAGGAACAGCTTCTCTATTTTGTCATTCAACTGAAATGTCGCACGGCGACTTAGGTGTAATTAAAAAAAATGATATTGTTATTATATTATCTAATTCTGGAAATAGTATTGAACTTGAGGGTATAATTAATTTTTGTAAAAAAAATAAAATATCTACTATTGGAATTTCTTCGGTCAAAAAAAGTAATCTAATTAATTCTACTAATATGAGCTTAATAATTCCATCAGCTGAAGAGGCTTGTAGCATTGGTTTAGCGCCAACCACATCAACGTCAATGGCATTAATTATAGGAGATATAATTTGCGTAAGCTTAATGAAGGTAAAAAAATTCTCAACTAGGAGCTATAGAGACATTCATCCTGGTGGTAGCCTAGGTGAAAGTCTTTTGCAGGTTAAAAAAATAATGCACGTAGGTAAAAAAATTCCACTAATAGATGAAAATGCATCGATGAGGGATGCTGTTTTAGAAATAACTAGAAAGTCTTTTGGCCATGTTGGTGTAGTAAATAAAGCAGGTAAAATTATAGGAATAATAACTGACGGAGACCTTAGAAGAGCAATAAATAATAATTTATTACATAAAAAAGTTAAACTTATAATGAAATCAGGTCCTTTTTTGATTAAGGAAGACAAGCTATGTACCGAGGCCCTTAAGCTAATGAATAGTAAGAAAATATCGTGCCTATTTATTGAAAAGAACCTTAAGCCAATTGGAATCGTTCATATTCACGATTGTTTAAAGATTATTAAAAATTAAATATCATAAAAGAGTTATGAGAAAATACTTGAATAAATTAATAGCACTTATTTTATTAATGACTTTAAGTTTAATAATTTTTAATTATTCAGACGATAAATCAGATGAACTTATAGATAAGCTAAATGAAGTTAGCAACAGATCATCTCCAGGCACTACTGAGATATCAAATCCTACTTTTAGAAATAAAGGTCTAAATACAAATCCTTATGAAATTAAAGCTGAAAAAGGTATTCAGATTAATCAAGATATAGAGCTTTATAAAATTGAAGCAAAATTTACAAATGATAATAATGAGTTATTTTTTATAAAGGCTGATGAGGGACTTTATAGTCAGATTAATCAAGTTATAGATCTTGTAGGTAATGTTTTAATATCTGATGAATTTGGAAACACAACATCAACAGAAAGTGCTACTATTGATATAGAAGATGACAAAATAAGATTACTAAATAGAGTTGTATCTATTTCAAACACATCAATGATTAAATCTGATTCATCTATTATTGATGAAGTAAAAGATACAGTTACTTATACCGGTAATGTCGAGGTAAAAATAAAAAATAAATGAAACTAGCTTATCTAGCAATGATTATCCTTCTAAATTCAAATGCTATTAGTAAAGAAGAAAATAATTCTTATTTTAATATAAATTCAGATAAACTGATTATTCGAGATAATCCACTTTCGTCTGAATTTATTGGTAATGTTTATGCGAGAAATGATGTTAATCATTTTTGGGGCGACAAAATCTTAATTGATTATGATGATAATAAAAAAATTGAAATAATCACAATTATTGGAAGTGTAATAATCAAACGACTTAATGAAGAAGTAACTGGTGATAAAGCAGTGTACAACTTAAAATCTGAAAAAATAAAAGTTAATGGCAATGTCATAGTTATAAAAGATGGCAATATTTTAAATGGCAACGAATTAATTGTAGATTTAATTAATTCCACAAGTATTATAAATGGTAATATGAATAAACAAGTCTCAGTTAAGGTATCTGAATGATTATTAAGCCTAAATTGATTTCATCAAACAATGGTTTGGTAATAAAGAACTTGAGAAAATCTCTTTCAAAAAAAACAATTGTTAGAGATGTATCGCTCCAGGTTCAAAGAGGGCAAACAATTGGTTTATTAGGACCAAATGGTGCCGGAAAAACAACTACATTTTATATGATAATGGGGCTAATACAGCCTGATAGTGGGGACATAAATTTAGATGATAATGATATTGTAACATTACCAATGCATGAAAGAGCCAGGCTGGGAATTGGATATTTGCCCCAACAACCGTCTATATTTAGAGGTTTATCAGTAGAAGATAATATAATTTCAATTCTTGAGACAAGAAAATATAGCACGGAGCAAAAACAAAATAATTTAGAAGAATTGTTAACTGAATTTTCACTTACTCATCTGAGAAGGGCTATGCCATATATGCTAAGTGGTGGGGAAAGAAGGAGGACGGAAATAGCAAGGTGTCTAGCTGCTGATCCAAAACTAATATTAATGGACGAACCAACCGCAGGTGTTGATCCAATAGGAATTAATGATATTAAAAACTTAATAAAACAACTTATTAAAAGAAATATTGGCGTGCTAATTACTGATCATAATGTTCGTGAAGTTTTAGATATTTGTGATTATTCATACGTGCTTCACTCAGGAGAAATTATAGCCGAAGGTGATAGTGATAAAATTATTGGAAATAAAGATGCTAGAAAGCTATACCTTGGAGACACATTTAAGGTCTAGTTGTTTGGTGGAGCTAATCGGGATCGAACCGATGACCTCATCACTGCCAGCGATGCGCTCTCCCAGCTGAGCTATAGCCC
>ENA-ORXF01001198-ORXF01001198.1-marine-metagenome-genome-assembly--contig:-NODE-1198-length-17144-cov-3.642409_pt1 | contig 17144 bp, 17 predicted proteins | sample MGYA00237864_ERZ511476 | MGnify/ENA primary metagenome ERZ511476 (study PRJEB26306, sample SAMN06343908) | marine metagenome | isolation source: coastal waters | place: Atlantic Ocean: West Antarctic... | reverse complement strand
ACATATTCATTATTAAATATTATTTCATTATTTTCATCATCACCATTACTACTAGGTGGTGATACAGGTGGTGAAATTTCTTCTATTTTTTCTACATTATTAATTACTTTTATTGATTTATCATAACCTAAAAGAGAATCTTTAGTATACTGAATTATATGTTTATGTCTATTTTTGGGAAAATTATATGGTTTAAATGTATGTTTTGCATCAAAATCATTACCATCAGGTTTTGATTGACCTAACATTCTAAAATTTTGTCCATTTTTATAAACAGTATCATCATATTCAGGATATTTTTTAAAACCAGCTGTTTCATTAAATTTACTTAAATCACCTAAATTAATACTATGTGAATTTACGATTAAATGTATCGATACGAACCAATGAAGGTCTTCACCACCATTTTTTTTAGAAACTTTATCTTTGTACCTATTACAGATACTAATACCTATATCCTGATAAGAACCTTTAAAAGTTTCATTAAGAATTTTAATCCATTTATCTCTCAATAATGGATAATTATCATTCATTTCTTTTTCAGTTTTATAAGGCATATCTAGATCATAATATGGTTTAACAATAGATTTATTTACCATCCATTCATGACATTTTGTATCATCTAAACCATTATCCATAATAGATTGTAATTTTTTAGGTTTAATATCTACCTTACAATTATAAGTATTTTTTCCTGCATAATGTTTTACTTTAAGATTTTCAGGAAGGCTCATATTATCATTAGAATATTTTAATTCAGGACTTTTATTATTTTTAGAAGGCATTGTTTTATTATATATATATATTATAATATTCCTTTAAATGATTTATTAAGGTATTTATTATTTTATTTAGTTGGACACTTTTTTTTGTATTATCTTGTACTAATTCGGTAATTGTTTTATCTGTATATACTTAATTATATAAATAACCTTTATATATGTTTTATTTTATATTAATTCGGTGATAATCCACCAAATGTGTCCAACTAAACACCTCCAAAAAACATTAATTATTTAGAAATCTTTTTTATATTTTTTTTTTTTGATAGTTTTAGTTGGACACATTTAGTTTTATAAATTATAAAACTAAATTAGGAATCATTATTTTCTACTTTTACATCTGTTTTAAGAATATCTTCATCTTGTATAAAATCCTTATCCATATCAAATATAACTTCCTCAAAAGACCTTAATGCCTTACCTTCCTGTACCTTAAGATAAAGAAATTGATATTTTTGTTTAGTTGCTTTTCTATATATCTCATAAAATTTATTTACAGTTCCAAACATAGAGCAATACTCTAATGCCAGTTGTTCTAGCTGTTTAGAGTTGGTTTGACGGAATATAAAGACGTCTGTTGCATTGTTCCTCAAAATAGTATCAGCAGATTTCATGTTTTGTACAAAGACACCCATAAGTCCAATATTTTTATGTCTAAACCTAGTAGCAAGGAATGATATTTCATTATTTCTTTTCATATTTGTTCCAAGTATATCATCACATATTAAACATAAAAAAGGCATATCTTTTTTAGAACCATGACTATCTTGTGTAGCAATTAAATCTGTAATCATACCATCTGTATAATAATCTGTGACCTTAAATGCTTTTTTTAAGAATCTAGCTGTAGGGTCGTTATTTATAGTGTTACTAATAATGTGAACTTCATCAAAATAATCTTGTGCACCATAGAAACCATCTTCTCTCGACTGAAATAACATAGAATTAATTAATGTTGTTTTTCCTGTCTTAACTGAACCGTAACCTAAAATTAAACAAGCAGGTTGTGGTAAATTTGGATGTACTGGCTTGATTCTAGGGTCAGGATCTTCTTCTTTAACTGGCAAAACTTGAGGAGTTTTAAAGTGATGAAAGATTTCTTTTTTATCCATTATTTTATAAATAATAGAAATATTTTTTATTTTAATAGAAAAAAATTAATATTTAATAGAATATAATAGAGATGGATATTTTACCAAAAGTCATTGATGCTCCAAAAGAAGAAATAATAGAAGAAGAAATTATGGATTTACCTATAGTTGTGGAAAAAGAAGTAATTTTACCTGAAGAAATATTTAAGAAAATTGATATTGCAACTAAAACTGAAATTTCAGGTGAACAAGTTCCAGTCATTAAAAAAGTAAGAAAAAAAAGAACTATGACACCTGAAGCACTAGAGAAACTAGCATTAGCACGTCAAAAAGCATTAGCAAAAAAAAAAGAAAATAAAGAAGCACGAGCTATGGGTACAATGCCAACACCTACTCAAGTTAAAGAACAAAAAATAGAAAAAGAAAAAGAATTAATGAGACCAACTGTTAATAATATTACTCATGAAACTAAAAATATTACTAATAATATTACACATGAAGATATACGTAAAATAGCATTAGAATCTACACAACAAGCATTAGATGGTTATGAACAGGTACGTAAAGAACGTAAAGTTAAAAAAAAACAACAACAAGAAATAGACAATCAAAGAGTAAAAGTAGCTCAAACAATCCAAAGGGCAATGGGAAAAAAACATGGTGAGGCAGGATTTTTTGACCATTGTTTTTAATTTCTAATTTATTTCTTTTATAATTATATTATATTATCTATTAAATATATGGAATACATTACATTACTAGATTGTAATAGACAAACCAGTAGTGAATATTTAGGTGGTAATACAGGTTCTAAAGCATTATTTACTAATAAATTAGGAGATGGTATAGTAATTAATCAAGGTGATACGGTTTCTATACATAATTCATTTGTTAGTGAAGTTGGAGCTGATGATAATGCAATTAATTTTGGAGATAAATTTTTAAATCGTAGAAATATTGTGTATACAGAATTGAGTCCTGTTGGATATATAAATGGTAGTAATGATAAGGTTATGGGATATGAAAGAGTTACAGCAAGTAATGTTACTGAAGCAGTAGAAGAAAATGAAAATTCATGTACAATGTTAATAAATTATTATAAAAATACAAATGGAGAGAATTATTTTGCTTTACCAAGACGTTTTTGTTGGAGAACAGATCATAAAAAAGAGGATTGGGATAGATATGATGATGCTAATGCAGGAGTCCAAAATGGTTCTAATGTTATAACGGAAGTATTAACAAAAACAGAACTAAATACTTCATCATTACAAAAATATTATGTAGAAGATGATTATTTCTTATTAGAAGCTGGTGATGATGATGATGAAGAAAATTCACAATATAGATTAAGAAATAATAATTCTAGATTTAAAATCATGATACAAACAGATACTAGATATGGAGCTCAACCTTTAAATCCACCAGTAAGATTAAGTAATGCTAGTTCTAGTACACCAGCAAATCAAGAATATATAGAATATATCGAAAAACTTCCTGTTTCTCTTCCAAAAGGATTTATATCACCAAGTGCAATAAGTGAAAAAATTATTTCACAATGGAGACAAACAGATCAACCACAAATAAATAGTTTTAGAAGTAAAGTTCCAACAACAAATGGAGATAATAATACAACAATAAGACCATTAAATGTAGAATTAAATTCTCCAACTTATCATACTTTTTATTCTGCTAATGAAAGCACAAATAATTTTGCTAATTGGAATATTTGGGATGGATTTAGAAATGATACACCACAAAGTTTAACATATTTATCAACATTTCAGTACATAGGTATTAAACGACCTGATCTATGGTTGGCTGGAAGGCAATTTACTAAAGATTGGATGACTAAATATAATGCTAGTTATAAACTTCCAAATAAACCAATAAGAGTTTTAGCAAATGCTCATCAACAATTTTTTAGAGATTTAAAATCTGCAAGTTTTGATATGAATGCTGATGTCAATGATCCTGATACAGATTTAATTATTACTAATTTCAGGTGGGGAGATAAAGATATAATGAAATCTTTAGCAAATGTTTTTAAAGAACAAGGTACTCATCCTGAATTATTTATTAATGAATTTAATGTTTTTAATGGAATTACAACAAATGAAAATTCACGATTTATTCACATGAATCAAACATCAAATGCAAGTAGAGGAGTAATAAATAGTAATCAACGTGATAGTTTGGGCTGGGACTACGTTACTACAGAGGGAGCAGGTGTAAAATATTTAAATAGTTGTCCATTATTTGTTGATTTTAATCCTGATTATGAAGATATAGAAACAGATGGAATAAGTTGGGAAGATGGATATAGTTATGGTGTATTTCTAAAGTATACAGGTTTTAGATTATATGATTTAGTAGCATTTACAGTTAAAAAATTAGGAATAAAAATGAGAGAAAAAATAACAAATGTAAATGCTAGTTTAACAACAACAATACCAAGATTTTTATTTAAAATAAATAATTCTTCAGGTAATACTATATTACAAAATACAAATTTAGGATGGGATATTAATTTTAATTCTTATGGAAATAGTTGTATTGGATTAACTGATGGATGGTGTACAAATATGTATCATGAAACAGAAATAGGAAATATGCTTCCTACTGCATTTAGTAATGCTTCAGTTAAAGCTACAAACTTTTCACAAAAAATATATTTAGGAGCAAATGAACCAGCATTGACTTATAATACAGAATCGACACGTTTTGAGATTTCTAATTTACATACAGCAGAAAGAGTACAAAATTATTATAATGCTGGTGGAGTGAAAACTAATGCTTCAGGTGACCCTGAAACAGTAGTAAGTGAATTTGCCACAGCAGGTGATAAAGTTTATAAAATTAATAAAAGATTATATAATACAAATTTTACTCCATCTATTATGCCGTATGATTTAAATGAACATACAATAGCAATAAAAGGTGCTGAAGCAGGTACATATAAAATAGATTTATTAAATACTAATTTAGAAGGTTGGACTATATATGATCAATATACAGGTATTATTATTAAAGATTTTGGTTATGATTCTAAATATTGGAATGAAGGTTTGTGGGGTACACTTGGCTTCACTTACGAACAATTTAATGCACCAAAAACATCAAGTAATGATATTAATACAAGAGTTGGAAATTCTAATAAATTTGCTCTACCTTATGCTTTTACCAATGCTGAAGTAGGTCAATTAGATACAATGGATTTTATTACTAATGTATTTGGAGCTGGTATGTATTCTTTACAATTGCCATCAACCATGTTTTTTAATTCAGTACCAAATGCTGGAAATGATGTATTTAGAAAAGGTTTTGCACAAGAACAATTCCCACCTATAACTGAAAGTTCAGTATCAGTTGTACTTACTGCACCTAATTTACCAAGAAAATTAAAGAATGGATATTATTGTATACGTAGTGATATTATAGATGGATCACAATATATAGGTGGAGCAGATAGTGGTGAATTATTTCCAGTAATAGCAGTAGTACCTAAATCAAATGATTTTGGAGATTTTTATGTTGGTGGAGAATCTACATTAAATTTTGTTTTTACTAAACCTAAAACAATTACATCTGTAACAACATCCATACATAATCCAAATCAAACATTAGCAAATGTAGATGATAGTTGTGCAGTAATATATAAAATAACTAGAACAATAAATAATAATTTAGATATAATTGGTCAAATCATGGAAGAAAATAATAAAAAAAAATGATTTTAAAAGTATTTAAAAAGAAATTAAAATATATATATATATTAAAACATGGAATCAATTATTAAAGCAATTAAAGAACAAAAACAATTTTACAAAAATAAGGATGGTTCATTTAAGGAAGATACAGAAGGAAATAAGATTTCTAAACCTCCTTTAAAAGATAGTACATTAAAAACTTATTCTGCTAATTTTAAGAAAATAGCAGGTGATAATTCATTAACTGATTTAAGTTGGTTAAAAGATATTGATAATATTAAAGAAAAATTAAAAGATTTAAGTGATAATACTAAAAAGAATTATTATAATGTTATTACAGTAGTTTTACAAGCTACAGGTAAAGAACCTGAAATTCTACCTAAATATATTGCATTGAGAGATGGATTAAATAAAGAATATGAAAAACAAAATGAAACTGGAATAATTAGTGATAAACAAGCACCTAATTTTGTTACTAAAGCAGTTTTTGATAATATGGTAAATACTATTAATCAACAAGTAAAATTATTAAATCTAAAGACAAAAGATAAAACTAATAAAGAAGAAAAGAATTTATTTCAGTTATTAATTATTTTAAAGTTTTACCAAATATATCCATTAAGAAATGAATTAGCAACAATCCAAAAAATAAGTGAAAAAGATTTTAAAGAATTACCTGAAAATGATAAAGGAAATTATTTAATTATTAAAAATGATGGAAGACAAATGAAATTATCATTAGCTGATTTTAAAACAGCAACATCTTATGGTACTAATGAATTACCTGTAGGAGTTGTTCTTAAAAGATTATTAAATACATGGTTTACCAAGTTTAATCCAAATAATAAAAATGTATTTGTCCAAACCAACGGAGAACAATTAACTAAAAATAATTTAACTAAAATGCTCACTAGAGCAAGTATGAAATATATGGATGGTAAGAAAATCAGTACAACAATGATTCGTAAAATTTATGCTAGTGATCTATTTGCTGAAAAGAATCAAAAACAAAAGAAAGTTGCAAAGGTTATGGGACACAGCACAGATACACAAAATAAAATATATGTTAAAAAACCTCAAGAGGATAATGTTCCCAATCCTGTTTAATACATATTTCCATAATACTTTCAGGAATAATAAAATCTTTAATAATATTAATATCTTGAGCCACTAATTTACTTGGCATGTTTTTATTTGTCATTTCCATAATGGTAGAACATTTAAATATCCATTGGGTTTCTCTTTTTTCTAATTCTTTTTTATCTTCACATTTATATTGTTCTAATAAATGTATACAATAATCTTCATTACATAAAATATCAAAAGATCCACGATAATTTCTATGACAATTTAATAATCCCATATAACCTTTATAATCTGTTTCATGTTTCGATAATCTTAATTTCATTCCTTGTATTGTACTGCCAACATATCCAAGATTTGTTTTGTTGCATTTAATTAAATAAATACAAGCTTTATGATATTTGTTTTCTTCCATATACAATTTATTATATATTAAAAATCCACTTTAAACGTTCCCCATTTAACTTGTAATGAAGGTGTAGAAAGTTTTTTTATTTGTTTTTTTGTATCCAAAAAAATTTTAATATCTTCACTAATTTCACATTCTAAATATAATCCAAAACTTTCATTAATTAATCTAGTAGCACGTCTAACTGATGAAATATCACCATGTTTAGAAATTGATTGTAATGATTCTAATACTTGTTCTTTATTATTAAAAAAAGACCTATTATAATCACAACCATTATTGCAAAAACTAATAATCATTTTACTTTTTAGAATAATTTCATTTTTTTCTTTTATAGATATATTTTTATTAATATTTTCATTAAACAATATTTCAGGGATTTCATTAAGTTTCTCTAATTCATTAATTAATTTCTTTTTTGATAATTTAATATCAATATCAATATTATTTTCATTAATTATCTTTACTAAATCTTTTTTACCAAAGGTTTCATGAATTTTCATTTTAATATTAAATATATAAAAAATATAGATTATATACATAATGCCGAGAACTAAAGAAGGAAAACCAATTCTTTATAAACCTTTTAAATCCAAAACAACACCAAGTACTAAAAAGTTTTCAGTTTATGTAAATGCAGATACTAAAAAAGGTTATAAAGTTATTCATTTTGGAGCAAAGGGTATGGATGATTGGAGATCAGGTACAGCAACAAAAGAACAGAGAAAATCATATAAGGCAAGAGCTTCAGGTATTAAAAATAAAAAAGGTGAATTAACCTATAAAGATAGAAATACTGCTAATTATTGGAGTTATAATTATTTATGGTAAAAGTGTCCAACTAAAACTATCAAAAATTAAAAAAAAAAAGATTATTTCTAAATAATTAGTTGTTTTTGAGGATGTTTAGTTGGACACATTTTGAGAATTTATTTTTTAATATAAAATAATATAATATTAAATATATAATATAAATGTCTGCTTTAGGTTTTGATAGTTCTATATCTATGGGTCATCATCCAAACATGGGTATATTGCAAAGGAATAAAAGAATACGGCAAGAAAATCTTAATGCTAGGAATAAACACATGAATAATATTTCTAAAGCAGAAGGCAACGTAACAGCATTAGGTACAACAAATGCTAATGTAACAACTGTAGGTGAAACAGTATTAGGACAAACAGCAGGTAAAGGTAAAGATTTTGAGGCAACAGCTAAAACAATAAAATCTTTACCTAAAATAGCAAGTGAAGTAAGTGATTTAACTGAAAAATATGTAATTGGTGGTTTAGATTCAGCAAGTGATTTAGTTAATCAAGGAGTTCGAAATATAGTTGGGGCAAGAACAGGAGGTACACCATTTGTTAAAACAGCAGATTCATTATTTAAAAGTGATAAAGAATTATTAGCACACAATCCAACTGATTTTAGAGTTGGTGATAGAGTAGCACGTGCTACTGAACGTGGATCAAGTGTTTTAGATGATGCTAAAGGATTTTTAAAAGCAGGAGTGTCTACAGGAGAAACAATTGCTGAACGTGGTGCTTCTGTAGGTAAATTAGGTCTTGCTGGTGCTGGACTATCTGTAGGTTTAGGTTTAATGGATACAGCAGAAGATCTTTCTGCAGGTAAAATAGTAGGTAATAATAGTGCTGAAAGATTATCTAATGTGGCAGGTATGGTTTCAGGAGGTTTAGAAGCTGTAGGTACAGCATTAGATTTAACTGGTGTTGGAGCTCCAGTAGGAGTTGCATTAAATATTTTAGGTGGTGTTGCTGGTCTTGTTGGTGGAGGTGCTGAAATTGTTGGTGAAGATGAAGAGAAAAAAGATGCTCAAGATAAAGTTAAAGCAGTACAGAAACAAGCACCAGCTCAACAAAAACAAATAGCATTTCAGGATTCAGGGTCAACAGGGGCAGAAGTCAAAAGCAATTATTAGGTTAAATATTTAAATTTAAAATGTATATAATTATAAAATGGAAAACGGAAGTCAAACATTAAAAGAATATAAAGAAGTTTATGTTGTTGGTAATGGAAAATCATTAAAAGGTTTTGATTTTAATTTTTTAAAAGATAAAGAATGGATTGGATGTTGTTTAGGATTTAGAGATTGGGAGAGAACTGGTATTTATCCAACACATTATATAAATATAGATCCAGTTGTAACTCAAAGTAATTTAAAAGAAATAAAAGACATGATTATTAATAAAAAATGTAAAACATTTATGTTTGATTATTCTTTTATTAAGATGTGGCCTGAATGTAAGGATTATCCTAGTGTTCATTATTTACAACAATATTTTATGACTCCATATAATCCATTTAGAAATTTGGTTGATTGGTGTTCAGGTACAGTAGCTACAACATTGGCATATTGTTTAGATACAGATAGAGTAAATTTATTGGGTATGGATTGCAAGTACGTAGAATTTATTCCTGAATGTATAGAATTAAAAGATAAAACTTTAAAGATAATTAAACAACCAACAGAAAATCCAAATTATTATTTCGATGATTACCAACGTGTAGGAGATATTTATAATAAACCAAATGTAGATAAAATTATGAAACAATCATGGTTTGATTTAAGAAATATATTTTTATTATTTAATACATTGAGAAATAAAGAAGTAAAATTATATAATTATAATACAACTGATACACTTGATGAATATTTTGAGAGGAAATCGTTAGATGATTTTAAATAAAATGTATACATTAAATAAATATGTACAAGATTCCTATTCTTTATATTAATTTAGAATGCAGAGCTGATAGACATAAAGATATAGTTAATGAATTAGAAAAATATAATTTAAAAGGAGAAAGAATAGAAGCAATTAAACATGAAAACGGATATTTAGGTTGTGTTTTAAGTCATATAAAATGTATAGATAAAGCAATTAAAGAAGATTATGATGAAGTAATTATTTTAGAAGATGATTTCATATTTTTACAAAATCCAAATAAGTTAAATTTAAATATTGATTATGATATTTTTTTACTTGGTGGCTCAATATGGCATTCTAAAAAAGAGTTTAATTTTATTAGAATATTAGATGCATCAAGAACAGAAGGATATATTATAAAAAAACATTATTATAATGTTTTAAAAGAATGCTGGATAAAATCTATTGATGATCTTTTAAAAGAATTTACTCACGAAACAAAGTTGGATATTGCTTGGAAAGTTTTACAAAAAAAAGATAAATTTTATATGAATGATTTTGGATTGATTGGAGGACAAAGAGAAGGATATAGTGATATACAATTAGAAATCATGAAAAGAATAAATTATTCATAACTATTTAACTATAATTTTATTAAATATATATATAAGAGAACGATAATGGATTGTATTTTTGATTTAAACTTTGATATTCTCAATTTAATTAATGATAAAGTTATTAAAAAAAGAAAACTAATGAAATATTTAGATGAAAAAGAAAAAAAAACTAAATATCAATCTTATTTTGTATTTACACATATAAATATGTTAAAGGAAATTTATAATGAAAGTATTATTCATGTACTAAATAAAGATGAAATTCTAAATAAGAATAATGATTTATTAGATGATGGATGGTGTAGGGATTGTATTAATGATAAAAGTTACCATCACAATTATAACACATTTTTAATAAATATTATGGATTAGAAGAATAAAATATAATTATATATAAATGTGTGATTTTAAAGATATTGTGCAAAATATTACTTATAATTGTGATGAAGATATGGAAATTATTAAAGATAATTGTAAAGTAATATGTTTAATATCAATAACAAAAGCATTAAATATGTGTTATTTCCAAATGTTAAATACTGGATTAATGGAACAAATGAAAGATATTATAAAATTTTGTTATTATAAAAAAAGTGAGGGTCATTAATATTATTTTTAATTATTTTTTTTTTGTTATATTTTATATAAATAGTAATATATAAAATATGTCTTATTGGGTTGCAAGTGATAAAATTCCTGTACAACAGAAATCAGTTTCCATTCCTGCCGAGAACGGCACTAACTACATTGCTGGGCAAGAGATACGTATACGTATTGACCCTAGTTTAAAGCTATTTAATCCATTAGGGACATTTTTACAAGCAAACGTAAAGATAATTCCTCCTACTTATATACAGTCAAATCCTTTGGCTCAAGTAGGAGCAACACCAACTAAACTACAGTTAGACGGTGAGACAGGATTTCAGTCATTATGTAGGTCTATTCGAATCCATGATAATTCAGGAGTATTATTAGAGGAAATAGATTCATATAATACTATGGTTTCTATGGTTTATGATTATAAAACAAATGATAGTTTAAGAAATAAACGTGCATTGACTGAAGGTTCTACGGCTTATGATAGTTCTGCTAGAGGTACTGAAGGAAATACTAAATCTGTTGTAAATACTAATAAAAACAATCCTTATAGTGAAAATCAGGCAGGAACTATTGAGAATGCTTCTTGGAAAGCATCTAATTTCGTAGATTGTAAGGTTACTATTCCATTACATACAGGTATTATGTCAAATGACCGTGCCTTCCCAAATGGAATGGTTGGTGGAATTACAATAACTATTTTACTAGAAGATAATAACCGAGTTTTTAGACAGATGGACGGAGCTATGAGGTATAGACGTTTGACTCTCAATCCTCAATTTTTAGGGAAAACAAGTAGTGATACAGCATCTGTTGTAGATAATGGTTCATTTAATGAATTCTTTTTAGTACAAAGTAATTCCCAGCATGGAGAACCTCAATCTTGTCCTTTTGTTGTTGGTGAACGTATTGGATTCCAACGTTGGTTTGGTAATTCTAATGCTTCAGCTTCTCTAGTTGCTTTTAATAGTGCTTCAGGTGTACCAGTAATTAAAACTATAGAACAAAGTGCAGGATTTACTAAAGTAACATTAAATAGTTCTGTTCTTATAGTTGGAAAAGGTATGAATTCAGCAGTAGATCCAATTTTTGCTTATAGTAGGTCTGTTGAGGATGCTCCTAGTTATGATCCAACATATTTGGTAAGTGATGTAAATTTAATTGTGCAGGAAGTAACTAGTGAAGGATATGAAAAAGATATGATGCAACGTATGAAAGAAGGAGGTTCTATAAGATATGATTTCTTATCCACTACATGTTATAAATATTCTCAACTTGCTAGTGATCGTGTAGCCAATATTCGTATCCCAATCCAAAATAAATTCTGTAAGTCAATTTTAGCAATACCTACGGATGCAACTGTATACACTTCTAAACAACAGATCAACGCCTCCAATACTTATGAAATCAAACATACTGTAGGAAGATTAAATCCTGATTTCTATTTACGTAGTAATCGTTCAGGTCTAGAAGGAATTAGTGATTTTATTTCGAATTATCAATTCCTATATGATGGACGACTTCAGCCGTCACGTCAAGTACCATTAACTAAAGTATCTACAGGTGATTCTATTGATGCTCAACATCTTATAGAATTAGATAAAGCATTAAGTCAGGCAGATATTAAAGGTCATTCTCTCCAACGTTTTAATCAAAATTTTATTATTGGTAGGGCATTGGCACTTGGAGATGCTGTATATGATGGTAGAAATAAAGATTTCTCTTTACAAGTAAATTATAATGAAGTTACTCCTCCAACCAAGAATAAACTTTGGTGCATGTATGTATATCATATTAGGTCTTTGATTATTAATGGAAATTCTGTTGTTGTTGATGTTTAATTGATTTATTTTATATTTTTTTATTTTTCTAAAATTTTATATAACATAATATATAAAAATGAGTAATATGGCAGGATCTACAAGTTATTTAAGTATACCACCTAGCAATCATAGTTCTACAGGAACTATCTCATATCGTGATGGCAATCCTGTCGTAAATTTTGTAATTGGTGAACAAGATAGATATTTACTTGGTTCTACCGTAAGAATGGTTGGAAATATGGCAATTTATAAAGAAAGTGATGGAGCTGGATTTGGTACAGTTCCAGCAATTACTGATGATTTAAATGTATCTCCTAAATTATCTGCATATAGTATTCTTGACCAAGTAGTAATTTCTAGTCAAAAAAATAAATCAGTTATAGAACATGTAAAATTTATGAACAGATATTTAGCAAGTTATTTACCTGTCATAAGTTCTAAAGAAGAAGCAATTGGACATCAAAATAGTCAATCCTGTATGTTGCCTAATGTAGAAACTAATAAATTAGGATTTGTTTGTAATCAAAATGGAGTCAGTGCTGTAAGTAGATTAGCAAGGGGTAATGCTTTTTGTATTGACTTGCCCACAGGATTCCTAAATTCTAAAGAACCTATTGGACTATCAGGAAAGGGCTGGGGTGTTGGTGGTTTGGAAATATCTGTTCATCTTGCTCCTGACCAACAGGTACTAAATGGTTCTTGGACTAATGCTTTTTATCAACTAACAGATGTCCAACTAGTTTGTGAAGTTTCTAACCCATCTATAGAACGTTTAGGTGAATTGAGTCGTCAAACTCAAGGAAGCATGGAATATAATGCTATATCTAGCTACTATACAACTATTGCTAGTTCCAATGCCATTATCAACTTCCGTCTCGGCCTACGACGTGTATTAGGAGCATTCATTAATTTCATTCCTTCTCAATATTTAAATAATATTACTTATGATGGATTACAGACAACTCCGTTAATTAATGATTTAAGTGCTGGAACTATTGCACCAATAAATCAAATTGTGTGGCAACGTGGAGGTGTACGTCTACCAAAAATGTATAATGAAAATGCCAATGTTAGAACTAATGGCAATTCTACTATTAGTGATCCTGAATTTGCTAGAAGTTTTATGTCTGCTTTTAAACCTTTTATGTCCACCACATCTACACAGCAATCTCCAGCCACCAATAACCGTGTTGGATTTGATAATATGGAGGATTTTGTAGATGCAGGTCTCATGTTTGGACTAGGTGTAGATTACTCCAGTATTTCACAAACAGGAGTAGATTTTTCTAGTGAAAATTTTGGAGTCCAAATGGAAACTGGTTTAACTAAAGATAATCCTCATTCAGCATTCCTATTTGTAAGGTCTGTACAGACATTGGTTTTTAACCAAAACGGATTACAGGTCATCCAGTAATTAAATTTATTTTATTTTATTTTTTTAATATTTTATATAACATAATATATAAAAATGGATGAAAATGATGAAGATGACCGTACTCGTATTCCTAATTTAATGCAACTTGGATCAATTCCAAAAGATTTAACAATGGATCAAGATACAGAAACTCTTGACCCTGTTGTTAATAGTCAAACATTTTGTAGATTTGTTTTAAGTAATAAAGGTTATTTACATAGCTTTAGTAAAATAATTTTAGGTGTAGATAATGCTGGTTCAGGCACGTTTCCAGTAAATATTGGTGTACATAGTTTAATCGAAAGAGCAACCCTACGAATTGGAACTACAGTTGTTGCAGAATTAGATGATTTTAATCATTGGATGGGATATAAATCATTATTTATTGATAATCAAACTAATAAAGAAAGAGAAACTTATACAACTTCTAGAATCATGGCACATGATTTTGTCCTAAAAAATAATGTTAATGCTCAAAGTAACGTAAATGCTTCATTTTATGGTTTAAATACTAATATGGAATATGACGTAGAAACTGCTGGTGATGAAGGAAATCTCCAATCTCAACCTGAAATAAGAACTGGTAATAAACCTACTTTTGCTATTGCTTTGGCTGATTTATTCCCATTCCTACAATTTAATCAATTACCTTTATTCCAAATAACTCAACAGGTTTCAGTAGAATTACATTTTACTCCACAAGCATCTCTAAAAAGATGTATACATGTTAAAACTGATGAAGCATCAGGTACATTATTTAATATTGATGAAACAAAAACTAAATTTGTAGCTGATTATATCTATTATTCTCCTGAAAAAATGCAAGAACAGGCAGAAATTCATCGTGATTCTACTTGGACTTATAATGATTATCGTCTCAATAAAAGAACTTTTACTCAAGGACAATTACAGGACAATACAATTATAGATATTGGTGGAGCAGGAAGAATAATTAATAAAGTTATAACTGCTTTAGAAGGAGTTAGAGATCCTGCAGATTCTCACATGTTAAATCGATATACATCTTCTGCTCCATCTCTTGTTGGAAATAATAATGGTAGATTTACTACTAATTTAATTTATAATGATAATCGTCTTTATCCTATAGATAGAACTAATTCTGCTGTTCATTTTTACGATTTAGTACAGGCAGAACAGAATATAGCAAATGTTACTCGTCAAGAGTTCACTTCTGCAGGTACAGGTGGTGGTTTAGCAGATGATTATACTTATATGAATTATGAACCTGTTAGTGTTGCTGAAGGTCTTAATGGTAATTTCCATTATATAGCATATCGATTAAATAGAAATGAACGTGTAAATTCACGTGGTATTCAGCTCCAACTCCAATATTCTACTGTTAATAATATTACTTATACTCATAGGTCATGGTTAGAGATGGTTAAAACAGCACGACTCCAAGATGGTATGTTCTCTTGTGATCTCATGTAAATAAGAAATAATAATAATAACCTTTTTTTTATACATTATTTTAAAGATAAATGTGTCCAACTAAAACCTTAAAAAAAATCAAAAAATAAATAAATATTAAAATAAATAAGTTTTTTAAGAGGTGTTTAGTTGGACACATTTGGATTGTTTAAATTTTAAATTAAATATATATAATAAATATAAATGAGTGTCTATAACAAAAAAGAAAATAAAGGCAAAAAACCAAGTGATACAGCAACTCCTCTTGATTTATGTAAATATATATATGATTTAGTAAAAGATAAATTTGATAATAAAGAAACAATAATATTAGATTGTTGTTGTGGTGATAAAAGATTGACAAATAATTTTATTAATGCATCTGTTATTAATTATGAAATTAAAGATGGTACTGATTTCTTAAAAGAAACAAATAAAATAGATTGTTCTTTGGTTATAATGAATCCTCCATTTAATGTTGGACAAGGTAGGAAATTATCAGTAGAAGTTTTTTTAGATAAAGTTTTAGATCTTTGTCATACTGATATTCCAATTTTCATGATCTGTCCAATGGGATTTAGATTAAATAACAGAAGAAAAAGTAAAAGATTAATTAAATTAAAAACAGTATATCCAGATATAACTACTATTATTTCATTACCTATTGATACTTTTGATAAAACCTTATATCATTGTGAAATAGTTTGCTTTAATACGAATTTTATAAAACCACATTATCAATTTTAAACACATTTGGATCTGTTTAAAATTTAAATTAAATATATATATTATAAATATATATGAGTGAAGAAAATCCTTTTACAATTATGGATAAATTAGCAGAAATTATAACGATGCATTGCTCATTTGAGAATAAAGAACAGGTACGAAGCTTCATGAAAGAATTAGAAGAAGAATTATTAATTTATTTAGATAAAGATTATTCCAGTGAAGATAGTATCTCCAGTGAAGAAATAGATAATAAAAATATTGTAAAAGAAGAAATTACTGTAATAAAGGATAAGGATGGATTTTATAAATTACAATGAATAATGACCATTGGCATACGATTCTTTATTAATTTCATCACAAATTAATCTATTCCATTTTTTATTGTAAATTTTAAATAATGCTTCTTTTTTGTCCATATCATGAAAAATATGATCATATTGATTAAAATATTCACTATTATTTGTATCTTTTTTAAAGAAAAGAAAAATTAATTCTCTGTAACACTTCATATTATGTTGCCATTCTTCATTTTTAATAATTCTTTGAGTGTATACATTAGAATTATTACCCTTATTTATAACTTTATCAGGTTCTAATTTTTTAATAATATCATCAGGAATATATAGACAATCTATAGTAGCCCAATCAGTAGTACAAGAATTATATTTATTAAAATCTAATTTAGAAATTTTAAAGTTTTTAAGAACCCTTTTAGGTTCTTCATGTGTTAATTTATCACTGATTTTCATTAATTCTGCAATTTCTTTATCGATACAAGGTTGCCA
>ENA-ORXF01001193-ORXF01001193.1-marine-metagenome-genome-assembly--contig:-NODE-1193-length-17154-cov-12.011185_pt1 | contig 17154 bp, 14 predicted proteins | sample MGYA00237864_ERZ511476 | MGnify/ENA primary metagenome ERZ511476 (study PRJEB26306, sample SAMN06343908) | marine metagenome | isolation source: coastal waters | place: Atlantic Ocean: West Antarctic... | reverse complement strand
TCCCAATTTGATTTATTAAAGATGGCAAAAAACCAGGGGATGGATCCTAGTAAAATAAATGAATTAGATAAAAAATTCAAATCAACTGAAACTATAGCTAGAGTAGCTCAAAACGCCAGCACTCCATTGGAAGATACGAGATTAAGGCAAAGATGGGTTGAAGAAATGGAAGTATTTAGACAAATTGATGATAGTGATGTTTTTGGTCATAATGTATTTAGGGGCAATACTTTTTTATCTTTCCAATCAAATTTAAATATTCCTACTCCATCAGATTACATTGTTGGACCCGGAGACAAGTTATTTATTGATATTTATGGTCAATCTGAAAATTATTATCAAGTAGAAATTAGCCCAGAAGGAGACGTAATCTTAGAAAACATTGGCCCAATAAATTTAAATGGATTATCTATTTTAAATGCAGAAAAAAGATTGATATCTCGTTTAAAAAAAGTTTATCAAGGCATTAGTCAAAAGAAAACATTTGTTAATATTTCTGTAGGTGTTCCAAGAGCAATAAGAGTAAATATAGTAGGGGAAGTTAATATACCTGGAACATACAATTTTAGCGCATTTAATACAGTTTATAATGCTATATATGTAGCTGGAGGAATTACTGAAAAAGCCACACTAAGAGATATTAAAGTTTATAGAAATAATAAATTAGTTAATTCGGTAGATGTTTATAAATTTCTAACTAAGGGAGATGGTTCCACAAATATAAGACTAGAAAACAATGATTTAATTTTAGTTTCTCCTTATACAAATAGGGTGTCTGTAGATGGCGCAGTAAAAATACCTGGTAGATTTGAATTTAAAAATAATGAAACATTATCAGATTTGCTTTTTTATTCAGGCGGATTTAAAGAGAATGCATTTAGAAAGTCTATAAAAGTTACCAGAATTTTTGATGATAACTTGAGAGTAGTCGATGTTAATGCTGATCAATTTGATTTTTTTCAACTTAAAACGGGAGATAGGTTTAGTGTTGAAGAGATCATAGAGAAATATAACAACAGAACAATTATCAAAGGAGCAATTTATAGGCCTGGCATTTACTCCTTATCTAAAAATATGACTATTAAGGATTTAATAGCTAAGTCGGAAGGATTAAAACCTGATGTATTTCTTAAAAGAGTAAATATAAAAAGAACTAATTCTGATTATTCAACAACTAGCATTTCACTAAATCTAAAAGAAGAGTTAGATAAACCTCAATTTAATTTACAAGAGGAAGACGTTGTAACTGTGTTCTCAATTAATGATTTATCTGAAGAGAGTTATGTCGAAATTTCAGGAGAAGTGAGTAATTCTGGAATTTACCCTTACTCTAAGAACGTCTCATTAATTGATTTAATTTTAAATGCAGGTGGATTTAAAGATAACGCTACAGGAAAAAGAGTAGAAATAACAAGAAGAGTTTCTGAAGCTAATTCTAATAATGAAATTCTTTCAAAAGTAATAACAGTAAATTTATCAAAGGATTTAGATGATTTAATTGAAATCGACAATTTTAAACTTTCTCCATTTGATCAAGTTGTAGTAAGAAAAAATCCAAATTTTTATATCCAACAATATGCTAATGTCGAAGGTGAGGTAATGTATCCAGGCAGATATGCTATTTCGTCAAAAAGTGATAAAATATCTGATTTATTAGAAAGATCAGGTGGATTAAAAAAGTTTGCCTATAAAAAAGGTGCAACTTTAATACGTCTCACTGAATTTGCTGAACCTAATTCTGATGTTCAAAAGAAAATAAATGATCTGACAAATCTTAAAAATAAAGTGTCAAATAAAGAAGTCTTATCTGAATCTGATGTTTCTCTTATTGAAAGATTAGACACTGATTTAAAGAATTTAGATCTTGAAAAAAACAATAATCAAAATCTTTCTAGTTATGCAAAAAAAGAAAGAATTAGTGAAATAGTCAAAAGAAACGCAACTTCAAATGATATCCCTATTTCAAAATCAGAAGCTATTGGAATTGATCTAGAGTCAATAGTTAAATCTCCAGGATCAAAATCTGATTTATTAATTCAAGAGGGAGATATTATTATTATTCCTAAAAAATTAGAAACAGTTAGGCTAAGGGGAGAGCTATTGTATCCAACCACTGTAAGGTTTTTAAACGGAAGAAGTTTGAAATATTATATCAATTCTTCAGGAGGTTTTGACAATAAGGCTAAAAGAAGTGGCACTTATGTTGTTTATGCAAATGGAGATGTTGCAAGGACTAAAAAGTTTTTATTTTTTAATTTATATCCTAAAATAGAACCAGGATCTGAAGTGATAGTTCCTAAAAAATCACCTAAGAATCCAATTGCTACTTCACAAATATTAAACTTTACAACTGGACTTGCCACACTTATTTTAGCAATTAATCAAATTAAATAGAAGTATAAGTGAAAGATAAAAACAATAATATTGAAGAAATTATTTCTGTATCTATCATTATAAAAAGTGTTAGGGATTGGATAGGTTTTGTATTTTCAAAAAGAAAAATTATTATAATTGGAACCATTATTATAATGGCTTTAGTTATTTCATATAATTACATTAAAGCGCCTGTTCACTACGCTAGAACTACTTTTGTTTTAGATAATAGTTCTTCATCCGGTTCAATGGGAGATTTATCCTCTTTAGCTTCATTAGCAGGGATTAATGCTTCTAGCTTTATTGACGCTAGTAGTTTGTTCCAAATTGATAACATTCAAGAACTATACAGGTCCAATTCAATGTTAAAAAATACATTGCTTTCTAGTACTAAAATAAATGGTACTGAAACCTTAATTATTGAAAGATTTGGAAAAGCTGAAAAATTAGTTAATAAATGGACTAAGCTTGGAATAAATTTAAAAGATTTTAAAAATAAAAACCTATCTAGGTTGCAGGATAGTATAATTAAAGAATCTATAAAGCTTATTAAAAAAGAATATTTATTGGTTGACAAGCCTAGTAGAAAGACAACTATCTTAGAAATAGGGTTCAATCATAAAGACGAGTTATTAGCTAAGTCATTTAATGAAAATTTGGTTAGCATAGTTAATAAATTTTACTTTGAGACAAAAACTTTAAAAACAGGAGCTAATCTAGAGATTTTAAAAATACAATCCGACAGCGTTAAAAACGTTTTAGATGAATCAATTCTAGCTTTAGCTGAAAAAGATCAAAACATTCCTAATCTAAATGCATTAGATAAAGTTTCTATGGTTCCATACCAAAAAGCAATGATTGATGTTCAAGCAAATAGCGCTATTTATGGTGAGATTGTTAAACAACTAGAACTAGCTAAAGTTACTCATAGAAATAATATGCCACTAATTCAAATAATTGATAAACCTATCCTTCCTCTTGATAATTCAAGGTGGAAATTTTTAAAAACATTTATTTTAAGTTTTGTTATAGGTTTTAGCACCGTTATTTCAGCTCTATTCTTTAAAAGAATTATGGTATCTGTAAACTCGAATTAGTTCTCATTATTATTCACGATATTGTATTTACAAAATAATTAATGTGATTAAGAGCGTTTTTATTAGAAATTTTTTAAATCTCTCTTTAAATCAAGGAGTTAATATTTTAGTTGCGATTATTGCAACTCCAATTCTTTTTAAAAATCTAGGAGAATCTCAGTATGGCTTAGTTAATCTTTCTTTTTCGATAGTTCTAATTTTATCAATAATAGTTAGTTATGGGTACCATTTAAATGGCCCTAAAAGAATATCATTACTTCATTCAATTGAAGAAAAAAAAGAATTAATTAATCAAATTATCTCTTTAAGAATTTCTTTAGCTTTAATAATTTCTGTTTTCATTTTATTGTTTTCATACTATACTATACTGTTTAAAGGATATGAAATTATTTTAATGTTTTCTGTGGTTATACTATTTAGCGAAGCATTAAATCCTGTTTTTTATCTTCAAGGAGAAGACAACTTGTCTTTACTGGCTCTGACAAATGCTACTTCAAAATTATTATACCTGTTACTTATAATGTTTTTAGTTATTAGTCCAGACGACTCTTATATAGTAAATTTTCTTTTCGGAACTTCTTTAACTCTAGTTTATGTGATTTTTTGGATATATATATATATAAAAAATAAAATAATATTTAAGTGGCCAAATATTGAAAATTTAAGATTTAGAATTAAAGAAAATTTTAAATTTTTTCTTTCTTCATTTGCAGGTCATATATCAATTCATAGTGGGATAATAATTTTATCTCTTTTCTCAAATAATTCGGAACTTGGAAAATTTGCTTTAGCTCATAGAGTAGCAATTCTTTTAAGAATGATTCCAGTTTTTATAATTCAATCAGCTCTACAAAAAGCATCTTTAATAAATGAAAATAAAAAATCTTTTTTAGATAAATATTTGAATTACTATTATTACAGAGGCTTAGTTTTGACTTTTTTTGTAGCGATTGCAACAAGTTTATCTTCAAAGTGGATTATTATTTTTTTATCAGGAGAACAGATTGATTATTCTCAAGAAGTACTTGTGTTACTTTCTTTTGTTCCTTTTTTAGGAATGCTCAATTCAAAAAATATTTTAAAAATTTTAGTAAATGAAAATAAAGAAATACTAAATAAAGCAACTTGGATTTCTGCTTTTATTATGATTGTAGTTTCTTTAATTTTAAGCTATTACCATGGTGGAAAAGGATTAGCTATTGCTTTATTATTTTCAGAACTAGCTAGTTTTATTGTTCATTCAATTTTATTAAACAATGATAATAAATAAACCTTCACTTGCTGTCATATTAGTAAATTGGAAAAAATATGATTTAACAAGTAATTGTATTGAGTCATTAAATAAATCTATTTATAAAAATTTTCAAATAATTTTAGTTGATAATGAATTCTCTAATACAGCTATAATTAAACTAAAAGCTAAACATAATGAGCTTATTGTTTTTAAAGAAAATAAAAATTTAGGATTTGCTGGCGGAAATAATATTGGAATTAGATATGCTTTAGAAAATAAATATGATTACATAATGCTTCTTAATAACGATACTGAGGTAAAAAATAATTTTATTTTACCACTGATTAAATGTTTAGAAAAAAGTCCTTCTCTTGGCGCAGTTCAACCTTTGATTTTAAATTTTTCAAATAAATCTATTATTTGGAATGCAGGAGGAAAACTTAATAAGTTTTTAGGAACAGCATCAACTAGATTTAATAATATAGAATTAAATAGTTCTAATGTTTTTAATGATTGTACAGATTGGATAAGTGGCTGTTGTATTTTAATTAAATCAGAGGTTTTGAAAAAAGTTGGATTACTAGATGAAAATTTTTTTACTTATTATGAAGATGTAGATTGGTCTTTACGAATTAAAAATGAAGGATATGGTTTGGGGTTTGTTAAAGAAAGTGTGATTTATCATCATGGCTCATCATCATCAATAAACAAACAAAATAAAGAAGGAAATCTCTCTGCCAAAGTCCATTATTTTAATATTAGAAATCATATTATTTTATTAAAAAAACATAAAAATTTATTTAATTCTATAGGCATTATGTTTTTTCAAATATTTAAAATAGTTTCTTATATTTTTTATTTTTTAATAAGGTTAAGGTTTAATAAATTAGGCATGGTTGTTAAGGGATTAAAAGATGGCTTAATCTATAAATAATATTTCTTGTGGTAATAATTGCATCCTTATTGATTTTAGTTTACTTTTTTTTTACTGGTTTCGTATTAAGAAATACTTATCTAGGAAGACCTGTGTATATACTCTTATATGTAACTTGTTTTTTACCATTTTACACAATTTTTCAAATTATTATTTTAAACGCCTTTGATAATGTTTTTTTAGTTAATCTAATTAAATATTCAAAAGATTTTGTTTTTATATCAAGTTTTTTGATCTTTATTTTTGGATTAAATAAAGCTTTTTTTCAAAAGACTTATAGCTTCACTTTGTTAGACAAAATGATAACAAGTTTTATGTTATTAACGCTTGTGTATTTAATAATTCCATTAGGAGAAGCGACTTTTATTTCTAAAATTATTTATTCAAAGAATATTTTTTTAATTGGTATCACATATTTTTTTGGACGAAAAACGATGTTTAATCCAAAATCTTGGAAAACAATTTTAAATATTTTAATTGGTCTTATTATTATTTCATTTTTAGTTGCTTTTATTGAAAACACACTAGGGTTTCATTTACATTCGTTAATAGGATACGCTGATTATCATATGGTCGTAAATGATATTGATCCACAAGGTAATTTTGGATTGAACTGGTCTTTTGAAAGTCAAGGAGCTGTTCCTAGATACGCAGGATTTTTTGCTGATCCTTTAGAATTTTCAGCATCTTTAATTCTTTTCTTTAGTATTGCGTTATGGTATTTTATACATTCAGAAATTTCAAGAAATAGGGTTATATATTTTGGATTAATTTTATTAGTAATATTTTCTTTTTCTTTTGCGTCTTCTAGAGCCTCAATGATAGCTTCTGTATTAGTTTTGATTTTCGCACTCTTTATATCTAAAAATTATAAAATATTGTTCATTGGATTTTCTTTTTTAATTTTTTCTTTCGCATATTTATTTTTTTATGCTTCAGAAGAAACGAGATATTTATTTCAAGATACCTTAACTTTTCAAAACTCTTCCAGCATAGGGCATCTTTTTGAATGGATTCAAGGAGTATTGTCTATATATGAAAACCCATTTGGAGTTGGGTTAGCTATGAGTGGTAATGCAAGTGGAGTTGATCAGTCAATTAAAATTGGAGGGGAGAATCAATTTTTGATTTATGGTGTTCAAATGGGAGTTATTGCTTTAATTTTGTATTTGTCAATTTTAATTAAATCTATTTGGAACTCTATTAAACTTTACACAAAATCATCAAATATTAATCATAAATCTGTTGGTTTTATTTGTGGATTAACAAAATTGGGTTTATTAGTCCCTCTATTTACTGCAAATGCTGAACTTTATCTTTTTGTAGCGTTTTTTTCTTGGTATCTTGTAGGTCAAGTGGAAACTCTTTATAATTCGGATGAATTAAACTAAAGAATAAAAATTGAAAAAGGTTAAAGTTCTAATTGATATATATTATTTTAAGGCTGCTGTTTCTGGCATAAGAAGCTACATAAGTGAATTAAAAGAATCTAGTGATGATCATGGGTCTAAACAAATCCAATATGTATTTTCACACGATATAGAAAAGTTGTCTTATAATAAAACTTATTTAAACTCTTCTAATAAATTAATTAGGTGGATTTTTCAATTAAATTATTTATTTTATAAGCAAGTTATTTTACCAATAAAGCTACTCATTGTTAAACCTGATTATTTAATTTGTCCAGACTATATATCTCCAATTATTTCTTTTAAAACAAAAAAAATAACTGTTTTACACGATTCTCTTTTTTGGGATTATCCTCAAAATTACTCTTCAATCTGGCGTAAATATTTTATTAAACTTATAGATTTAGGAATAAGTAAAGACACCCAAATAATAACAACAAGTAAATATTCTAGAGATAATTTAGTTAGAGTAATAAATAATAATAATATAAAGTATGTTTATCAGACTTTTAATTTTTTAAGAACCAATGACATTAATTTAAAAACTCCTAAAAAGTATATCCTACACATAGGATCTTTTGAGAAAAGAAAAGATTTAATAACTCTTGTTAAGGCTTTTAATAAAATCCAGGACAAACAATTAAAGTTGATTTTGCCAGGAGCTCAGGTTTTGAATGGAAATGATAAAATTATAAAAGAAATAAAAAAATATATTTTAAAAAATAATTTAACTGAAAAAATCATTCTTCCTGGTTTTATTTCAAAAGAAGAAGTTAGAGCATATTATAAAAATGCATCTATATATGTATTTCCGTCAAGAGATGAAGGTTTTGGTATTCCAGTTCTAGAAGCTCTTTCTTTTTCAATTCCAACTATTTGTTCAGACATTCCTGTTTTCAAAGAAATAGGAGAAGATTCTGTTCGATATTTTAAAGTTGGAGATATTAATTCTCTGACTGAGAATATAGAATTATTACTTAACTCACAAGATCTAAGAAATCAATTGATTAAAAAAGGAAAGAATCGTTTAGAAAAATTTTCAAGAAAGAATTTTATAAAAGGATTTGAAGAAATTATTTTAGATGAAACAAAATAAAAAAATACTTATACTCCATAGCTCCAACGATTTATATGGGGCTAGCAAAATATTTTTACAAATTTCTAATCTTTTAGTAAATAATGGAATTGAAACTCATTTGATATTACCATCAAAAGGTCCTTTGGATGAGTTATTAAATTCTAGTATAAAAGTAAAATATTTTGAATTAGGGGTTTTAAGAAAAAAATATTTAACCCCAATTGGACTAATTAATAGAGTGATTGCGAATTTAAAAGCAATTAAATTTTTATCTAATTATATAAAAAATAATGGAATCAATTTGGTGTATTCCAATACTTCTACAATTCTTTCTGGAGGATTAGCAGCAAGTAAAAATAAAGTCCCTAGCTTATTTCATATTCATGAAATTCCAAAAGGAAATAAGCTGTACGAATTTTTCAGTGGTTATATGGTTAATAGGAATTCAGATAAAATAATAACTGTTTCTGAGAGTGTAAAAAATCATTGGCTTAAATATTCTTCTTTTGGAAAAATTAAGAGAATTTATAATGGAATTGTTTTTAAAAATACACAGACTTTAGATGAATTAAAAAAGAATAAAGAAAATTTTATAATAACGAGTGTTGCAAGAATAATTCCGTACAAAGGACATAATTATTTAATTGACATAGCTGCTGAACTTTTTAAAAAAAATAAAAATTTTAAATTTTTAATTGTTGGTGATACACTTAACAGTTATGCTTCTTATGAGTTAAACTTAAAAAAAAGAGTTAAAGATTTGGGACTATCAGATCAAATTCAATTTTTAGGATTTAGAAAGGATATTTCTAATATTTTACAACAGTCTGATTTATTCATTCATCCTGCTATTTCACCTGATCCACTTCCCACAGTCTTATTTGAGTCATTATATAATGAATTACCATCAGTATCTACCAATCTTGGAGGTGCAGTAGAAATTCTTGATAACGGCAATAATGGGCTTTTGATTCCTTATAATGACTCTATAAAAGCTTCGTCTTTGATAATTGAATATGTTAATAATAAAAATCTTCAAAAAATTCATTTAAACAACAGCAAAATTTACTTTAAAAATAATTTTAGTTCTAGTGTTTTTGAAAAGCATATTTTAAATGAAGTTATCAGTTTAATGTAAATGAATAAAAAAATAAACGTATCTATTATTGGGACAAGAGGGTATCCATATGTTTATAGCGGATATGAAACTTTTGTTAAAGAATTAGGCGAGCGTCTAGTCAATAAAGATTGTAATGTGAAAGTTTATTGCCATAAAGGACTTTTTGATAAAAGACCAAAGGAATCTAAAGGAATTAAACTAGTGTATATCCCTACAATTGAAACAAAAATATTATCCCAACCTATTCACTCTTTTTTATCGATTATTCATGCTTGTTTTTCAAATACTGATGTGGTGCTGGTTGTCAACTCGGCTAATGGTCCTTTTGGACTTTTAACTAAATTATTTAGAATACCAACGGCCATTAATGTGGATGGCCTTGAATGGCTAAGGCCTAAATGGAAAGGTTTGGGATCGAGTTATTTTAAGTGGGCTTCAAAAATGGCCACTCTTTTTTATGATCAGATTATTAATGATTCTGATGAAATGAGAAAGGTTTATTTAGATCTTTTTAAAAGAGATTCTAAGGTTATTGCTTATGGAGCAGATATTAGAAAATCAAAAAATCCAGACTTAATAAACGCATGGGATATTAAACAAAGAGAATATTACTTGGTTATAGGAAGGTTAATACCTGACAATAATGCCGATTTAATTATAAAGGGGTTTTTAAAATCTAATTCAAAAAAGAAATTAGTTATTGTTGGAGACGTTCCTTATAAAGATTCTTATGCTTCTAATCTAAAAAATATGGTGGACAAAAGATTGATTTTTACAGGTTATGTTAAGGATCAAGATATATTAGCTGAGTTATACCATAACTGTTATGTTTATGTTCATGGTCATGAGTTTGGCGGAACGAATCCTACTATGATTAAGGCCATGGCTTATGGCTGTACTATTCTAGCTCTCGATACGCTATTTAACAAGGAAATGCTTCAAAAAGGGAAGTTTGGGATTTTTTTTAAAAAAGAACCTTTTTCAATAACTAACCAGATTAATTATTGTGAAAAAGAAAAACTTGAAATTGATAAACTAAGACAGGAATCTGTAAATGGAATTACTAAAAAATATAATTGGGATTTTGTTACCAGTCAGTATTTAGAGGTTTTCAAATCTTTAGTTAGCCAAAGGAATTAAGTAGGCTAATTTTAAGGTCATGTGAAAATTATTCACATCATTACCAGGATGATAATATTCAATAGCATAATCTTTTAGATCCCACTGATAATTTAAACTTCTTGAATACATTAAATTTGAAGAAAGCCAAAATTGTTTATATTTTTTAGAAAAATTAAGGTGTAAATTAAAATCTTTCCAATAACGCCTTGGGTCACGAGCTGAAGCGAAAGCCTCATGATAAAAATCATTGTCCTGATCTATAATCTCAAGTGCTATTCCTAATTTTTCTTTCTGTCTAATTCTGTTAAGCGCAAAGTAATGCGAATTACTTCCCGGACCAATTCCAGCACCTAAAACTTCACCTTCGTTAGTGTAACCGTCATATACAGCAGCATGCTCATACCACGACCCGGCATTTCTCAATAATCTAGATGCAGTTTGTTCCATCTGTGTCCATTCCCAAGAAAATAAGTATATGTCAGTATTTATTTTAAAAATTTTTTGTAAACCAACTGTAACTGCTCTACTGTGATCAGAATCCATTAATAAGTCTCTTAAGTTTTGTTTAGAATCATTATGATGATATTCCGCGTATATTTCTGCATTTGAATCTTTCCATAACCATCTTAAAAACACACCTGCGGCTTGATCAGTTTGTAATTCGTAATCTACATATTCATCATTTTTTCTAAAAAGATTTCCAAACGCTGGAAACCAATTTGGACTCCCATTCATCCATGTGTATTTTCCTTCAACTAGTGCAGAGTACATATTAGTCCATCTAATAAATCCAGACGAAAATCCTGAGATCCATTTTGGAGAGTAGGTGATAGCGAAGCCTTGAAAATACCTCCAGTCATTTCTTTGTGCCAGTTGATTAATTTTTGGAATATAAATATTAGTTCCCGCGTGCTGGAAATCAGAATTTGCAGGTAAATAGCCTGAGGATTCTAATCTTCCAGAAACAACTTGCCACTCAAAATTTCCAATTTTAGTTTTTAATGGTTTTGTTGTATTAAAAGTAATGTGTTTAAATCCTCTGGCATGATTACTCATCATGATGCTGTTTCTAATTGAGGGGCCCCACCAAATATTTTCATTTGAAACCCCAAGACTTAGTCCTTTAAAATTTAACCTGATACTAGATTGTCCTATTAATGTTTTACTAATGCTTTTTTCACCGAAACGTTCAGGCTTATCTATCTTATTCCATTGTTTGTATCTTTTTACCCATATAACTGAATAATGACCATTAGGCCCTTCTCCAAACCCTTGAAAATCTTTATTCTCTGAATATAAATATTCAGGTTTTAGTTGAATAGATAAGGGGCCTATTTCAGCATAAATCCCTGCGCTTATTATGTGCTGATACCCACGATTTGGCCCCATACTTCCGTTATTTCTGTTATAAGGGTGGTGGCTGTTAAATTCAATATTATAATCTATTGGTAGTATTTTTATTTTACCATTTCCTTTTAAAAAACTCAGTACTGTAGGGGCGTATTTTTCCGTATCAAAAATTTCTTTATTTATTTCTATTCCGTTTTTTCCAATATCGAATGGTTTTAAGGTAAAAGAAACATCACTTTTAAATTTTCCTAGTAGTTGTGAGGTTCTTAAATAATCGGTTAAATACGACTCGTTAAGATTAATTGTCTGAGAGAATGATACAAGAGATGTAAAAAATAAAAACAAGAAGAAGTTGTATTTCATTAGTTATAGGAAATTACTCTTACTTTTAAATTATCTAAAGACCAGCTCTCATCACATTTAGATTGAACAATTCCGTCTTTATCAATTGCATTAGGCTGATATAGCTCGTCATAAAATCGTATGACAACGGCATTACCTGAGTGTCTAAATCCTTTTTCAATTTTATATAAAGTTGAGTTGCCACCAAAAAATGAGTTTTTACAGATTTTTGGAAGATCAACTTTGCTATTTCCAGTTTTTGGATTATTTTCAAAAGGATACATTTCAGGATAAGACTGTCTTAAGCAATAATTTGAAAAACAAGGGCTGTTAGAAAAAGTGGTAACAAACCTATCACTAGATGTGTCTTTTATTAAATCCATATCTGGATCTAGTTCCATAATCCATTTATCTGGCTTGTCATTTTCAGGAAATCCATTAAAATTGCCGTCCCAAGTACCATGAATGTATAAATCAAAAGAAATAAAAACATAGTCGTGATCCCCTGTATTTTCTAAATGTAAGGTAAAACCGTCGTTGTTGAAATCTCCTAGAACTGTGGTGTTGTTAAAAGTAGAAGTAGCTTTACCGTCAATTTCAGTTAAGTTTCCACTTTCAAAATCGTTATCATAGATCAGCTCATCTTTTGAAATTTCTGGATAAGAACAAGAATCAATTAAAAAAAAGAGAATAAAGATTTTAAGTAAATTAATAAAAGGGTGTTTTTTCACAAGTGTTTTTAATAAGTGTTTATGCAAATTTATTATCTTTTTTATTTAATTCTTCCAAAGATAAGCTCTTAAAATAATTGAAAGCATTTTCTAGTCCTTTTTTTCTTGAAACTTGAGGTTGCCAATTTAAAATTTCCTTTGCTTTAGTTATGTTGGGTTTTCTTTTAATAGGATCATTAATGGGGAGAGGTTTAAAAACTATTTTATTATCAGTGCCCCCCATAGCTATAATTTCTTTTGCAAAGTCAATCAAAGTTATTTCTTCAGGATTACCTAAGTTCATAGGTTTGGTGTAGTTTGAATGTAAGAGCTTATAAATTCCCTCAACCATGTCATCTACAAAACAAAAAGATCTGGTTTGAGAGCCATCTCCAAACACAGTTAAGCTTTCCCCTCTTAAAACTTGCCCCATAAAAGCTGGGATTGCTCTTCCGTCATTAACTCTCATTCTTGAGCCGTAAGTGTTGAATATTCTTGCTATTCTTATATCAAGTCCGTGAAAGGTATGATAAGCGGTGGTTAAGGCTTCCTGAAAACGCTTGGCCTCATCGTAAACGCCTCTTGGTCCAACAGGATCAACATTGCCGAAGTATTCCTCAGGTTGCGGGTGTACTAAAGGATCACCATAAACTTCTGAGGTGGAAGCAATTAAAATACGAGCATTATTTTTTAAAGCTATTTTTAAAACGTTCTCAGTTCCTAAAGACCCTACTCTAAGAGTTTCCAGTGGAATTTTTAAATAGTCAATCGGGCTGGCTGGAGAAGCAAAATGTAGTATATAGTCTATAGAATCCTCTATGTTAAAATCATGGGTGATGTCAATTTTTTTAAATTCAAAATCAATATTTGAGTCAAGATGAGACAGGTTCTTTAAATTACCCGTTATTAGATTGTCTATTCCTATTACCTTGTATTTTTTAGAAAGGAAACAATCGCATAAATGTGACCCTATAAATCCAGCAGCTCCTGAAATTAAAACAGTTTTTTTCATTCAAATAAATTAAAATCAAAAATATGATTATTATATTAAATAAATCAAGTACTTTTGTTACTTATTCTATGTTAGAATCACTGATCACATCCAAAACTAGATTAAGACTTCTTATCAAGTTTTTTTTAAATATTGCCAATAAAGGGTATTTAAACAGTCTTGCAAATGAGTTTGGAGAATCAACTAATTCTGTTAGAAAAGAATTAAATAATTTGTCTTCTGCGGGCTATTTAGAAAAACACAACCAAAACAATAAAGTTATTTATAAGGCCAACGCTTCCCATCCCTTGTTTAAAATTATTCAAAAAATAGTCCATAAGCATCTGGGTATTGAAGAAATTCTAGAAACGGTCTATAATAGAATTGGAGATGTAAAAAAAATTATGCTTCTTGGAGACTATGCAAAAGGAATAGATAGTGGGCTTATAGAAATTTTAATTGTTGGGGATAATATAAATAAAGAGTATTTGAATGACATATCTCCAAAAATTGAGTTAAAAATAAAAAGAAAAGTTAATTTTTTTGTTTCAAATAAGTCTTTAAAACAAAAGTCACTAACTATTTTTGAAGCTTAATATTAATTAAAAAATACATTAAATTTGCACATTAAATTGTGACTTTAATGGCGAAGCCGTTTTTAATAGTAGACAAGTAGCTGGATTAGTAACACGATTTTACAATTAAAACAATATAATTGAGATTTTTAAATAAAATAATATTATGAGATTAGGAATTACTTTTTCAACTTTTGATTTGCTTCATGCCGGTCATGTAATGATGTTAAAAGAAGCAAAAAAACAATGTGATTACTTAATTGTAGGCCTGCAACTAGATCCATCAATTGAAAGATCTAATAAAAATGAGCCTTCCCAATCCATTATTGAGAGATACATTCAATTAAAAGGATCTAAGTATGTGGATGAGATTATTCCTTATGTTTTAGAGGAAGATGTTCAGGATTTATTACGATCGTTTAAAATAGATGTTCGTATAATTGGGGAGGAATATAAAAATATTGATTTTACAGGAAAAGAGTATTGTATAAAAAAAGGAATAGAAATTTACTATAATTCAAGAGAGCATCGTTTTTCAAGTACAGAAATTAAAATTCGATTAAAAAAATAAATTTTAATGAAAAAACTCAAAGTAGGTGTCATAGGAAATGGTTTTGTAGGTGAAGCCATTTCGTTTGCTTTTTCCTCAGTTTCAGATTTATACGTGTATGACACAGATCCTTTAAAGAGTTTAGACGATCTAGAATCTGTACACACTTGTGATTTTGTATTTATTTGCGTGCCAACGCCAATGTTTGAGGATGGATCTCAAGATTTATCATACGTTGAAAGCACTTTTGAAAAGGCCACTACTAAGCCAGTTTATATTTTAAAGTCTACTGTTTTACCAGGAACTACAGAAAGGTTATCTGAAAAATACTCAAATATTAAAATTATTTTTTCTCCTGAATTTCTCACTGAAAGAACAGCAAAGTTAGACATGCTTACTCAATCCAGAATTATTTTAGGAGGGGATTTCACATTAACAGAAAAAGCAAAAACCTTATTTAATCAAAGATTTAAAATTAAAAATATAATTCAAACAGATTCAAAAACAGCAGAGCTTACTAAATACATGAACAACACTTTTTTTGCTACCAAAGTCAGCATTATGAACGAGTTTAAACTACTTTGTGATAAAATTGGAGCCAATTGGGAAGATGCATTAAAGGGTTTTATTTCTGATGGTAGAATTGGAGACAGTCATTTAAATGTTCCAGGTCATGATGGAAAGCTCGGATACGGAGGAACGTGTTTTCCAAAAGATGTCAACGCTCTTTTGTCTTTTTCTAAAAAGCAGGATATTGAATTAAACACCATTAAAGGGGGTTGGAAAACAAACCTAAAAGTAAGAGCAGAAAAAGACTGGGAAGAAAAAGAAGGCAGGTCTGTGAGTTTTAAAAAAACAAAATAAACCTGACAACTGTGGTAATCGAGAAATAATACACAAAAAGTTAATGAAAAAGATATTATTAATTTTTGGAACTAGACCAGAAGCTATTAAAATGGCTCCACTAGTTAAAGAATTTCAAAAAAATCCAGATGCTTTTGATACGAGAGTTTGTGTAACAGCGCAACACCGAGAAATGTTAGATCAAGTATTAAATTTTTTTGAAATTAAACCCGATTATGATTTGGATTTAATGAAGCCAGGACAAAATTTATATAGCTTAACAGCCACTATTATCAATTCTCTAAAGCCAATTCTTGAAGAATTTACTCCAGATTATGTATTTGTCCACGGAGATACTACAACGACTATGTCAGGATCAATAGCAAGTTTTTACTCTGGAGCAAAAGTATGTCATGTAGAGGCAGGGCTAAGAACTAATAATAAACTATCTCCTTTTCCAGAAGAAATAAATCGTCAAATTACAGCTAGAATTTGTGATTATCATTTTGCTCCTACTGAAACCTCTAAAAAGAACTTACTTAAAGAGAATATTTCTGAAGATTCAATCTTAGTAACTGGAAATACGGTGATTGATGCTTTGATTAAATCTGTTCAAAAAGTTAATGAAAATCCCAGTCATTTAATTCAAGACCTCTCAAAACAAATAGGAAATCAAGAATTAGTTTTAGTAACAGGTCACCGTAGAGAGAATCACGGAGTTGGTTTTGAAAGTATATGTAAAGCTCTAAAACGAATTGCCGAAGATGATACAAATCGTCTAATTATTTATCCTGTTCATTTGAATCCAAAAGTACAGGAACCTGTAAACAGAATCTTATCAGGTGTTAACAATGTTATTTTAATAGATCCTTTAGCATATCAAGATTTTATTTGGCTTATGAATCGATCTAAGATTATTATTACTGATAGCGGAGGCGTTCAAGAGGAAGCACCTAGTTTAGGGAAACCCGTATTAGTTATGAGAGATAACACTGAAAGACCAGAGGCAGTTGAAGTAGGGACAGTTTTATTGGTAGGAACCAATGAAGAGTTGATTGTTTCTAAAGCATTAGACTTATTAAACAACCAGGTCAACTTTGTAAGAATGTCAAAACTTCACAATCCATACGGAGACGGTTTAGCGTCGAAAAGAATTGTTGACTTTATTAAAAATATAAAATAATGAATCCAGAAGTAGTTACCATTGGTTTAGGATATATTGGATTACCAACATCAGCATTAATAGCATCGCACGGGACGAATGTGTTAGGAGTTGATATAAATCAAAGTGTTGTTGACACAATAAACCAAGGTAAAATTCATATTATTGAACCAAATTTAGAACAAATTGTTTCAAAATCAGTTTCTAATGGTTTTTTTAAAGCATCAACTAAGCCTAGTTCAGCAAATGTATATCTAATAGTCG
>ENA-ORXF01001192-ORXF01001192.1-marine-metagenome-genome-assembly--contig:-NODE-1192-length-17157-cov-3.705504_pt1 | contig 17157 bp, 9 predicted proteins | sample MGYA00237864_ERZ511476 | MGnify/ENA primary metagenome ERZ511476 (study PRJEB26306, sample SAMN06343908) | marine metagenome | isolation source: coastal waters | place: Atlantic Ocean: West Antarctic... | reverse complement strand
ATTTGCTTATATCGTTTGACAGGCGCTAATAAAGTACTCCGCGTATCTTTGAGCGTTTTGGCCTTACCTCTTGCCGTTGCCAGTTCAATTTGAGCAGTTGCCAAATTGATCGCACTATCAAGCTGTTGTGTTGTGCCGTCAGTATTGTCAAGTGTTTTAGTTAAAGTAAAATCTTTCGGCCCGTCAGGATGACCTGATACATACGTCGGGTCAGCCTTTGCAAGTTGTTTCATGATGTTGTTGTTTTCGATAATCTGTTTATCAACAGCAGTGACTGCGGTTTTGGAGCTTAGTTCATCACTAAAAGCTTCTGTTGTAACATGATCCTCTTTTAACAATGTAATAAGCACATTGTCCAATTCTTTGTCTAGACCTAAACCCGCAATATCAGCATCTTCAACCCTACCAATCATAATATCTTTGAAGTCTTCAGGTTTAACCGATTTAAGCGCAGTTTCAGCTTTATATAAGTCACTAACGCCATAAACTGGTAAGTTTTTATCTCTTACTATTTTTTCAATCAAAGTAAAAAATGCCTTAACAGAAAGGTGGTTATTTCTTTTAATTCTGTCAATTACTTTTTCTTCCAATATTTTAGCTGGTATCGGGAAACTAGCAGTTGTATGCACTCTACCACCTGCAGCGTGATGATTCATTGGATAAAACACCATTTGTACTTCATCATATAGACATGTTGCAGCAAGCGGGTGACCTACAAAATGAGACAGTATTTTGCCTAGAGAAGCTGATGGCCCTTCAGCACTAGTGACAGCGGCTGAGGTAATTTTGGCACCTGACACAGTAGAAATACAAAAACCATCAGTTTTAGGTGTTGTATTATTAATGTCATTTAATTTACCAAATACTCTAGAAATAGCATTCTTCACTTCAAGTTCTGCAGCAATAATTCCTGAGAGATCGTTGATCGTATCTTCTGTAGACATTTTAGAGTTTGGAATTAAGACAGCTTTTAGCTTTTCCAGTAATACGTCATCTTTGTCTTTGTTTGCAATCGATCCTGCTATTTCTTCGTAAGCACTCCAGGAAATAGCAGCACTAAGCGAACGTGCAGATCTAGAATTAGTTTTAATTTTTTGTCTTATTTCCGGGGCCTCTTTAACTTCAACTCCATTTTCTTTCTTTAGAGATTTTATTGCCTCACTAGCTGCTTGTTCAATAAAGTCTTCGAGTACATTTAAAGGAACTTCAGGGCCCATGCCACAATGGACTCGCTCAGTTTGTCGAAAACCATATGCAGCTAAATCTACATCAATATCAATAGTATTTCCTTCGCTAAATTTAAAGTCAGACCCAACAACTTGAAAAACAGATCGCTCCTTTAAAGCATCTAAGTACTTGCCTATGATATTGTCTGAATTGACCCCGCCTTCCGGGTGATTCCACCCATATTCTATTATAATCTTTGTCGTTGCAAATTGTGTTGTGCTTAACAAGGGCGCTAAATCTGTTAACCTGGATCGATCATGGAGTTTAAATGAAAGAGACCCTCTCTTTGAAGCCATTAAACCAAAACCAGCACCGGTGATGTTTACATTTAAACTTTTAAGTGTTAAGAAGGGTGAGATAGGCTCAAGAATAGGATCGTTAATGTTCCCATTACTACTAAACATGTTTCCGCTTTCTTTATTAATATTTGCATTACTAAATGTTTGTGGCGTTGTGAATATATCCATGTATGAATAATCAAGCTTTAAATCATTAACTTTTGCTTCAGCAGCAGACTCTGAATTATTTACGGGCGAATAATCACCAAAACCACTCGCGTCTAGTTCAAAAGCACCACCAGTTTTCTTAAGAAATCTCATAAACTTAACTTGACTTAGATCACCAATCTCATCATCATGCTGACCATACTTCCTAGTGACAATCCTAATGTCAATATAGGGAACACATCTAGACATTTCTATTGCATTAATAGCATTAAAAAATATAGGTAGGTGTGACTTATTCCTAGCAGACCAGCTAGCTTTTGGATGTCGAAAAACTAAACCACAGAGGTTGGGCCTGTTAAATCTGTTACCAATTCGGTTTTTGTTAATTTCTGGTTGTTTTTTTTGGCCATCATAAGTGGCACCACTGTAATATTCTTTAGGCGTTGGTACACCATCAATATCATTGTAGATCGGCGCGCCTGCAGCATCTAATTGTGAGTTGGTTTGAAGTGTATTAACATCATAATAGTTTATTGTGTTGCTCATGTTAAGCGATGTTGAGTCATCACCAATAATAGGGACACAGTCTTCGAATGCGTTGTTCGCAGTTGATGTCACTACATTGTTATCTCCGTTTGGGCCAATAATATGAAGATACTTGCCCATACCCTTGCTTTCTCCAAAAAGACTGTCGTAACTATCGTTTACTCGTTGTGTTAATAGATCTACGAGTGCATTTCCAATCCCGGTATTACCTGCTATTAGTTTGAAATATGTATCTTGCACGTTACCGTTAAACATATCATTAAAAAAGTAAGTGCCGGTTGTTCTGTCTAATATTCTTGCTGCTATGTTTTTTACAAAAAAGTCTAATTGTTTGTCTCTTGTCTCTTCTATGGCTGTATTAATTTTGTTATAATCATCAGCATCGTACATAAAAAGAAATACATCGTTATTACTAATCCCAGCAATAAAGCCTTCAAATTCTGCAATTGCTTCTAAGAAGTTTTCATAACTTAAATTGTAATTACTTATCTTGTCGTATTTACCCTTACTCAAACCAATACCCCGAACACTTCTGTTATATTTGAAGGAATTCTAATAATCGTACCCGGTGGAACTTGAAGCCCATAGCCTATTCCACTGGCTCCAGCAATAACCCACCACAAGCCAGAGTCACCGTAGTTTATTCCTGCTAAGTAATCGAGTCTTTCACCTTCTTCTAAAACATGCACAGCATATGATATCAAACCACTTTCAATAGCTTGATATAATTTATATGATACTTTTGAAATTCCTATTATTTCTTTTCCATTAGAATCACTTGTTCTAGAACTAAAAGAATACCTAGATAGGGCCATTACTTACTCCTTAACTGTTGTTTTCACCTTTAACACGGGTGGCTTTCGCGCCTTCTTTTCTAAAATTAAACTCTGCTGTTCTACCGTCATCAGAATAAACATCTCCAGAAATATTTTTCATAACTTCGCCTACATTATATAATGGCGCACGATTATAACCACTATGATCAAGCCCAGGCGGTAAGTCGTGGATAACGTCAAACGCAAAGCTAATTTTTACGCCCATAGGCGCACGAGCATTATGATCGACTTCCCAAGGAAAATCGTCAATCCAGTTAAAAGTTATCCCTTTTATTACTCCTGCCAAGCCTCGACCCTTTGTTGTCTCTATTGCCCTTGTAAACGGATTAACTTCTGGTCTCATAAACATTGCCTCGTCACTAAGATATAACATCCGTGCTAAATCATTTAGTTCATTAGGGATGCCCTTGCTTAAAGTGTATTCATTTGCCAATTCCAAGAAAGAATCAGCAACCGATGCGCCCGGATTTAAGGCGAATAATGTTGTACCTAAAAGACTGTTTGTAAAAAGTTCTTTAGGATCAGGTAATATATCAGAATGTCTGACAATGAAGTGTTTATCTGAGCCGGCTGATATCTCACTTGGGGCATTAGAATCAATAATTTTAACTTTGTAACCAATGAAACTAGGTAGTCCGGCTAGCTCTGATAAATTAGACATAGCTCCTTTCTCAGTAATTAAAACTTTTAATCTTCTAGATGTTAAATATTTCTTCCCATTCTCAGCACAAAAATATCCGTTCACAACGTTAGGCTTTAGTATCATTTGGCGTAATTTTTCATCACGTCCAGGAAAAGCGAAGCCTGTGTATCCATTTTTTAATCCTTGACCTGAGTTTGACAGCCTTCCTTTTTTATCTATTTTTGTAATAGCAGCTGCAATAGAAGTTACAACATCATCGCTATCCGAATTTGGATCTTTTAACTGTGCCATGATACTATCAACAGCAAGAGGGTTTGCAAAACCGTTTACTAGCAAATTTGATAAAGCACTAATTGTTGCACTTTTTGCAGTACTTTTAGCTATTTTGACGTAAGCATTCTTAGGTGTTGCAACAGCTCCAAATGCAGCGTTAACCACAGAATGAGGACTTCCAAAGGTTGTTAGCCATACTTTTAATGCAATATCTGTTAAACTGTCTTTTAAGCTCTTTAGCTTAGCCAAATTGCTTGCGCCGTTAGCCATTAAGTCAACTATACCGTTTCTGTTGTCTGCAACAGCGCTAACATTAGTGTCTCCAATGCCAAATGTCCTTGCCAGACCGAATCTAGAATAATTTGATTTAATTACGTCTCCAATTCTAAGTCTTACTATCGGAGAAGCACCAACGACCTGACTAAAAGGCTGATAAAACTTAGAACCTGCACCGTTGGAAACCATAGTGCCTGGTGTATATTGTGGGTACAATAACGTTATAAACTTATTAATTTTATACCACATAGTATCAAAGTCTTCTCTGTTTGTAGCAAACAAAGTAAAATCAACATTAAGTGATCTAGACGTTGATTCATATATTTGAACTGCATCAGCACGACCGTAGCCTTTAACAGAAGTATAGTTAGGTGTAATCGAATCGGTAAGCGAACTTAAAAATGCTTGGAAACTAATTATTTCATTTGTCCTTAAGTCCTGGATATAAAAAGGCATGTATTCAGCATCGAGCTTGTCTTCTACTATTTTAACGACTTCCTTGGGTATTCTATTATAAGAACCATCGACATCCACACCTGTATACGTACTTTTTGCTAACTTAGAACCAAACATTGCACGAACTGGGCTCTCGCCAAATACTGTGTTATTTAATTTACCTGCTGCTCTTATGATATTAGCAGGCAAAAGATACATTGAAGTTGGTGCATCTTGACTCCAAGAAAGTTCATTTCTGTTTAAACCATCTTTGTTTCTAGACTTGCCTGGTATCGCTCTATTGTCGGGTATAGCGTCAACATCCCGTGGGTGTTTAAAGTTAGCATCGTCCAATTCAGTTTTGACTCCTGCAGTTGATGCTAAACTTATATCACCAATCGTCGCAAGAACGTTAAAAAATTGTATAAATTTGTTTGAGTCGACGATACTTTTGTACAGTACAAATAATTCTCGCGATGCTAGATTTTGATTTAAGACTAATTGTGAGCTATAGACGTTATCTAACGTTTTTAAAATCGATCGAGAGACTGCGATCCAAAAACCAGGTGAATCAGTAATTACTTTACTTTGAGCAACTTTTTCTTTGTTATCTCTTTCATCTTTTGTAGTTCTAAAAATAACATCAAAGCCTCTATCAACAGCAGCGCTATACGAATAGGTTGTATTTGTCAATAGATTGCTGAAAATATGACTGTCCAGTTGCAGGGAGCTTAATTGTCTAGACTTACCAAGCATGTAAGTTAGCACATCAGCATTTGCATTTTCTTTAACATACGCTTCGCCCGAACTATTAAGGTCAATTTTGTCTTCGGTTCTTAATCTTTCTATAAAGTCGCTCCAGAAACTCAATCCAACGTTCTTCAGTGCAATCATTGATATCGCAGCTTGAATATTATGTAATTTTAAAGTGTTGCCTTGGAATCTAAAAGCAGAATTATAAGTTGAACCAAAAGACTTAATATTGTTAGCATTTGGATCATTTTCAACAATGTTTCCTTTTCCTGATCTAAAAGAAGAACCAAAAATATCTTCTGGGAAGCCTTTTGAGTTTTTAGCTCTCATGTTTTCTGTATCTAATTTTGAAAACCCTGCGACCCTATTAAAGTTAAATGCTGTGCCGTTAGATATGTCTTCTAACAATTCTTGGGTATTTCCAGTTGTGCCGGGTGTATTACCTCCAGAAAAACCAGAAGACTTTAAAAGTAGTGATGCGCCTAATTGTTTTAATTGGTCAATAGAAACTATTTTACTATCTTTGTCGTAGCTACCAAATTTATTTTGTAGATTGTACGTACCTACATTTGTGGTTTTTTCTGCCGATTCAAATTCAGAAACAGACTGTGGTTTATCTGTAAACGACTGTCTGTTTTGATCACCTACATTTGCAAATCTGTTGTTTTGCAAAAAAACTCTTTGCGTTGCCTGAACAATATCGTTATCTTCACCATTAGGATTAACTAGAGTCTTTCCATGTATGTTAGACGTCTGTCCTTGCACTTCCTTTAACTTCTCGTGATTGCTAAAGTTTTTACCCACCTTATCAATTAAAGTGTCCAGATCAGTCCCAGATGAATTAAATTGTTTGCTATTACTATTTTCGTTTAATTTTGACTTAAGTATAGTGCCTTGTTCTATAAATATTTTTTCAGCACCTTGCGAGTCTGCAATTGTTAAATCCTCACCGCGAAGTCCACTACCAGCTAAACTATTCCCACCTTTTAATTTGTACTCATTGTCAGTCATGTCAATAAGGTGTTTGACATAGTCACCTAACAGCCCTTTGGCATCATTGGCTAAATTAAGAAGTTCTTCTCCTGTATTAGGTTCAACGCCTAACCCATCAGGTTTCTCAGATAAAGTAACAGATATAGAATCTGCACTTGATCCACGAGAGTTTAGAAAATCTTTTAATGTTTCCCTAGACAAATTAGTCTCCTATCTTTTTAAATAATTCTTTTTTAAATGCTTGAAATTGTTCTTCATTTGCTAAAACTTTTTCTTGACCTTCGATTAAAGGCGTTAAATATAGCAATAGCTCTTTTACATAATTATCTATGTGTTCTAGTTCTTCTTTATTTAAATCTAACTTTAATACGTAGCTATAAATCTCATCTTTAATATTTTGTGTATTCATTTACGCCTCTATGTTTGTGAAGTCAGCACTATTGCTTGGCCTTGACCTTTGAAGAATGCTTGAGTTGATTGTGCAATTGTTTTTCCGTCTACTTGTAAAGATATTTGCACTGTTTCCCCTTTTTCTAAAGCGGTTGCTATCCGAGCCATCTGATCACCTTTGGTCTTAAAGTCAGCAATTAATGCAGCAATGTTACCAGAGTTATCTTTAAGCTCTTGTGTAATCAGATTAAAATCTGTCTGGGTTGTGGCTATTTCTTGAACATAACGCGTGAAGTTTGCATCATATGCTTCGCCTAACACTGAAAAACCGTCTGCACCTACGCCTTTCGATTCAGATATTATTCGGGTATACTCGTCAATTGACTCAGTACCAAACCCCTCAGCTTTTAATGCAGCTGTAACTTTCACCACCACGTCCGTTGCAACATCAGTAGCCGCATCAATTGCAGTCTTGCTAATACCAGATAGACCGGCTTTGAATGCGTCAATACCTGTGTTAACAGCAACTTCCTTAGCTTTGTCTTTTAAAGTAGCTGTGTTGACGCTTAAAGCTTGTAATTCATTTAACGATGTCCTTACATCATCAGGTATCTGCATGCTCCTAAATGAATTATTTAATTCGTTTGCACTCTTAGCACTTCTAAGCAAAGAACCTTCATTTGCTATAATTGATGGTAATAAGATGTCTTTCATGATCTGGGCTGTATCTTCTGCAGAGCGCATTGTTTCATCACCAAAATATTTACCTGCAGTTGTCAGTGCATCCATCTGATCTGTTGCGTCTGTTGTGTCTACTAACTCGCCCTGATCAAATTCTAAGTCACCGTCTCTTAAGAAAGTCTTCATCTGGACAACAGACATGTTCATTTGGTTTGCTAGTGCCCGTGCACGGGTATTTGACATGTTCTCAACATCAACGCCTGAATCCATAATCTCTTCGCGCATTCTAAAAAGAAACTCTTCTTGATCTTCATTTGCGAGATATGTCATTTCCATAGCATCCATTTGTATGCCAAACAAAGCAGAAAGTTCACCCATCTTACTAGCAGCGCTATCAAAGTCCATAAAACTATCAGTCATTCTAGTAAAAGTCTGAAAGTCTATACCTAACTGGCCTAACCCAGCTGCAATTCTACCAGCAGAATCAACACCAATATCACCAAATCGATCTGTATCTTCTATAATATCAACAATGTCTTTTTTAAGCGAATTTGCCCCAAGTCCAGTTGTTCGCATTAATGCAATTGAAGTATTTGCGATATCACCAAGTATCTTCTCAGAAACCTCGCCTTGAAAAGCATATTGTCTTTGTAATATTTTTGCTGTGCTTTCATCTGCTAGGTCTAAAGTCTGCCCAAAGAAAGTAACTGCTTGTTTTGTTAGATCACTGGCTTCACCTAAAGCTTTAGCTGCCCGCGGTGTTTTTGTTGCGATTTCATCAAATATCGCTGAATATTTCTTCATTGCTCCTTCTGCACTATCAAAGAAAGCAATCATCGGTTTTAGATTTCCCATTGCACCATCAGCAAATGCTAATTGATCCTTACTAGCTCCGACGGCAGCCAATCCCATCATTTTAGTACCTTCAACAGAAGCCTTAGCTAGACCTACCATTCTTTCTTCACCAAGTTCAGCAGTTATGGCAATACCACCTATACTTTTTCTGGCATCAAAATAGTAGCCTAGTTCTTTTTTTCTCGCTTCAACTTTCTTTTTTGAAGATTCAGCCTCTGCTTTGACTAGGTCCTCAAACACTTTAATAAAGTTATTTGCACCCTCACCCGCCTTACCTGCTGATTCTTTTAAAACGTCAAAAAAATTATCACCTTTTGCGGCATCGTCATCAGCTTCTTGGAGTTCCTTGATGCCCTTTGCAATGCCGTCTTTAATCATTTTATCAATTTCTGCTTGTGTCATGTTTGATATCCCGTATTATTAATAAATATACATCAAGTTAATTTATTTTTAACTTGTGACTCAAAACGAGAAAACAAATCAGAATCATTGCTATTTTTATTAGGATTAATAGGCTGACTTGACTTTTCATATGCCTTATTTTTTTCTTCAAAATGGCGCTTTAATCTATCCAGATACCAACGCCTATAACGGACCGGTAATCTGTGCACCTCTGAGTAAGACATATTGAGGTGGAGTTGGAGGGCGAAAAATTCTTCTAAGATTATTTCTCTCCAACTATGAGTTGGGCCAAAAAAACTCAGTAGTTATTGGGATACTAAATCCATTTTGATGCATACATTTTTTACATTCGTATTGCCAAGACATATCAATACCGGGCTCGCTCTCATTAATAAAGAGTCTTAATTTTCTAGAATCAAGAGCCGGCATATTTTTGACAAAATGACTAATTTTATTTTTATCCTCAATACCATCAATTGATACTATTATTCTTTCTAAAAAATTAGTAATTGAATTTTCATAATTCATGTTTAATTTTGTCAATCTTTTTTGTTTAACTTCTTCTTCTTTGTCGTCATGCCCATTCAAATATTTGAAATGAACTGTTTTTTTGGTCACCGGTAATTCAAATGAAAAAATATTCTTTCCAGTCACAACCGGTTCATGCTGTAATCTTTTAATAGACAATTCTGTTAAATTAACTGTTACTGGTTGATTGTGACTACATTTTTTGCAAGAATGTTCTACGTTGTAGTCTGAACCGTAACCTGTTATTCTAATAGAAACCATCAAGGCATTACGATCACCTGTGATCAAATCATCAACATTAAAAGATTTGTCTGTTATTCATGACTCGATTAGCTTCTTTATAACAACGCCTTCTTTGATATATGCCTGACTGGAAAGAATATCTTCTTCTTTTGCTGTCATGGCTTTTATTTGTAAAGTTTCTTTATTATAAAGTGTAGTATCTGGGTTGTAAATTGTTCCGTTTGATGGTAAAGGTACAACCTCAACTGGTATTTCCCAACCAAAATCATCTTTGGTAACATTACTTGTAGGTATTTGACTCATACACAATCCTCCTGAACAAAAAAGTCCTCGAGTAATTCTACAGAGGACTAGTTGTAAAGTAAATTATATATTAGTAAACAATTAATTAAAACTGTAATACACAATTATCAATTTTAAGTGTTAGGTCGATCATCATGATATCGTCGCCGCCATAAGAAAGTGAACCATAGTTTGCGCTAGTTATGAGTGCGCCCTTGATATCCCACAATTCTACAACGGTACCGATTGGATCTAACATTTTTAATTGAAGATCACGCTTATAAAAATCAGCATATCCTGCTCGGCCTGAAACAGATTCATAATGTGTTCTTATCCATTCCATTACTTGTTGTGCCCCAGAAGGTGCGATCGGATCGTGGAGTTTAACTGTTATATCACCAAACTCAAGTTTACCGCCAACATTACGATAGCTATTAATAAATTCTATTTTTTTAGAACCTAAGGTTATACTAGGTCTTTGTGTATCTGATACCAAAAAAGCGTCAATACCCTCTATTGCAAGAACCCATCGATAACTTCTTTTTGGTTCAAACTTATTTGGTAACATGTCTGTAACTGAAAGTGTTTCTGCCATTTTAAATCTCCTTAATCTATATTATATATCTATTTACTAGATATTTGAACCAGCATTTGTTACAACAAAATCTAGTGCTACAAATTCAACTGAACGTGTAGGTTGTAAGTATATTTTGCCGCGTATTGTGTTATTCTCAACGTCAGCCTGCGTAGTAGTTGATGTATCAATAATTGCCTTGTATCTGTCAATCCCGCTTTGTTCTTGAACTCTTTGCAAGATAGGGTTAACTAAAGCACTAAATCTTTCTAAGGTTTCCGCTCTGTTAGGTTCAAATAACAATGAATTTGCAACATTTTTAACTTTTCTTCTGACGTTAATTAAAAGTCTTCTAACGTTAATTCTATCTAGTGCAGAGTTTGCAGCTTGTAGTGTCTTTTGACCCCAGATTGTAATTCCAGCACCAGGAAATTCTGCAATAGGATTAATATCTGCTTCGTATAAATCATCCAGGTTAGTACGGTTTAGTCTGACTGAAGCCATTTCAACTGTATCTAATGCACCACGGGTAAATCCTGCTGGAGCAAACCATGGGTGTGCTACTCTATCATTTAATGAATAAGCGCCTAAGACGGCAACTGATGGTGGTACTTGAATTAATGTTTGAGTTGTAGGATCTGTAACGACAACATCTGGAAAATAAGCAGCTGCAAAAGAATTATCAAGAGCTCTATTTTTAAATGATGTTACTGTATTTGCAACATGCGGTTTCTGTACTGACGACGTAATCACAGTGTTAACCTGATCCCGTTCCTCTATATCCATAATATACACAGCGTCAAATCTTTCTTCTATTTTTTGCATTGTGAAATCTGTAACTGAAGAATGTCTAATTCCAGGAATCGCAAGTATTTGGATATCAACGTCCGCCTTTGAACTCATAATTTCTGTAGCTCTTCTATAAGCCACAACAGTATTATTTTCTACCCCTGCACTATTTTCATCATTATTCACTTCTCTTAGTACTGCAGTGTTTGATAATTTGGTTTTTTCTTCATCAAAAATATTAACACCATCAAAGCCACCTTGTGCCATAAAAGTAAACTTAGCAAACTTAACGTTTGATACCTTACCTAAATCATTAACACTGAAAGCTCTTGTTTTGTTTGTATGATTTGCACTAATACTTCCACCACGTTCATATGAAGCGCTTAACCACTGATCAGGATCAGCAAATGTATCAGAACCGGTCCTAACTAAGATATTTTCTAAAGTAAATTTATTATTATTAAATCGATCACTGTCTAAAACGGTACCGTTAGCATCAGCAACGCCTGCATTGTTACCTGCAGAAAAGTTAGGATAATCTTTTCTATGCGTTGGAAAATGCTTAACATATGAATTAAAAGAATTTTCAAATAGATTGCTGAGGTTTGGTTGTGTTGTACTTGTTTGTCGTACTGTATTTATACCCCAATAGAATCTTCCATCTGATCGCTTCTTTAATCCTGTGCCTACAGCAATTGTCTTCCTATACGGAATTGGAGGCTCAATTATTGATTGTACAGCGGTTGTGATATTAAATGTAAGGCTGTCACTTTCATTAGATAATAATGATCCACTAGTTACTAGGTGGTTTGGTCCTCGATATCCTAATGGAAGTGCTGTTGCATCAATATTTTTGTTAACTACGTCATCTGACACTTCTACTCTAATGAATCTTGATCTAACTGGGTGACTACCTTCAACAATTAATTTTTGGCTAGACTTAGCAACATCAAAATTGAAGTATACATGCTGATCACCAATTACCCGACCAATATATCGATCAGAAGTAACATCTAAGCTTAAACCTCTAAATGATTCCAAAACACGAGGTTCTTCATCTGTATCATTAAATGCTCTGACTAATAAATCAAATGTACCGTATGCGTTTGAAGTGCTTGATGACTTTCTCATGTTTTCAATTGAAAATTTAAATTTACTAGACATACCTTTTCCGTCTGAGAGGAAATGAATTCTAAATAAATTCTTAGGAGAGGAACCAAAATTTTGTGATATAATAAAAGGTGTTTTACCGTGGGTATATCTATCTTCAAAATCCTCATACACGGGTTTGTCTGTCACTGCTAAGCCTCTTCCAACAGAAGAAGTCAAGAGTAGTGCAATATCTTCCATTGAACTAGCGGCTGAACCTTTTGAGTAAACACCTGCAGTAACAATACCGCTACCCGTAACAGCTGCTAAGTCTGGATAAACATCATAATGTGAATACAAAAGATGTCCTTCCTCTTCTATCTTGAAAGGGTTTGTGTTGAATACATTCGCAAAGTAGTTTGGAGAAGTCATATCAAATGAGGCAGTTATGTGAGTTTTCTTTGAAACGTCTGTGTTGTTGTAACCGTTCATTAGCATAACAAATTCTTGTGACGCTAGTTTTAAAGAACCGGTAATGGAGCCTTCGCTACCAACAATAACACCGTCAGCTGTTGCTGCAGTAGTATTTTTTGCAGGTGCATCGCTACCATTTGCTGCAGAGTTACCACTTAAGTGAAGTATAACACCACTTGGTGCTAAAAGAACACCACGAAGAATCGGCACTGTGTGATTATCGTCGAAACCGGTTGTAAAAGCTGTCACATCAATTACATTAAAGCCAGCGGTAGAGGCTAATGCACTAGTAATGTTGCCAACTGTGCCGCCTTTATCTATTGTAAGTGTAATTTTTGTAGCACTTGAGCCTTGTGTTGCAGTAATACCGAGGTCATCTCCAGCTTCTCCGTTTCCTGTTGTTGCATATACGATGCGGCTGTCGGTTACTCCATTAATAGCATTGATAATGTATCCTGCGGCAAGGGCGTCGGTTTCGGAGCCGTCGAAGGTGCCAACCGTGATTCTATTAGCAGCACTTGTGTGACCGCCGTTCTGATTCTCATCAAGAAAAATTGTAACAGTCGTGCCGCCTAGACCGCCGGCGGATATTGGGATCGTTATTGTAAACGAAGCGTCCGCGGCGCTATTGACATAGCCATCTGTGTCAATACAGTCTATTGCTGTTGCTGATGATCGTGTTGTCTTTTGTATCCCGGCATCACTAAAAATAGTTGAACCGTTTGACTCAGACATAAATGTACCTAAGAAGTAAGTTCTGCCTTCAACAGCACCAACACCACTTTTTGCATATGCATTATCGCCAATCAAGCCGTTTTCTTGAATAATTCTATCTCCAGCTACAAAGCCGGCTCTATTTACTTTTCCAGTTGTTGTGTTTCTTTGCTTACCGTCTCCGGCGCCTAAAACTCTCATATAAGTGACTGATTGAGCATTTGACAACCACTGACTAACTGCTATGGGTCCAAACTTTTCACCATCTGACTGACCAAACGTTGTGATGAAATCACTGTAATTTGCAAAAGTCAACGGTACAAACGCCGGACCTTCTAAGGACGTGCCAATGATTCCAGCAGGTACACCAACCGGCCCAACTCTAGTTGGTTGGGACAGGTCAATTTCTCTAGTTTTAACGCCTGCTGACTTAAATGTTATTTCTGCCATAAATATTCTCCGTTTATCTTAATTATTCGAAACTTACACCTGAATTCGTAATAATGAAATCTATTGCAATAAATTCTACTGCACGAGTTGGCACCAATACGATTCGACCATTTAATCGATTCTGTTCAATATCTAAATTAGTATTATTAGTATTGTCCATAACAACTTTAAACTGATCAATACCTTGTTGTATTTGTATTGTTGCTAATTGAGGTGTGACTTCTGCTACGAATCTTGCTCTAGTGCTAGGTGTGTTTTGTTCAAATATTATTCCGTTAGCAATGTTCGAAACTATTCTTTTAACTTCTAACAGCATTCTTCTAACATTAACTCGATCTAAGGCAGATCGATCTTGTTGTAGTGTTTTTTGTCCAAAAATAACAAACCCACCATTTGGAAAGTTTGCAATAGGATTGATTTTTGCTTCATATAGTATGTTTCTATCGTTTGCATTTAATCTTACTTTTGAATTAACAACATTAGTCAGGGCACCTCGATTAAATCCAGCAGGTGCAAACCAAGGATAAGCAACAGCGTCATTGTAACCTAAGGCACTTAATGCTGCAATAGAAGCAGGAAGTGTTACGTGGGTATTATTAATGTCATCTTCGAAAACAACATCTGGAAAATAAGTTGCAACATAATTATTATCAACAGCACGTGCCTCAAAAGTCTCAACTGTCTCTTGAACACTCGGTAACTGTGTTTGCGAAAATATTCTTTCATTTACACCGGAACTATTTGGATCTGTATATGCAGGTATGTCCATAAGATAAATTGCTTTGCTATAATCACGTGTTAGATCTGATACAAAGTCTGTAATGAAAGTGTCTTTAATACCAGGTATTGCAATTACATTAACTCGTGAAGCAAAAGGATCAGTTATGATTCTCGCTGCTGTTCTATAAGAATTAATAATATTATTATCTTTACCAGATCCTGCAGAGGCATCAGCATGCAAATTTTGATGTGTGTATGTACCTAAGACTGCGTCAGCTTTACCGTTTGGATCAACAGACGAAGCTCTATCATTCATTAGTCTATTATCTTTATCAAGAATGTTCAGACCATCAAATCCACCATACATGATATTTGTAAACTTTGCATAATTAGTAAAACGATTAAAATATTTTGCACTTCTTGCTGCAATTAGTGTTGCAAAAGTTATACGCTGTATTGCATCTGTACCATCATCTAAAATTGTATAGTTTTTAGTTTCCAAGGTCCCGTTTCTTAAATAAGCTGCCTGACGCATATGATCATCAGCTGTCCCAGTTAACGCAGTTGCAATTGACGCCTCAATCGTTGACGTTGTCGCAATTTGATTGTATAGTGCAACCTTTGACAGCGAAAATTTATTATTATTAAAGGCATCAGCACCCGAACCGGTAACAACGGTATCTAGTTTTTGTAATCCTAGGAATTTACTGTAACTCTCAACCAGCACATTCTTTTTTGAAGAAGCATTTGACTGCAATATTGCATCGCCAATCGTACCAGTTAACGGCAAAGTTTCTGTTTTAACGCCCCAAAAGAACCGATTATCTGCTAACTCTAAGGCACCAGGCTGACCGGTAAAACTAGGTGTTGCATCTTTTGTAAGTGCGCCTCGTGTTGCTTTAAATCTAAACGGTACAGGTGGGAGAATCGACCCAGTTAAATGTTCCCCAGCAACAGCAGCGCTTCCTTGAACAGCTCCTAATCTTTGAGCTAAGCTGCCACCCGGCAAAACACTGTCATCATCAGTAAAGTTATCATTTGTTTTAATTAAAGGTAACCCTCTAAAACCAAACGGTAATGTAGTATCAGGAATTAACGCGTCTTCCACTGCTCTATTCATAACAATTCTAACGTATTGTGAACGATTAGGTCGTTTCCCTTCAACGTTAATTCTTCTTTCTGATTCTGTTTCAGCGTCAAAATTATAATATACTTTCATATCACCAATTTTATTAGCAATATAGTTTTCGTCTTTAGGATTAAGTGTACAAAGAGGATATTGCTCTAAAGTCTTAAGATTTGTATCAGTATCATCGTAATGACGAACTAAAACTGTGAAAGTTCCAAAATTACTTCGCTTGTTTCCAGATCTTTTTAAATTAGATATCGATATTTTTACTTTTTTATTACCAATCTCACCGTCATCTAGCGATTCAAAATGAAACAAGTCATATTCTTTAGTACCGAAAGGTTGTGAAATAAATGATGTAGTCTTGGCAGCACGATAACGAGTATCAAATCTACCAAAAGCATCTCTAAAAGTCTGTGCTGTATCACCTGATGAAACACTAGCGCCGGCAGAACCTGAAACAATTGCAACTGTTCCTTTACCTGAATTGTATGTTACTCTGGCTAATTCATCTTCAACTGAAAAATCAGCGTAGAAAAGATGTTGATCATCTTGGAATCTGTCTGGATTTTTATTTAAAAATTTTCCAACATAGTGATCACTAGACGGGTTTAGTGACGCTGTGTATATTCTAATACCTGGTTTACTTTCATCATTACCGAAAGTAGATCCGATTGCGCTAGAAAGTACTAATTTAAAAGTTCCAGCTTCACTGCCACCTGAGTAGGAGGATATCTTGGCTAAGTCATCAGAGGTATTTGCAACGCTATACGATTGATTATGATCTAAGAGTTGGATTTTCGATCCTGTTGCAGTTAATATCATGCCTCTAACTAAACGAACAGAAGTGGATGTGTCAAATGAATCACTGTCTGTGAATAAAGGGTATCCCGCAGCTTCATATTCATTGACATCATGTGACGCAACAATAAACTGAACAGCGCCTTCATGACGTCCAACTGCACCATTTGCTGTTGACACTGTACCTTTAATTCGAAAACCAGCGTTCTTAACTGTACCTTGACTTAAAGTTGTTTGGATATCACCAGTACTATTTGCAGCACCAGCACCAAGAACTCTAATGTATGTAACAGCCGTTCTGTTTTTTAACCATTCACGGACCGCAAAAGGCCCAAAACGGTCTTGACTTAATGTTCCAAATTTTCTCTCAAAATCAATAAATGACCCTAAAGTGACAGGAACAAAGGCCGGCCCGTGGGCAGCAGTCCCAATAACTCCTGCAGGCACACCTTCGATTTCTACTGTTCTCTGAGTTAAATCAACTTCTCTTTCGAAAAAACCCGGAGATCTAAATGTTTGCTCTGCCATTAATCTCTCCTAAAATTACTAATATAAGTATTCATTTGTGTTGGTAATATCTTTTTTTAATTATTCATATTGTCTATCAA
>ENA-ORXF01001188-ORXF01001188.1-marine-metagenome-genome-assembly--contig:-NODE-1188-length-17198-cov-17.279773_pt1 | contig 17198 bp, 18 predicted proteins | sample MGYA00237864_ERZ511476 | MGnify/ENA primary metagenome ERZ511476 (study PRJEB26306, sample SAMN06343908) | marine metagenome | isolation source: coastal waters | place: Atlantic Ocean: West Antarctic... | reverse complement strand
TCCGTCTCGCACAAAATGCCTCTCCAAGTACCATTTCTAATGAAATGAGTACAATAAATGCGTGTATGAATTACTTATACAGCATTAGAAAAGCGAGTTATATTGCACGTTTTCATTTACCAAAATTTGATAGAAAAAAATACGATAAGAGTGGCGAAGGAATAAGAAGACAAACATTCGAATATAAAGAATGGCAATCTTTTACAACAGCAATGCGTAGTTACTGTGCAAAAGTAAAATTGAAGCTGACAAATGAAGAGTACTTTGAAAGAGAGCTTGTTAGGCATTACTTCTTATTTGCGGCGAATAGTGGATTAAGAAGTGGCGAGTTGAAGCAATTGAGTTGGTATAATGTTGATACTTTTAGACAAGATGAAACAAGCAATACTAATGAAGATTTGTTAGCAAACGTTTTTGTTGAAGCACAAACGAGTAAAGTACGTAAAGCAAGACGACTTTATTGCAGAGGTGGTTACTACATTGAGAGATGGAGAAGCTTAGTTAAGAAGTATGGAACTAACGATAGCGGACTAGTGTTTAGTAGAGATGGTATTGATGTTTTTCCTAATTCAACATTGCATAAACACTTTAGAAGAATACTTTTGCTAACAGATATTAGTTTAGAGAGACAAAAAGAGCTTGTACCATACAGCATAAGACACTTTATGATTACAAACAGAATACAAAGTGGATGTAGGTTTAGCGATGTTGCTTACATGTGTGGAACTAGCATTAAGCAAATTGAGCAGACGTATTTTCATTTGACAGATGAGATGATGATGACAACTGCTACAGCTGACTTTATACGTAAAGATGGTAAAGTTATACCGATTGGTAATCACATTTAATAGCAGTATATAACTCTAATATCTGCTTTTGATTTTCTCTTACTTGCTTAGACTTTGGTAAATTCTTACCCAACCAATTTGTGTTTTGACAGTTTCATGCCAGCTCAATCATTAAAATTATATAAGTGTCTGTTTTATATAATTTTATTATTTACTTAGTAACAACTTAGTAACTGTTTTCTCAGTGCAATTCATTAATCGCGAAATATCAAAATATAGATAAATTGAATTATAAGAGGTATTGAAAATGCAACCCAAATTTGAAAAAATTCAACAAAATCAAAACCATCATAACCATCTGCGTCACTCAAACCAACAAAAAATCCTAAAAGCGAAATCATGCTAAACACAAACATCAAAAATTTATTCAATTTTTTAACTCCTTGTTTTTATTCATTTTATTTACACTAAATTGCATTCGTCATCAAATTGTTATTTACAAAAATGTATCTCCTGTTCTTCTATTATCAGCACATTATTGAAAACTGAATCAAATACACATATAGTAAATTCTAAACTTCAGAGGTACATTGTTCAATGAAAAGTCTTTCCCTATTTCTATCAATGTCGTGCTTTGTTATGGCCAGTTTTGGGCAGAATGTATTGGCTGGTAATAACCAGACCGTTGCCTGCGGTGGCAAGTATAGTTCTTATCAGCATAGTTATGATGGTAGTTCAGTATGTGCTGGTGGAGAATATAGTTCTTATAAGCACAGTATTGATGGAACAGATGTTGCCTGCGGTGGCGAATATAGTTCTTATAAGCACAGTATTGATGGTAGTTCAGTATGTTGTGGTGGAGAATATAGTTCCTATCAAGTTAGTTATGATGGCAGTTCCGTTTGTGCTGGTGGACAATACAGTGGATACAAATTTAAATGAGAAAATATTTTATATTACTACTAGCCTCTGGTTTTATAACTGGTTGTTTAGGTTTAGGTGCAGGTGAAACTACTACCAGACTGAGTGCATATCAATATACACCAGTGCAGGATGTAGGTAACAATGTTTTTTGGCTACAAGGCTACGATAGTGAAGATGCGTTAACAGGTGCTAGGGCCCATTGTTCAAAGCTTGGTGGCACGTTTAAAATGAAAGAAATGGTTCCACATACTCGCAAAGACAGAGCAACTGTGACCTTTGAGTGTTAGCTTTCTAAAACCATCAAATCAATTCAACGGCATTGCCACATAAATCATCATTTATGTCGATGTATCGCTGAGTTGTTTGTATGCTTTTGTGGGATGCTAATTCAGCAATAACATAAACACTCACTCCAGCAGTAGCTAACTTCGTTATAAATGTCCTTCTGCCGCTGTGACTACTTGCTCCAACAATACTGCAACGTGCGTATAAACGCTTTAATAGCTGTTGTAGCGTGTTAGCATCAAACCGCTTACTCTTTTGTGTAGTAAACAAGTAACCGCTGTTGTTGACGCTTGCATTGCTTTGCAGATAGCGTTTGATAGCTGATTTAGCTTTAGTGTTAACAAATACTCGTCTGCTATCACTTCCTTTTGTTTGTTCTGCACTTAAAAATATAATGTCATTAACTACGTTATTATCGTTTGTTACATCATTAACTTTTAAACTAGCTACTTCAGAAACACGCATTCCGCATAAGTGTGTAAGTAGTAGCATTGCTCTATTGCGTTCCGCGTGTCTGTCAAATGCATCCACGTAATCTAAAACCTTCTTAAGTTCTTTTGCTGTAACTACCTTTGCTTGTTTCATTTCACTCTCTAATGTTTAGTTTTCATTAACATAAGTGTATTTTCAAACATTAGTTATTCCTACCTTTAATCAGTAGTTGTATATCTTCAATATTTTCAATTGATTACTTCGTAATGTTTAGTATTGTGTATTTCTAAACATTATCTATTAGTAACTATGATGTTGCTTAAGTGTTAGACACAATAAGAACTTTGCTTAACTAATAGAGTTAAACAATAATTACTAGTTAACGTAGTTCAACCAGAGCAATAGCTACTTGGTGCTTTCAATAACTTAGTCGATTAAATTGTTGCCTAGTGTGTGCAGTCGAGTATCAGTACTTCAGTTTCAAGTGTGTCTATCTCTTTACTGCAATACCCTGCTATCCGTTCGTGTTTACTTAATCCCACAATTTGTAAGTCATATGCGTTTGTTACTTTCCCAAATAGCTTATGTGCCTGTTTTATTATTTCTTTATTCTGCTCTGCCGTAATGCCTTTTGTATAAAAATGTATGTGCTTGTTTTCCCTACTTCTGCCTTTCTCAATATAAACCATTCGCCTTAACCTAATGCCTTGCCTTACTGTCTTTTGTCCAAGTACTTTCCTATCTAGCATATTGAAAAAGTAACAAGCACGTTTACGCACTATGTAATCATTGATGCGCCAACCATCTAAAAATTTTATAGTTCCAAAAAACGCAAAGTCTCCCTCACTGTTCCATTTCGTATATGCTCGTTTTAATTTTTCTACTTCTGTCTTCAATGTCTAATCTCCTGCTAAATAAGTATGCGTTGGATGGAAACGTACAAACGCATATAGTTATTTAGCAACGGAGTGAAAAAAGATGAGTAAAAGTGTTTTTACTGAGACATTTGAATTACTAAACAGCATAGGTGTAGTGCAAACACAGAATGAGTTTTGCGTGGATTGGTTAAACAAAAGCGAAAGCTACTTTCGTTGTTTGCGTTTTCATAAGCGTCAACCATCAACACAAACCATTGCTATTTGCAGTAGTAAGCTAAAGCACTACAGTAGATTGTTAGAAGCAAAAGCAGATGACAAAAGTAAGCTACTTGCTAACAACTTTTCTAATCTTTCACAAAATTTAGATGATGTTATTTTTACTGCCAGCAAGTCTAAATGGATGACAAATATGGAAACACAAAAGACGATGCACTGAAAAGGTATTGGCATCCCAACAAATCATCCACGTACTTTTTTATAGGGAAGTACTTACAGAAGTTAGGTGGTGATTTTTAGCCACAACTTAAGGAAACTAAACCGATGGATTACAAAGATGATATGCGTAAGCTGATTGATATTGTTAAACAGAAAAGCTTGAATGCGCCGTTAGCTCAGACATTAAACGATATGAACATATTGACGAGTGCTGTAAGTGACTGGAGTGATAGATTGAGTATACGTGTTAGAAAAACTACTCAACCAAAAGTTAACCAGGCAAACAAAAAAGGGACAAGCAATACTACTAGTAAAGCTTCTTCTATTCCTTCACTTCCTATTCCAAAACCCAATCTGCCAAGTAAACGTAAACCCCTTCCAAGCAATAAACCACAAAGTCTGTCAGCAAAGCAAAGTGCGTTAAATCCCATTAAACCTAAATCACCAATTTAATCGTTTTTCAATTAACGCTTTTTATTTCTAAAGTGTTTAGAAACTGCATATAAGCATACACATTCATAGCATATATTTTCGATTTGGCAGAGTGACTGACAGGCATAGTTATGCTTTTTTCAAATACTCTTCATCAATAGCAATTTACGCTACAATAACTGATTGCACTCGCATAATTCTAATAAAACTATAGCATACTGTATAGCATACAATTACAAATTAACTTTAACTTGTTGATAGTTATTAATTTATGGTGACGTGATTTATTGAAAATCCTCGTGTCGGCGGTTCGATTCCGTCTCCGGGCACCAAATTCCACTTATATACGCACACTCGTTCGGACTTCGTCCTCACTCAAACATGCGTGTAACACCTGATATGTAAGCCTTTCACTCATCTGCTGTGTGACACGGTCTGTGTCTCATAGCGTTTAGCTTGTTGAGGTGCACTACATGCTTACATACATTTCTAAAGATTATTTAACTAATCGTAATGGCATTTACTACTTCCAAAGACGCATTCCAATGGATGTGAGAAATCATTACAACTCACACGCTATTGCTTGTAGCCTGAAGACTAGATCAAGAAGGATTGCTCTCAGAGCTGCCTCCTCTTTATCCATGCAACTTGAGGAGTATTGGATGACCTTACGCATCAATCAACTTACTTCTATTCATTGCCAAAAGTTAAAAACATCACCTGACCGTGCAATCAGCGGCGTCTCTTTTATGGATGCAAAAGACCTTTACCTGAAACTCAAGGGACAAGGCAAAGCTGAATCGTTTGCTACCTACACCGAAAGAAATGTTGATTACGTCCTTGAAGCCATAGGTAACAAAGATTTGATGGATTATGAGCCGTCAGATGGTGGTGTATTTAGGGATTGGCTTACTGAAAAAGGTTTAGCTTCAAGCTCTGTGAAACGAGTATTCTCTACAATAAGAGCCATTACTAACTTAGCCATAGCTGAGTATGGCTTAGATATGAGGAGTCCGTTTGCCAATGTTTATTTCCCTGAGTTAGATGACATAAAGGAGCGACTTCCAGTATCACCACACGACATTAAACTAATTCAAAGACACTGCAGAGAAAACAATGACGAAATGCGTTGGTTACTTGCCTTAATCAGTGACACTGGTATGCGTTTGGCTGAAGCAGCAGGACTGGCTTTAAATGACATCGTGCTTGATTCAGAGATCCCTTACATTAACCTTAAACCCAATGAAAGTAGACGTTTGAAGACCAAACAAAGTTCTCGCAAGATACCTCTTATAGGTTTGTCTTTATGGGCAGCTCAACAGGTTAAGTCTGAGTTTAATAGAACTTACGCTTTCCCTAGGTACACCAAAGGTGGAAGGTGTAATGCGAATAGTGCATCCGCAGCATTAAATAAGTGGCTCAAGCAGATTGCTTCTGAGTCCGTAACTGTTCACTCATTCAGACACTCGCTCACAGACAGGCTAAGGGCTGTGCAATGTCCTAGAGATATCATTGATGCTATTGGAGGTTGGACTGCTGGTAGTATAGGTGAGAAATACGGAGAAGGTTATAAGCTAGATGTGTTGCATGAGTGGATGCTAAAACTTGTCATTAAATAGAGAGGGGAAGTGCACCTCAACAAGCTAAACGCTATGAGACACAGACCGTGTCACACAGCAGATGAGTGAAAGGCTTACATATCAGGTGTTACACGCATGTTTGAGTGAGGACGAAGTCCGAACGAGTGTGCGTATATAAGTGGAATTTGGTGCCCGGAGACGGTGAGATTTCAAAGTCACTTCCTTACACCAGAACCATATCACCTGAATTGTAGGCCGCTTAGACCATACAATAGGCTTTCCAGCTGGTCAACAAGGCATTAAATGTATGTAAGTCTTGAGTGCACTTTTGGAACTCACCATTTGAGGCCAAACACCAGCTACTTCTCACGTAAAAACCTCCACTAAAGCCTCCACTGAACACCTCATAAAAGGCTTCTAACAGAGCCTGTGAGAGCACTTCAATTAACTAATGCTACCATTCAAAAGGTATATTATCTCACGCTGAACAACACCTCAGGAGCACACAGGCATACTTTAGGGGGGAGGCATGGGGCCATAGGGGGTACGTACGTTATATTTATGTGGAGTGCGACAGATTAGGTGTTTAAAAGTGTAAACCACTTGTGACAAGTGTATGTGTCTTGGTTTCGTATATGGCTGCATTTGAGGTGTTCGTTGTATGGGAATACCAGCTGCACTAAAGGTAAACACGTTAGGTGTTAGGAGGTTGCTAAGTGTTACTAGTACCCTATTACCTGTGAAATACCTCAAGTGGATGTATGGTAACTAAAGGGTATGTTAGTGCTATTTAAGTAAGTAATAAGCATTAAAGTGTTGTTACCTTACTGAATAATACCTTCATTAGAATGGTAGATCTGTGCTTACACTGTAGGTGTTTGCACTTTAAATACCCAACTTAGGTAGGCAGATTAAGTCTTTGTGGGTGGGCATTTTTCCTATCCACATCATATGCTATTTTTGTTGTGAAGGCATATGCCGTGATTTCACTGCTTCCACAAAGTTTCACTCTTTCACTTCATCGTGAGTTTTTAAGGCATATGTTTTAGTGAATGGATTGTAGGTCATACCAGTGATAGATTGTGCAGACAAATCTGCCAAACGAATATTCTTGCGGGTCTACCATACAAACCCTAACGAACGAAGGCGCTCCAACCGTTCAGGTGTTAATTGTTCTTTCTTCAAGCGTTGTTTGTTTACCCAACCGCCCAAATGATAGTTATTAGATATGAATCGAATAGGCACCAAGCAATCACCAAATTTTTCTTTATAAACCACAAGGTGGTTACATCCCTGTTCCCATTGGGCGTTAGAGGGATCCCATACAAATCCTAATTCATTAAGACGGTTTAATCGCTCCGGTGATAATTGTTCTTTCTCTAAACGCTGTTCGTTTACCCAAACGCCCAAGGTAGGATGATTATAATTAAATGACTGAGACACCCAGCGATCACCAAGCTCCTCTTTGTAAGCGACAAGTTGTTTAAATTCTGCCTCCCAGGCCGCAGTTGACCACCTAAGCCGATAAGATTTCGTTAAATTATTAGTCTCATGATATGAAAGCATATTACGTAGGACAAAGTCTAAGAAATGACTGATGTCTTCATTTTCATCATTGATAACATCATCCTCCCATTTAAGAAGAACCTCTGCCTGTTGTGATTCTGGTAGCCACTGAAACAAACGGCATATATAGTTTTTATAGCCTATCTGACTGCAATACCCCATAACTTCCAACCCAATTGGCAGGAGGTAATTGAAAATTGTATCGGCATCAACGTCCCTATATCTATTCGCATAATGGCTTTGTAACTCAGAAGGTCTACCATAGCGTCCCATAAATTCTGATGAGACGAACCATAAAAAAGTTAAAATACTCACTTCTTGGCTAGCCATAATATCATCCTCCCACTTTAGAAGAACTTCCGCTTGTTGCGACTCTGACAGCTTCCCAAATAAGAAGCGAAGATAGTTGCACCAGTTTGTGTCAGAGGATTTGCGATAATATCTACCCCACCCAATCTGGCAAAGGTAATCAAAGATTGATTGAGTGTCTGCACACCTCAGCCCTTGAGCTATTTTCATGACTTGACCGCCACAAGTCGTATCGGAAAAGTTCCCACAAAAATTCTGCTCTTCTGTTCGTCGGAACAGCTCTTCAAAATACTTATTCGTATCTTGCTTTAGCAGCAGCCTCCACGCATCTGCATTCCTCTTGTCTTCAATTGCTTCCAACTCTTTATGTGTCTTTTCAGGTGGCAACGGTAAAGGATTTTGGTCCACATTAGGAACCGTTTCTGTAGTTGCCTTCTCTGTTTGGTTTAGCGGAAGCTTTTCACTAAGCTTCTCCTTTAGCCGAAGTTTGTCTCCAAATTTCCTTTCTTGACTATACTTTCTAGTTGCCTTGTATTTATTAAATCTTACCAACAGCCACTTCAGCACTAGGTAAGCAATAAGCATATACAAAAAAATAGTCACCATAATTAAATTCCATCACTACTTACTCAATCTCTAAACAGTTCAAGCCTTCTATGCCAGCCACCCTCAACTCCACCCAGATGTCATCCATACTAATTGAAACTGGCTCACCGTCACCAGACAGATAAGGCATATCATACCCTACCTCTTTTGCTCCAAAGGTGAAAAGTTCATTTGAACCAATATGTCCTGTGCTTTGTTGAGCATAGACCTATTCTGGAATGGACCAACCATCACCTTGTACCAAACAGAACCTGAGCTAGAAGTAGATTGGGTCACTTGAAGATTAGGTAGTTGTTTTCTTATGAGTCGTTTCTGTAATGCTTTAGCATCTGACTTAGACTTAAACGATGCAACTTGGAGAAGATTGCTGGTCTTTTTGTTTGGATCTTTGGGAGTGGATTCATATATTTTAACGTGAGCTGGCTTCACCTCAGTCTGCTTAAGTATTTCTGGAAAGGTAAAGTCTGGCTTCGTAGTTTGCTCAGTGAGTATTGGTTTTGTTGGTTCAGGCTTTTCTTTTGGCACTTCAAAAAGTTCTTCAGATTGAAGATCAGGGTCAAAACTTAACTGGACTACTGTGACCACTGTTATTAGTACGAATGCGGACACTGTCAGCACTATTACAGAGATAGGCCACCTTGGAACGGTAACATTAATCCTTGGTTTCCTAACGTAATCCTTTATCAATTATCCTACTCCTGGTTAAAACCCCTTAAACTAAACTACCAGAGATGACAGATATTTTAGACTATTTACATTGTAGAAAATACACGTGAGGAATTTTCTAAATTAGGAATTATGCTTAGTTACACTTGTTACATATGGGTGTATTGTTGGTATAGTAATATTCACGATGTTGAGCGTTGTTCTATTGATCTCGATTTGAATCATCTGAAAGTGCTGAAAAATTAAGTATACGTATTAGGAAGGAAACATTATGACCGATGACAAGAACCTGAAAGTAGAAAGCGAAATAGGTAATAAGAACTTACTTTCAAAGGAAAATACTCACATTGATTTAAGTAACCCTAATAGTCTAGATATATCAGGTCTATCAAAAGAAGATGGCCAGAATCTTATATTAAAAGCACAAGAGGGTAAGATTGAGATAAAGAGGAAAGCTGATGAAGCCCAAATAGATATTCAGGGCACAAATGCGAATCTTAGCAACTTTAACGAAGTAGTGCGAAACTCAACAAAAGATGGAACGTCAACGACAATCACACACACTCAAACTACATCCACTGGCCGAACTGAATCTGTAATGGGAAATACAGAAAGAGCTGCTTCTGGCAAAATATCAAGATCCGGTTCTGGACTTGATGATAACAATCTTAAACTTGTAGCTATTGTGGGTGCGGTTGCAATAATAATCGCTATCGTTGTCTTTACCTAGATATGAAACTGAAGATCTATATATTGCCAGACGAACCAAGTCTTGCACAGATTAAAAGCCAAATTGCGAAATTAAAGCCGCCAATAAACACTAGTATCAGTGAACAACTGTTGGTTCAGGCTTCAACGATCAGGGAAAGAGTGCGCAGTGTCGCTCTATCTGGCGATAAAACAAGTTTTCATCAATCTCAAACTTTGAGCGATGGCACACATACAGTTAGCTTGACCGGAAGACTTGACCCTCCAAGCCTATTTCGCCGACTAATGGATTTTTTGTAAGTTAAAGGCACAAGGAGTTTGGGTAATGCCAAGTGAAAAGTTAACTGGACAGGTCCTTGAATTGCTTAAACTTCATTCGAATGTAAAGGCAAAAACCTTAGTCACCTTGTTAGGCGGGTCTGGTGTAAAGGTTCTCACTAAAGATGTGAATAGTGTACTTTACAGACTAAAGTCAAAAAATATAGCCTTTAAAAATACAAAGCACGAATGGGCCTTGTCCGATAGAGAAGCAAACAATAATCAAACTCGATTAGGCGTTCGCCAGAGGGGTGAGACTAACTTAGAGAGAGCCCAGCGTCATATTCGAGAAGCTGAAAAGCTAAGTGTAGAATTGGGAGGAACTGACCAAGATGTCAAGAAATGGTTTTTCTCATTACAAAAAGTAAAATTGAACAAAGTTTGGGCATTGTATGGTAGTGCCTATGGGAATGAAAAGCTTGTGTATGCTCAGGAAACTTTTCCCAAATGGAAGTCTGGACAACGAAAAATGAGTGGGCTTGTGGCAAGTCGACTGTTTAAGCTTTTACCACCAATAATGCCAATTAGTGACAAGTACGAGTTAGTTGAGAGTTTATGGAATCATGTAGGTCCAAAAAAGAAAAGATTAATAATAGCTGGGTCCCAATCCTCGAGTGAAGAAATTGTGCACAAATTTAGGGAAGAAGTTGGCAACTTAACTACAAAATGGGAAATACCCGATAGTATGACTAAGCGGTTCGGTTGGCTATCTGAGAATAGCTCTAAGGTAACCCAAGAACTATTGTCTCACATTAGAAAGCAGGAGAAGGAACTAGGGGAAAGAGTCATAGAACAGCACGTTCCAATATTAAAAAAGATGTTTTCAGGTGAGCTTAAGGAGACGACAAGTAGGTTGTCAAAAATTATTGAAGTGGGTAACCAAAGTGTTGAGCTCAGGCTACAAGGAGAAGGGGCATCGATAAAAGTATCCGATTGGTCTCCAGCCTCATCAGGTTCAAGTGGCTCGACAGGAAGCTCACCTTGGCTTTGGATCGCTGGCTTGTTAATTGCTGTTATTGTGTTCGTGTCACAAAAATAGAGCATATCCATGAACTTGTTACATAGCATTGTTCTTGATTTTGATTAACTTATAGCCATAATTTACGTAACTGCAATCATAATTAGTAGGCATTTTGAGAGTATTTAAATTTTACTGGATATTGTTCTCTTTAATATTAAGTGGCGTCGTAACAGCTGACACTGTAAAACTGAGTCGGAATTTTATTTGCCATGATGAGAGAAGTCCTAGCTACCATAAGACTAAACATTTTATATCCTATCAAAATATTGAGGACTGCATTGGCGCTGGCGGCAGAATGCCTAAGAACCGCAGCAGTTCTAAAGCCGGGTTACCAACATATTCTCGACATAAATTTAGTCATTGGATTGATGAAGACGGTGACTGCTTAAATACTCGCCATGAAGTGCTATTAACTCTCAGTACTATACCCGTCTTGTTCAAGACAACTTGCCTAATCGAAGCTGGACGCTGGAAAGACCCCTATACTGGCCAACGCTTCACAAAGGCCAACAAACTTGAAATTGATCATTTAGTGCCACTTAAATGGGCCTGGGATCATGGAGCAAATAGCTGGAGTGATGAAAAACGAAAAGTATTCGCAAACGATGTAACCAATCTATTTGCTGTTAAATCTAGAGTTAACCATGAAAAAGGAGCAAGGGGTCCTGCTTTATGGTTACCCCCCGACTCAACATTCCACTGTGATTATGTGACTCGGTTTGTCCTGATAGTAGAGTCTTACAGTCTAAATTTAACCGACAATGAGACAGCATTACTCAATGGCATTAAATTCCAAAAATGTGTGACCGATTTATAAAGGTAGATCGGTCAAGTCAAATTTTCCGTGTCTTGAATTATTTCAAAATACTCATTAGGTACTTCGTTGAAGAAACGGCAGAAAGGATTAGAGCCAACTAAAATTACACTTCTTTTCGCACGGGTCATCGCAACATACAATAACCTTCGACTCAGATCCAGACCCTGGTTCATTTCAGCTTCGTCTTGATCAGGCAGACGTTCTAGGGAGCGGCCAGGAAATTGGTTATCATGAAGCCCCATAATAACAATATTATCGAATTCCAACCCTTTAACTTGGTGGTACGTTGTAACTACTATTCCCTTCTCAAACTCCCCCAACTTTGCCCCTTTAGCAGCTATAACACTCAATCCTCGTTTTTCAAGTTCCTTTTGTGCAGGATATAGCTGATTTGAATAAGGAAGAAGAATGGCTACTGTCGCTGTTTTTGTCTTCTTGAACCGCTCTGCAATCCAATCATATCCAGCGGCATAAGCTGACTTAGCATCCTCAGCTTTTAATAAAAAGACCTTATCTCCATTTTTATTAGAAGGTGCAGGAGGAGAAAAATCAGGATCTAAGGAAATGTCATTATTCTTTAGCAAATACTCTGCCACATCCATTATTTGTCTAGTACTCCGATGGGTCGTTGATAAGCGTCTAGATCGGCCACCTTGAACTTGAATGCCTACGGACGACCAACTAAAGTTACGGCGGTAAATTTTTTGAGCTAGATCTCCAGCAAGGCTGAGAGAAACACGTGGAATCTTCATTACAGCTAACAACCAACTCTTATCGAAGTCCTGAACTTCATCGATCATTACATGATCATAACGGAGGTCGTCTGGAAGTTCTCGACCTTGTTCCTTTAACACTCGTAACACAATGCCCGATGGATTGTCGTAATCTTCCTTTTTGTTCTCCTCAAGCCACTCGGTATACATTTCATAAACTGCCCAGATAAAATGTCTATCCTCTTTTGATATGCGAATTGAGGTGCCCCGACCTATTCGCTCAGTCACAAGATACTCATTCAAGCGGACAATGTGTTGGCCAAAAATCCATGCCATTTCATCTCCCCACCAATTTAGAAGTTTGGGAGAATTTGTAATATCAAATAAACGATGTTTCCCCACTTCCTTCATCGCTTGAGCAATTGTTACTTTTAATTGGTCGCCACGAGATTTACTATTCACCCATCCTGAAAAACTGAAGCCAAGCTCTTTAGATGTACTATTAGCCCAATTATGGAAGGTCTTTACATCAATATCACACCTAAGTCCGGCTTTAGTAAATGCATTTTTGACGTAATTGGTTAGAGCAGAGTTGTAGGTTAGAAATAATAAAGATCCTTTATTTGTGGCAGAAATTATCTTCCCTGCCCTAGCAGCGAGAACAGTAGTTTTCCCACTTCCTGCTTGACCACGGATTAATAAATGGTTAGATGGATCAAGATTTATTATAGCTTGCTGTTCCTCTGTGAATTCAATCGTGGGGCTCTTTATTGGTAGGTGAACTTCAACTTCATTCGTTATCTTGCTAGTTGCTAAGCTCCATTCGTAGCTATTATTTTGTGAGACCATACCCTCTTTCTTTAGCTTGTAAAGTGCACTATTTACATCACTAGTATCGACGTGCCCACCAAATTCAATGCCTAAAATGTGTGCTAATCTTCTTGCCTTTATAGACGAATGTAGGTTAATTAACTTAATTATTTGTACTTTTAAAGTTGCGTCCAGCATCTGTGAATCTCCTTTTGATGTTGCTCGGGTAGCTTGTTAGCTTTAGTCTTGCAATACTTAGCCAGTAGTGCAAAAACTCCGGCTAAAAAAGCAACTAGTATCTTTAATATACACTCTGATTTAGCCTATATCTAGACTGGTAAAAGGTTTTCATTAGCCTGGTCATAGTGTTTTTTAGCTGGGCAATAAACTCTGAGATCCTGTCATACTTAACTTATCCTCGACCCAGCACGAGTGTGCATTAACTTGCTTGAGGTTAATTTAGGCTCTTGATGTGGGCGAGTTTCATCATTTCTTGGATCACCTGTTGGATATAGCGTACCGTGCGTGTGAGACGAATTAAGCCCTTGTGGATGTATGGCTTGTTCTCTCAAGCCGAGTCGTATCATTTCTTCAAGTTCACTAAAGTCATTGTGTTCAGTCATCTGTTGTTACTCCCGTAGATTGGATAGCCATTTAGCGTACGTCTGCTTTGCTGCTGTGGTTAGCGGTTATACTGCTTGAGTATATTTTATGAAAAGTTTGATTTCTGAGCTGCTACATCATTGGCCCATCTTGCCCCTTCCTCGCAATCCCCCAATCCCGAATTTCCTGTAATGAAATCATATTATTCACCAAGGTTATCATAAGGTCTAATAGCGGCTGCTTGCGATATTGAGTGAGTTATATCAGATTGAACTTGTGTGAAGCCATTTGGGGTGTCATACAGCCTTCGATTAATTTCAATCATTATTGATGAGACTCTGCGGTCTTTGCGGTAGTGCTTCAGAGGGACGATCGTGCCGCTGAATGGTGAATCGATGGCGACGAGATATCCCAGCGACTCAAACGCTTCGGATAGACAGCTCTTAAGTTCTTCGCTTGTATGATAGGTGTCAATTCCAATACAAATATCTGGCCGATTCCTGTCTAATTCGTAGGGTAACGGCTGGGCAGGAAAGCTGTGGCAATCGATGATTAAGCATCGGCCATACTGACCAAGGCAATCATCAACCATGCGTGTTAAGGCGGAGTGGTGAGGATGGTAGTATGTGTCGATAAGTGCCAACCGATCTATATCAGATATAGCCCTGAGAGCTTCGCCGCCTGTTGTCCGAGTGTAGACGACACCCATCCCAACAGATTCCATGGGATCTTCAATAAAGCGTTCTGGGTCGACAACAAGCCGGCTCACTGGAAACACTATTTTGGCGGTGCCCACACAATTAAACAACGTCTGGGTATGATGGTCAGTGACCTTATCTAACTCTAGAGCTAGTTGTGCCTCAGTTAACAGAAATGTGCAGTCGCTAGGAATTATTGTGGATGAATGTGGAACGTGAAGAATCACGTGATTAGTCGTCATGCTTAACCTCTTTAGTGCTTTGACGGAATGTCTGGCGCACAATCTGGTGATCAAATGCCATGTGTTGGAATAGCCAACAAAAAACCCAATCCAGCGGTAGCCAAATCAGGTCTCTAAAAAGGGCCGATTTAGCAGTAATTTATATAGCACCCCGCAATCTGGATCAAATCGGTGCTTGTATCTCACATAAGAAACACAAAAAAATTATAAGACTTATTTTGGCTGATTACAAATAAAGTTACAGCGTATTGCATATAGTTGGTTTACACGCAGTGTTAGGAGCCAAAGGTGTGGGTTGTCCTGAAAAAAATAATGGCCGAATAGTACTGGAGGTGACTCTAATGAGTATCCCATTCCAAGTTCAGAAGTGATTGCTTTATCAACTCAATCGCTTACTCTTCTACTAAGATTCCGTCAAACAACACCATAGGTGTCACATGGTGTGCATTGTGCCCAAACACAATCTGGCCCGTTATTGTGACGACGCCTTTGTCACTGCGAATGTTTTTATTTCTCGCATCGCTTAACACCTTTCGAGGAAACTTGTAATTTGCTAGTTGGAAGCGAGAGTAGTTACCTTCCTTTCGATACAGTTCACCTGATTCGTATGAAAGTGTGTATCCACAGGTGTATTTTTTGTTAGTGGTGAGTATCCAATACTTCCATTCCTCATCACCTTCTTCAATGCTTTCATACTCGGGTCGACCGGGGAAAACTTCTAGTGAAGGTGTGCCAGTTAAGGTCACTGTGTCTCCATCTATTAGGCACCCGTGATCAGATAATGCTTTTGTTTGCTCAATGATAATGTGCATCTTCCCTGCAGGACTACCATAGATGTTTCTTCTATTAGAATTGTCACCTGCTGAAATGTAAGAGAGATAAAAATCGTACTTCTCACCAAATCTTAAGGGTATGTTTAGGTCCATATCATCAATGCGATTTATCATATATCGCAGCTTTATTTTCGCCCCATCATTACTGATCACCGCACCATTATGCCTACCTAAGCTATTATGGAAGTCGCCATCTACTTGCAGTAAGAATGGAATTGAAGCTACAGACTTCCCAGCGGCAAAAGGACTTAAGGTAGAAGTTGAAAGTGTGCTATTACTAAGGAATTTATCGAAAAATTTAGGCTCCCTCTCTACGTGTAGGTCCACGTCCCCCCCTTCCACTAATTCCTTCACTTCAAACTCAAGAACAAACGGCTCGTTTGCTAGAGTAATAACACCATTCACGGGCACTACCTTTACCCCATTCTGGATGATGGACATTTCCAACAGGGGTGATGCACCATAGATTGTTGAACTCACTTCTCGCACATATGGTGATTTATTTAGTATTTGCCGTTTCGTTACTGCAGACTGTTGCTCACTGTAACTAATCTCATCCATCGTGTTAATGTAAAAATTACCCTCTTCTGCATAGATACCTTCTAGCTCTCTACCTTCCCCAGACGCAACTCCGCCATACTTTGCAGACTGGAATTTACTCAGCGGCTGGTCAATAACTTTAATTATCTTGTAGTCATTTGCTGGATCCAAAATCAATAGCTTGATGAATGTCCGACCCGGGGCAAAGTTCATTACACTGATAGCTAAATAGGGGAAGTCTTTGGGGGTATCTAAAATATCTACACGGTTAGGGTAACCTACAGTTGGATAGAGCGGGGCCTCTTCCATTCCCAGTACACCATCCCTACCGAATCCTAACCCTATCTTCGGATCTGTTGATCTACCCGAAGCATCTAATCGCTGTAGATATTGATACGTGGTTGAGCTTCCCACTGGCATTGCCCAACTTTCGTTGCAGTATATATCCACCTTGTGAAATGCAGGGTGGGAATCCGTAGCATCAATACGTGTAATATCTCTTGTTAGGTTTGCAGGGTCATTACAGGCATTAGCACTGTTTGAGAGCATTGCACCAAGCATAAAAACCAATACGACCTTTGTTTTGATAAGAGTTCTTTGGTATGTCGTAGTCGTTTTAAGAGCCACCTTGTTGTTATTCCCTATCATCCACTTTTCCCCTAAACGCTTCAAATCTTTTATCACAAGCACCCCCAACCCCTTTCAAGATGCTTTCCATGCTCATTGAACCAGACTCACCGTCACTTGGCACATAAGGCATCTTACACTCTAACTCTATGCCTATCTCTTGTCCAAAACGGTCTCTGAATGCCTTAGCCATTAAATCCTGTAACTCTTTTCCATAGCCTTGATGCATCAACAGAGAATCGTGACACGGCAGTACAGGCGCACCTATCTTTGCAAAATGGAGCATTACTTCTTCAGCCATATCACTGTCAATACGCTGAAGCTTCTGTCCAATGCCAGTGTAGAAATAGTGTGCTATTGGCTTATG
>ENA-ORXF01001187-ORXF01001187.1-marine-metagenome-genome-assembly--contig:-NODE-1187-length-17203-cov-3.446514_pt1 | contig 17203 bp, 16 predicted proteins | sample MGYA00237864_ERZ511476 | MGnify/ENA primary metagenome ERZ511476 (study PRJEB26306, sample SAMN06343908) | marine metagenome | isolation source: coastal waters | place: Atlantic Ocean: West Antarctic... | reverse complement strand
ATCAGTATAGCGAATGAGCTTTAATACCTTGGATTGAAAGATGAAATTAATTGAAGCACCGCCATTGGAGGGCTGAAGCTCGATTAGTCGATCATCGGTAATGGTGGTGGTGTAAGCTTTGGATTCATCTTCAATGCCATGAGATAAAATAGAGATGAAATTATTTTGTATCGCCTCTGTCTCGATGGTTCTGACTTGCTCCAATTCTAAATCATGAACTTCAATCACACCGCCTTGCAGAATATATTTCTCTTTGAATGGCTTGATGATTTCAATTGTTAGAATTGAGTTGTTATAAACAATAGTACCTGAGGACTCTTCGATTGTTAGTTGCGAAGGGTCTAATGATCTTTCTATAAATGAGTAGTTATTTTTTAATGCACTGCCTAAATCCTGCAAGTCTAAGCTTTGACTTGTAAGCAATGAACTAAAGCCAAAAAATAATAATGAAATAAAAAGCCTAATCATTGAGGCTTGGGTACAAGCACTTCCCTGCTGCCGTTGGTTGCCATTTCGGATACTAAGCCAGCTGCCTCCATGGTCTCAATGATTCTTGCAGCTCGGTTATAACCTATCCTTAGCTGCCTTTGAACTGCAGAGATGGAAGCTCTTCGAGATTCAATAACAAAATTAACTGCTTCATCATAAAGTGCATCCTCCTCATCTGAGCTTTCAGAATTTTCAGCAGATGACCAGCCAGGTATAGGGCCAGTTTGCTGTAATTCAGAAGTAATTTCATCCAAGTAATTTGGTTCAGCTCTCTGTTTCCAGCTATCTACGACTCTGTGAACTTCGTCATCTCCAACAAAAGCACCGTGCACTCTAACTGGGTTGCCCTGACCTGCCGGAAGATAAAGCATGTCGCCAGCTCCCAGTAACTGCTCAGCCCCACCCTGGTCTAGAATTGTTCTTGAGTCAATTTTCGAAGATACCTGGAAAGCTATCCTAGCCGGGATATTGGCTTTGATTAAGCCTGTAATGACATCAACGGAGGGTCTTTGGGTTGCAAGAATTAAATGAATTCCAGCTGCTCTGGCTTTTTGAGCAATTCTTGCAATCAAATGCTCCACCTTCTTGCCAACTACCATGATCATGTCCGCAAATTCATCTACCACTACCACAATTGAAGGGAGCTCCTCCAGCAGAATATCTTCGTCTTCTTTGAAAGGATCCATGAGCGGGGTTCCAGCAGCAGCGGCTTCAGATATTTTTTGATTGAAACCAGCTAAACTTCTCACCCCTAGCTCCGACATTAACTTATACCTTCTGTCCATTTCTGCAACGCACCACCTGAGACCATTTGCTGCGTCAGCCATGTCTGTAATTACTGGAGTTAAGAGATGAGGTATTCCCTCGTAGACAGATAGCTCCAACACTTTGGGGTCAATCATTATAAGCCGGACCTCTTTCGGATCCGATTTAAAAAGTAAACTCAAAATCATTGCATTAATTCCCACAGACTTACCTGATCCAGTTGTTCCTGCCACTAAAAGATGAGGCATTTTTGCTAGATCAACAACAATGGGCTTGCCTGCAATATCATGGCCTAGAGCCAAGGAGAGCGGAGATACGGATTTTGTAAATTGATCAGAGGAAAGAATTTCTGTTAAGCGAACCATCTTACGATTGGTATTTGGAATCTCAACGCCAACCACAGACTTCCCTTCTATGACCTCGACAACTCTGACGCTCAAAACAGCAAGAGATCTAGCAATGTCCTGAGCTATGTTTGTAATCTTGCTCGCCTTTGTTCCCGGAGCCGGTTGCATTTCAAAACGAGTGACCACAGGTCCAGGAATTACCGATACCACTTTAGCCTCAACCCCAAACTCTAAAAGTTTTATCTCCAACAAGTCAGCTAATTGATTTAATTCATCCTGGCTTAAAGAAGATCCATCATCTAATGCGCGATCAAGTAAATCAGTTGATGGCATTTGCACATTATTATTTGAAGCCTTGGTTTTAAAATTCGTTACTGGAATTGAGATTGCAGGATCTTTGACTGGAGCTTCGGGAGTACTAATTTCATTTTTTGTGGTTTGCTCAGCAGGTACTAAAGATTTTGCTGGAAGATTTAATTCTCTTGGCGTGGCCTCTAACACTGGCTTTAACTTATCTTCAACCTTTCTTTTTTCTTTCGCGTTAAGAATAACTGCATGCAGTTTGTCACTAGTAAAATGATAAAGGCTGAGGATCAGATCCAGCACTCGCTGAAAAGAATAGATAGCATATTGACCCAATGCATCAATTACGCCCAGCCATGAGAATGAAAAACTAAGCGATAGTGAGGTGAGAAAGAAGATTACAATAAAAATGAGCGAGCCAACTACTCCAAAGATACCTGAAAGATTAGAAAAAATTAAAGCTCCTAAAAATCCACCTGAAGAGTCCTGAGGGAATAGATCGCCTGCAAAATAGTATTCACAAAGTGACGAAAAAGATGCGAGCAAGATTATCGCTGAGACCAACTTAATTAATTTATATGTGGTGCTTTGTTGTCGATAAAAGAAGAGAGCTCTAACAGCAATAAAAGACAAGATGGCTAGTAATAAGTAGGCTCCTACTCCAAATATCCAAAGGAGAGCATCAGATAGGTAGGCTCCAAATGGACCACCTAAATTTTGAACTGAAGCTTGGTAAGAGCTCACAGAGGAAAGGCTGGGATCAGATGCGGTATAAGAAACAAGCGCAATAAAAACATAAAGCACAGCACCTAGACAGACAAAAGCTAAAACATTTTTTAAAGCGCTGGCTGAAAAATTTAGATCTTGTGGTGTATTTGCGATGTCTATCTCCTGTTAGGAATATTATATTGAGTTATCGATAATATAGTTAGAAAAGATCACAAATTCTTAACTGCTTATCTTATAATCTTCACATGCAATATCAACATCACAAGCTTATCATCTTAGGTTCAGGTCCAGCTGGCTATGCTGCTAGTATTTATGCAGCAAGAGCAGGCCTAAATCCCATTCTTTTAACCGGTGCAGAGGAAGGTGGTCAATTGACTACCACCACAGACGTTGAGAATTGGCCAGGGGATTCTGATGGCCTTCAAGGACCAGAATTAATGCAAAGAATGCGTAAGCATGCAGAGATGTTTGATGTGAAGATCATCAATGATCATATTCACGAAACGGACCTTTCTGGTAAGCCATTTAAATTGCATGGAAGCCAAAATTGGAGTTGCGACTCTCTTATTATCTCAACTGGAGCCAGCGCTAAATACTTAGGCCTACCTTCAGAAAAAGCTTTTTTAGGCAAAGGCGTCTCAGCCTGTGCAACCTGTGATGGATTTTTTTACAAGAACCAAGAGGTCGCAGTGGTGGGAGGCGGCAATACTGCTGCTGAAGAAGCACTTTATTTATCAAACATTTGCTCAAAAGTGCATTTAATTCACAGACGTGATGAGCTAAGAGCTGAAAAAATTCTACAAGATAGAATTATGGCAGCCGCTGATGCTGGAAAAATAGAACTCCATTGGCATACTCATTTAAATGAAGTGCTAGGCGATGAAAAAGGAGTTCATTCAATAGAAATATCTGAGGCAGATGAAACGAAAGTAATTGATCTGAGTGGAGTATTTATTGCTATTGGTCATCACCCAAACACTGAAATTTTTAAAGGTCAGTTAGAAATGGAAAATGACTACATCCAAATCAAATCAGGTCTCAAGGGCATGGCAACAGAAACAAGCATACCTGGAGTTTTTGCTGCTGGTGACGTATCAGACCAAATCTACAGACAGGCGATTACATCTTCTGGGTTTGGTTGCATGGCTGCACTGGATGCTGAGAGATTCTTATCTGAGTAGCCTTATTTCTGGCTTCTAAATCTGTCAGAATATTTAAATCTACTGGCCGGACACCCAGAAAACTGCTCCAGCAACTGCAACAATTATAATGATCAAAGCAACAAGAGCATCGCTTTTGCTGTCATCGTTTGATTCTTGATTTTCAAAGTATTCATTTAATTTATCTGACATCTTTATTCCTCATGAGTTAATACAACACGGCCTTGCTGGCCACCTTTTAAAATTAGCTGGACTTCTGCATCTAACGAGCTCTTTGTAACGACTCGAACTATAGGCGAAAAATCCAAAGACCACTCGTCAGCAAATTTTTTCCATAAACTGGTTTTAAATTCAATGGCAGATTCTGCAGAGTCAATTCCACAAAGTGAAATCCCTCTTAAGATGAATGGGAAGACCGTGGTATTTAGTTCAATACCAGCAACATTGCCACAGCATGACACAACTCCACCTTGAGCTATTTGAGGCAATACTTTGCTTAAGACATTTCCACCCACCGTGTCCACTGCGTGAGAAAACAATGGTCTTTCAAGAGGTTTGCTAGGAGTCTCTAGGTATTCATCGCGCATCAGAACATGAGAAGCACCAAGTTGTAATAAGAAATCTTCAGCTTTTGGCTTACCAGTTAGTGCAGATACTGCAAAGCCCAGCTTTGAAAGAATCATGACTGCAATGGAGCCGACCCCACCGGTTGCACCTGAAACAAATACAGGCAATTCATTTGCAGAAGAAACATTAAGAATTTTTAAAACACTGGCGGCGGCAGTTAAGCCTGCTGTTCCAATAGACATGGCATCTAACGGAGATAAATTATCTGGCTTGCTTACAACCCAACCCTCTGGAACTGTGATGAATTCTCCGAAGCCTCCAGGGGTATTCATACCCATGTCATATCCGGTAACTATGACTGCTTCTCCTACTTGAAATAAGCTCGAGCCAGATTCATGCACAACACCCACAGCATCTATGCCTGGGACAAATGGGTAATTCCTTGTGACGCCCTTAGCACCAGATGCAGACAAAGCATCTTTAAAATTCAGTGATGAATGTGAAACTTGGATTTGAACAAAACCCAACTCTGGAGCAGCAAGATCAAGCGTGGCAATTGAAGAAACATAGGAGCCATCTTGCTCCTCAATATAATAGGCAGAGTACTCCATTATCTAGGAGGCATCCTCATCCCAGAATCCAAGCGAATAGTCTCACCGTTAAGGTATGTATTTTCAACAATGTGTGCAGCCAAAGCTCCGAACTCAGAAGGTTCTCCGAATCTATGAGGAAACTGAGTTGATTCGAGCAAAGGCTCTCTGACTTTATCTGGAGCCATTTTCATTAAAGGGGTATCAAAAATCCCAGGGGCTATGGTATTAACTCTGATCGAGTGTCTTGCAAGATCTCTAGCGGCCGTAAGAGTTAAGCCAATAACTCCTGCTTTTGAAGCGCTGTATGCTGATTGCCCAATCTGTCCTTCATAACCAGCCACAGAAGCCGTGTTAATAATCACACCCTTCTCTCCAGATTCTGTTAATTCATTTTTATCCATTAATTCTGCGGCCAGTCGCATAACGTTAAAAGTACCCACAAGATTTAGGTCGATAATAAATTTGAAATGATCCAAAGGATGCGGTGCCTCTTTACCAATAATTCTTGCTCCATAACCAGTTCCAGCACAGTTAATAGCCACATCCAATCTACCAAATTTTTCCTTAATAAAGGTCATAGCACCAACCACTGGCTCCTCAGCCATGATGTTGGTATTAATGTATTGAACTGAGTCTTCACCCAGCTCTGCTTGAATTGCTTTAGCGTTGTCATCGTTGATATCGAGAATAACTACTTTTGAGCCATTGGCTACAAAATGCCTGGTCGTGGCCTCGCCTAGTCCAGATGCTCCGCCTGTAATGGCAACAATTTTATCTTTTAAATCCATGTGTTCGCTCCTAATGTTTTTTATAACAGTGACAATACTTGCTGTTACTGAAATCATGATTATACATACCGTGCCCTATAAAGCACCCAAATTAGTGATGCTAATAATTGGCACGAAAATTGCATGTATATAAGTATGTCTATTGCTAATTATTTAGGAGAAAAGCTATGAAGAGCTTGTTATTACTTGTTGGAATGTTGGTTGCACCAGCTTTTGCTGCTACCAGTGCAAATATTGCCTTTTCATCTGACTATGCTTGGAGAGGAATGACCCAGTCAGATGGGCCTGCTATGTCGGGTGGGTTTGATTTTAAAGCAGAGAATGGCTTTTATGCTGGAATCTGGGGTTCAAATGTAAATTTTAATGATGGCGCGGGCAGTGAGCTTGATTACTATGCAGGCTATACATTCTCCCTTGGTGAGATTGATGTTGATCTTGGGTATGTTGCTTTTGACTACCCTAAAAATACCACGGGTTTAGATTTTGAAGAATATGTTCTTGGATTGAGCTACGGGGATTTTAATCTAACTCTTGCAGATGATATAGATGACTCAGATCTGTACACTCAAATTTCTTATGCTTTAGAGCTCATAAATCAGCAAGGCTCACTAGGTGAAATGGTTTTTAGTTATGGTGATTACCAGAACTACGGTGAAAACTTTGTTGTTACTTACTCATTTTCATGCGGATCATTTGACTGTGGTTTGATGTATAGAGATTTCACCGGTGAAACAGATTCTGCTGGTACATATCTTTATGGCCCAAACGAAGATGGTTTGATATTTTCAATTTCAGCAAGTCTGTAACAAATCAATGAAAATTCTAACAAACACCACTAGTGGCATGAAAGTTGCATATATAAAAGTAACGCATTCAATTCTATAGGAGTAAACATGAAACTAATCACAGCAATTATCAAGCCATTCAAGGTTGATGAGGTGAGGGAGGCTTTGATAAAGCAAGGGGTTGAGGGACTTACCATCACAGAGGTCAAGGGTTTTGGCAGGCAAAAGGGTCACACCGAGTTATATAGGGGTGCTGAGTACACAATAGATACCCTGCCCAAGATGAAGCTTGAAATTCTTGCTGATGATTCTGCTGTTCAGGGCATCATCAATACCGTATCTCAATCAGCAAACTCAGGGAAAATTGGTGATGGAAAGATCTTTGTTACTAACGTAGAGGAAATAATTAGGATACGTACCGGTGAAGCTGGTGCAGAAGCAATATAAAACGGAGACTCGCATGAAATTTATTAAATTATTATCATTTTTGTTATTTGCAGCGTCTTCACCAGCACTATTTGCATCTGAAATTAACTCAGGTGATACAGCCTGGATTTTAACAGCGACAGCCTTGGTCTTACTTATGACCTTACCAGGGCTTGCTTTATTCTACGGTGGGTTGGTTCGGTCACAAAATGTACTTTCCGTTTTGATGCAATGCTTTGCCATTGCTTGCATTGTCTCAGTCGTATGGGTTGTCTATGGATACAGCCTTGCCTTTACTGGAGATGGAAACTTCATCGGCGGAACAAGTCAAATGTTTTTAAGCGGTCTCTTGCGAGATTCCACATCTGGATCTCTCCCTGAAAGCTTATTTATTTTATTTCAAATGACTTTTGCAATTATCACCCCTGCTCTAGTGGTTGGTGCATTTGCTGAGAGAATGCGATTTAGTGCTGTCTGTATTTTTACGGTTCTTTGGTTAACACTTGTTTATCTGCCTGCATGCCACATGGTTTGGGGTGGCGGCTATCTTGCAGATCTTGGGGTCATTGATTTTGCAGGGGGCTTGGTTGTTCATGCCACGTGTGGAATTGCAGCTTTGGTTGCCGCAAAGATGGTTGGTCCACGAAAAGGTTTTCCTGGAGGAGCTTTAAGACCTCACAATAGACCCATGGTTGTCATGGGGGCTGCACTGTTATGGGTGGGCTGGTTTGGATTTAATGGTGGAAGTGCAGTTGCAGCAGACTCTAGTGCAGCGATGGCAATACTGGTGACACACATAAGTGCTGCTGTTGGAGCATTAACCTGGATGACCATTGAATGGCTTAAAACAGGAAAACCATCGGTGATTGGGATAGCCACAGGCATGGTTGCAGGCTTAGCAACTATCACACCTGCTTCTGGTACGGTTGGCCCACAAGGAGCATTGCTCATTGGTTTATTTGCTGGATTGGTATGTTTTTATGCCACGCAACTTATCAAGGGAGTCTTAAAAATAGATGATTCTCTTGATGTGTTTCCAGTGCATGGTGTGGGTGGAATTCTTGGTATTTTGATGCTTTCGTTCTTAGGAAAGCCCGACGGCTTTTTAGGTGCCGGAGCCTCAGGATTTGAGCCAAGCGTAATGGAACAATTCCTGATTCAGCTTCAAGGAGTTGGGGTTATATGCTTGTGGACATTATTTTTCTCTTGGATTGCACTGAAAGCAACAAGCATGATTGTTCCACTAAGAGTTAATGAGGATGCTGAGGTTGAGGGGCTAGACTTTGCTGAGCATAATGAAACTGGATACTACTCAAGTTAAGAGGTTGTTATAACTTAGATATCTCAAGCAAGGGGTTAAGGTATTGCTGTAAAAGTTGTTCCTTAACGCCGGATTCTAAACCCAAAACTCTTTTCTCAAGCAACACTCTGCCAAGCTGAATTTCTGTATCGTTAAATGGGCATGGGTGGTCTGAGACAACACCAAGCATCTCCCCCGCTGCATAATTAGTTGCATGCAGTTGATAGAGAGAAAGAATGGATTTGGTGATCTTGCTTGCTATCTCATCATAAGAATCATCTGCTTCAAACTTCAGCGGCTCTGAAAGATTAATTGCGACTGCTCCTTTTTGACCCTGAATTCCCAGTGCAATGCTATCAAGATCCTCGTTAGGTTTTTTGTGCCGTTTTGTATGATTCAAAAGAGTATCTAACTCCAAAGCTTTGTTTAAATCATTTGGATCAAGCTCATATGAAATTCCAACAGGCACAACTTTTAGGCTATTAAAATAATCAGCGGCTGTTTGCTTTTTGCGCGCAGTCAAGTGGATCATCTTTAACATTGCCGGATCAGTAACATCAATGCCATTTTTTGCTCTGCCTTGTTTTTGTGCAATCCAAATAGACTCGTTAACATCAAAAATGGATTTTTGAATGAACTCAGAGGCCAGGACCAGGGCTTCATAAATTTCTTTTTTAGTTTCTCCGGAGCGTTTGATAATAAAACTTTTATTAAGTCTCATCAGGTCCGATGCCCAGGATTCCTCCATCAGATTATCGCCTACAGCAAAATTAAATGTCTTATGACCAAGTTTGGCTAGTGATAAATTTAATAAGGCTGCATCAAGGGCAATGTCTCTATGATTGGAAATGAAAAGATAGCTCTCATTCGGGTCCAGCTGCTCTAAACCCTGGGCAGAAAAACTTGCTATAGTTTTTTTGATCATCTCTTCCATGAGAACTTTAAAGATATTCTGATAATCATCGATACTATAAATATTCTTGGTTTTAGATTTTAATTTCCTCTGAACAAAAAATTTTACAAAAGGAATGCTAGAGATGAATGTTGGGAATTGAAGAGCAATAAGAGCATCTAGAACCTTTGAGTCGTCAGTCAAGGCAGTAAGAACAGATGCAACCTCCTCATCTTTATAAGGCCGTATCGAAAGGAACTTATCCAATTTTTTACCCAAGTAACTGAATCATTACACCAGCTGCAACAGCAGAGCCGATTACACCAGCAACATTTGGACCCATGGCATGCATCAGCAAGAAATTCTGAGAGTCACTTTCTAAGCCAACTTTATTGACAACTCGCGCTGCCATGGGCACAGCAGAAACACCAGCCGCACCGATAAGAGGATTAATTTTATTCGAGCTAAGGACATTCATCAGTTTGGCCATCAGAACTCCTGAAGCAGTGCCTATGGAAAATGCAATTACGCCAAGCAAAAGTATGCCAAGGGTCTCTGCATTTAAGAACTGAGCAGCAGCGAGTTTTGAGCCAACAGCTAACCCTAGAAAAATGGTCACCATGTTAATTAATGAGTTTTGAACTACTTCTGTTAATCTTTCAACAACCAAGGATTCGCGCATCAAGTTACCAAAACAAAACATTCCAATTAAAGGTGCGGCACTTGGGAGTAGTAAGCCAACAAGCAAAATAAGAATAAGAGGGAAAATAATTTTTTCTACTTGCGAGACCTCTCTTAATTGAACCATGCGAACCTTTCGCTCAGCCTCTGTGGTGAGTAATCTCATAATGGGTGGTTGAATGAGGGGCACCAAGGCCATGTATGAGTATGCTGCAACCGCAATTGCACCAAGAAGTTCTGGCGCCAGAATTGAAGAAACGTAAATAGCAGTTGGGCCATCTGCACCCCCAATAATTCCAGTTGCAGCTGCTTGTTTCAGGGTGAAAGAAACCAATCCTAAGTGGTCCAACAGTAATGCTCCAAGCACTGTGGCAAAAATTCCAAACTGAGCTGCAGCACCAAGAATCAATGTTTTTGGATTTGCTAGCATGGGACCAAAATCAGTCATGGCACCGACACCCATAAATATCACCAGAGGTGCCACACCAGATGCAATGGCAACCTGATAAAATGTATACAAAATTCCAGGTTTATAACCAAGCTCTAAAGCATATTGATTGAGTAGCCATAATTCTGAGTGGGACGCTGTTTTAAGAAAGCTTGCCATATCCTCAGCATCCACCATAACAATCAATGATAGAGCTCCAGCTAACTGATCAGCATTTGCCTCATAAAGTAGTTTTTCTATTGGGCCTAACGCTAGTCCTATCTCGGGAATATTAGTCAAGATCGCGCCAAAGCCAATGGGAAGCAATAACAAGGGTTCAAATTTCTTATTGATGGCAAGAAACAAAATTACCAGGCCAACTAACAGCATGATGAACTGACCAGAGGTGGCGCTAAAGATACCAAAATTCAAAAAAATTGTATCTAGATTCATGATTCAGTTATCTCAAACAATGGATCACCAGCCTTCACTGCATCACCAGGCTTCACATAAATTTTATTTACCGTGCCTGAGAGTGGGCTTTTAATTTCTGTCTCCATCTTCATGGCCTCAAGAATAATAATGGTTGCATCAACATCCACTTGCATTCCCTCGCTTGTGGGCACCTTAAAAATATTGCCTCCAAGTGGTGCGGCTATGAGAGTGCTATTACTTGTTACATTTTCTTTCGGTATCGCTAAATCTTTTAAATTTTTACCAGACACCTTAATCGAAATAGAATCATCGGCCTCCACCACAACAGAGTAATCATGGCCATCAACTGAAATTAGGTATGAGCTTTGAGAGATCTCTTTGATCTCTGATGGCGGCGATTCAAAATAACTCTCATTGTGTTGATTTTCTAAAAAAGCTAACCCAATTTCTGGAAACATGGCATAAGTAAGAATGTTCTCTGAAGTGGTGTCAACGCTTAAGCCTCTTTCTTGAATTTCGCTGGAGAATGACTCAGAGAGATTTTGGTAATTGTCAGCAAGTAAATCAGCAGGCCTGCACGAGATAATTGCTGCATCTCCAATGGCACTTTGCTGCAAGTCCTTATTCACTGGAGCTGGAGTGGCGCCATACTCTCCCTTCAAAATAGATTTAGTTTCATTGGTAATAGTTGAGTAGCGTTCGCCAGACAAAACATTGAGAACGGCCTGAGTACCAACGATCTGAGATGTTGGTGTCACCAAAGGAATATATCCAAGGTCTTCCCTCACCCTAGGAATCTCATTGATTACCTCGTCAAAGCGTTCAATTGCGTCTTGAGCTTTGAGCTGGCTCTCGAGATTAGTTAGCATTCCACCTGGAACTTGAGAGGTAAGAATTCTGGCATCCACGCCTCGCAAAGAACCCTCAAAACTCTTATATTTTTGTCTAACTTTTTGAAAATGTTCTGCCACCGGAATGAGCCTATCTAAATTAATACCCGTTTCTTTATTCGTGCCCTCTAGAATTGCAATCATAGTTTCAGTTGGTGAGTGTCCATAAGTCATGCTCATGGAAGAAATTGAGGTATCAATATTATCCAAGCCAGCTTCTATGGCTTTAATTCCAGTTGCAACTGACATTCCTGTTGTTGCGTGACAATGCAAGTGGATTGGTATCTCTAAAGATTCCTTGAGCTTAGAGACCAACTCAAAAGCAACGTATGGCTTAAGCAATCCAGCCATATCTTTAATAGCAAGAGAATGAGCCCCCATATCTTGAATATTTTTTGCTAAATCAACCCAAGAATCAAGAGTGTGAACAGGACTTGTTGTATATGAAATGGTGCCTTGTGCATGACCATCAGCCGCTATGACAGACTGCATAGCTTGATACATATTTCTTGGGTCATTCATAGCATCAAAGACCCTAAACACATCCACTCCATTAGATTTAGAGCAGTCAACAAACTTTTTAACAACGTCATCAGCATAATGCTTGTATCCGAGCAAGTTCTGACCTCTCAGAAGCATTTGTTGTGGAGTATTTGGCATCATAGATTTAATTTTTCTAATTCGATCCCAGGGATCTTCACCCAAGTAACGAATGCAAGAATCAAATATAGCCCCACCCCAAGACTCTACAGACCAAAAGCCCACTTGATCTAATTGATGAAGTGATTCTTCCATGTCCTCGTATCGAAGTCGCGTAGCCAGCAAAGATTGGTGTCCGTCTCTTAAGACAACCTCAGTAACTCCAATTTTATGCTTCTCAGTCATGCTCGTATGTGCTCTACAATTTCTGTGATAACTTTTTTATGGCTAGAGTTCAAAGAAACTGACTGCTTTAAAGATGTGGTCGATTGTTTTGGGGTAAGAAAGGAGCAAGAAATTCTTAATGCATGAATTGAAAGAATTAAGAATATTAAAAAAAAGAAAACAACACTCATGCCTGTCATGAGCAAATCAATCCCCGATTCAATTAAAGTTATTTCTGCTGTCATGAGCAACAAAGCCTCCCTTGCCTTAAAAATTTCAAATAGAAAATCCTGGTTACGATTTTACACCAATCTTAGTACAATACTGAAATGAACTATCATCCTTATCTAAACAATACTGGAACAGCAATCCTTGCACATCGTGGCGGAAGCATGGAATCTGCTGAAAATACATTGGAGGCATTTCGTTATGCTTTGGACCTTGGATGTGCCTACATTGAAACAGATGTGCAGCTGTCAAAGGACGGCATTCCATACATCTTTCATGATGATGACCTTCTTCGCATTAACAGAAGCTCTCAAAAATTCAGTGATTTAGATTCCAGTGAGATTGAAAAGATTAGGATCTTTGAGACCCACCCTATTCCTTCACTGAAAGAATGCTTGCAACAGTTCCCAAATGCTAAGTTCAACATTGATCTCAAGACTGAAGCTGTCATGAAGCCTGCGCTAGATGTGATTCAGGAGATGGGTGCTGAGAAAAGAATTTGCATAGCGAGTTTTTCAGATACAAGAATTGAGTACGCAAGAGAGCATTCACCAAGTCTGTGTTTTTCAATGGGTCCTAAAGAGATTATAAAATTACTTCTAAAAAGTTGGGGGCTGACTTTCATGGGTGGCATTGGGGATTGTGTGCAGGTTCCCATGACCCAATACGGCATCAAGATAGTTACACCTCGATTTGTTCAGAAGGTCCACGAGTTAGGATTAAAAATACATGTATGGACCATCAATGATGTCGATTTAATGAAGCATTTGATTGCAATAAAAGTGGATGGAATTATTACAGATCAACCCGCTTTGCTAAAAAGTTTATTGGATCAATAGTATCGCTATCATGCAGCTTCTAGTTGTTTTGAAGTTTTTTTACCACATCAAAAATAGCCCTAATTTCCGGGAGATCTAGAGGTTTTTTGGATTCAAAAATTTCTAAGATTTCATGAAAAGGACTTAACTTGAGCACTTCAGCATGAGATGTACGAATGGTATCGCTCAAGTAATTCAGATATTCGGGGGTGGTCTCACCCTCCTGCCGCTCTCTTAACTCTGGGAAGTAATCTGCAAAAGGTTTTTGAAGTTTGGTCATTAATTTCGAAGAAACCTAGAAAAAATTTTCCTGGCTAACATGTACATTGGAAGTATGACGCATGAGGTTAAAATCAACTCAATCCACAAATTGAATTCTAAAAAGTCCCTTACCCACCCTGCGATAAATAAACTACACAGACCAAGCAAGCTGTAAAGGATGAGGGAGTTTCGGCTAAATAGATTCATTGGGTTTTTTGACCTTTAAAAGAATAATGCCGCCCATGATAAAGAGTGCAGCAATAGGTATCAACCCGAATCTTGTGTCTTGAGATATCGTGACAAAGATTGCTACCAACGCTGGTCCCAAAAAGGCACCAGCCCTTCCAAACATATTGTAAAAGCCAAAATACTCACCTGCATCTCCAGCAGGGATGAGAGTCGCATAGTAGCTTCTAGAGATCGATTGAATGCCACCCTGCACTGCGCCCACCATTGAAGCCAGCACATAAAATTCAAGAGCGTTGGAAAGAAAGGCTGTGTAGGCAAGAATGATCAGGTACAAGACAATCGTGAACAATAATATATTCTTATCTCCAAACCTATAGGCAAGCCTCGACCACATAAGGGTTGTTGGGAAGGCAACAAACTGAACCAACACCAGTGCAATAATGATATCGCTGCTTGCCAATCCTATGTTCAATGCAAAATCAGCGGCCATGGCCATGATGGTGTGAACTCCATCAATGTATAAAAAGAAGGCAATTAAAAAAATAAAAACATTTTTTTGCGACGAGACCGTTTTAAGGGTCTTAAAGACCTTTTGAAATGCCATGGCAATGTGATTACCGGGAAGATGAACGCCTTCATCCTTAACCTTCAGCATTATTGGAATCAAGAATAAGGTCCACCAAACTGAAACAGACAGAAAGGACCACTGGACAGCTTCTGTGACATTGTTGAGACCAAAGAACTCTGGCTTGATGGTCATGGCTGCGTTGATGACAAAGAGCAAACCACCACCAAAATAACCAAATGCAAAACCATAGCTTGAAATTTTTGCAATATTAGATTGATCTGAGACCTGTAATAACATTTTGTCATACAGGGTATTTCCAGCAGCAAAACAATAGTTGGCGATTCCAAAGAAAATTAAAGCAGAAAGCCAAGACCCTTGAGGAACTACATATAGAACTGCCACAGAGATAATGGAAACAAATGCAAAACCACTAAAAAGCACTTTGGTGGTCCTGGAGATATCTGTCACAGCCCCAATAAAAGGAGCTGTAAAAAGTAGCACCAAGTTTGAAATGGTCAGACCCCAGCCTAGATATGATGTTTTAACCGCATCAGGGAGATCAGAAGCCCAATAGTCATTAAAAAAAATAGGAAAAAATGCTGCAATGACAGTTGTGGCAAATGCAGAATTACCACCATCATAAAAAATCCAAGCCTTTGCTTGTGTTGATAACTTAGATCTGTTCATACCACGCCTGCCCATCTTTTATGTATTTTTTAATTTTGCCACGATTCATCAAACAGTTTAAATGTGCGATGGCCTCTCCGGCGGCCATGATAATATTTGAATCATCGATTTCTCGCCTAAAAAGAACAGAAAAAATATCAACGACTCTCTTTGGAGATTTCACAGCATCATAAAGCTTATCAAGAGAAGACTCGTGATGATGGATTAAGGCTTTCAATCTTTTGTGCGCACCAAGAAAGGGTCGTCCATGGGCAGGCAAAACCATTACATCCTCAGGGAGTTCTGCTATAAATTTATGACAACTAGCAATCCAATCCTCGACAGGATTAGCATCAGGCTCAGTAGGAAATACTCCCACATGAGAAGTGATGGTTGGTAGTAACTGATCGCCACTAATAAACATGTTTAATTCCTTGGAGAACAAGCAAAGATGTTCCATCGTATGGCCGCTGCCTGAAAGCACCAACCACTCCACCCCATTAATTTTAATAATATCTTGATCTTTGAGGCGCTTATATGCATTTGGCAAGGGGTGGATAATGGATCCAAAAAATCCAAATCTTTTTAGGAATGAGCTTATTTGCTCAGCTGTCATCCCAGCTTCGGTGTAAAAAACTACGGCCTCATTGGGCACATGATTTCCAGTATCTGCTGCTAAAAGCCTGCACATCAAGTAGTCAGTTCTGCTCATAGAAAACGAAGCATTGTGTTCCTTTGCAAACCAGCCTGCCATTCCAATATGATCTGGATGCATATGCGTCACGATAACGTCTGTGACAGTGAGTTGCTCTTGAGCTATGAGATCTTTCCAAGCCTTGATTGTATCGTCAAGATGCATCCCAGTATCCACAAGGGTGGCTTGATCTCCTGATCCTAGCATCCATAAATTGATGTGGTTCAGTGACATAGGCAAAGGCATTCTTACCCAGCGGACATGCTCGTTGATAACATACGAAGTCCCAGCCTTGGGAACAACGTCAAGTGGAAATTCAAGCCTAGTATCAGAGTTCATTCTTGCTAATTAAAATAATAGGTGGTTATATTAAACATATGAAGGAAGATATGAAAACAATGTGGGGATTGGGGTTGTTTGCTGTAGGCATTGGTGTCTTGGTATTTTTGTTGGCTATTGCAGCTTATTGGTTTACCTAACTTTAATTTTACCAGGCTCTTCACCGCGCCTTAAAGCCTTCAAAAAACCATCAGCCTTAATGGGCTCTGATACATCCGTATCCTTGACATATTCATTCCCCCAAAACTCTTTCCAGGATGGAAAAAGATCATGAAAGAAACCTTCGTAAGGAGTCTGATCCGGCCATCTCATCTTTGCATCTCCAAGAGGCGGCTTATTTAGGTCAGTGGCATACCAATACATGGGAAGACGTTTTGTAAAAAGCCACTGTCCATCCACCCTTTTATATGAATCCCAGTAAAGCATCTGCATAATGACCCACTCAGAATCAGTCTCATGTTCATTTTTAGAATAGACCAAGCCGATGGCAGAATCTGGAGTTTTAAAATCAATGATGTGATTTCCAGTGTGATGGGATGTACCAGTAAATTGATTTCTAAAGGTCTCATCAGCCCAAGCTTTCAATGCTTGTCGCCCAACAAGATCTTTGCCAACCCTCACATCTGGTACAAACAAATTGACATGCATGTCCAAATCTCTCATATCCAAGGTTACAGAATACTTGGCTGCGAGCTGACGGATTGAATCGAGTGATTCCAATCGATCTAAACGCTCTTCTGTGGTCAAGGCTATCATCCCGGTGGCCACGTCAGAGTTCTTCCACTCAACAAATGCAGATGAACATGGAACACGCTTTGTCCTGCTTTTGCACCATTGTTTACAATAATTCTAAAGGTATCATCTAGCTCCAGCATTCTGGCAACCTCTCCTGCAACCCACATCAGATGACCGAGCAAGGGCTTGTCTGATTCTTCAGCATCTGAAAGTTTTGCAAGTGGTTCTTTTGGAATAATCAACAAATGCGTTGGGGCTTGAGGC
>ENA-ORXF01001185-ORXF01001185.1-marine-metagenome-genome-assembly--contig:-NODE-1185-length-17207-cov-6.513602_pt1 | contig 17207 bp, 14 predicted proteins | sample MGYA00237864_ERZ511476 | MGnify/ENA primary metagenome ERZ511476 (study PRJEB26306, sample SAMN06343908) | marine metagenome | isolation source: coastal waters | place: Atlantic Ocean: West Antarctic... | reverse complement strand
TACAAGTTTATTATTATTTACAGCATTTTGTGCTATTTTTTTACTGTAATTCATCTCTATATCAAGAAATTGCTCGATGTCTTCTTGTTCAACCTTAACAGGATTAAGCACTACAATTTGAGCAGACAATAAATTTACACTTAAGAGCATAAACAAACTAAAAAAAACATTTTTTTTCATTCTAAATTTATTTTTGATTCAGAACAATAATACAAATAATTAGTTGCATTTTGGTACTAAATAAAATGTTTTTAATAAAAATATAAATTTAAGAGCTATTCTTTGTCAAAAACACTTTTCATAAGACAAAAAAAAGCTGGTTGTAAACATTATAACAAATCCTAAAATGAGGTCTCAAGTATTATAAGAACTTAAATATATGTTAGGCATCAAGATGATAATAAAATTGAGTCTCAAGAATCTTTACATCAAGTTAATTTAAAAGAAGTTTTTGGGTTGAATTATGATGAATTCTTATTATTAAGTAAAAACGCAGTTTTGGATGCAATTGAAAGAGGTGCAGATTGGCTAGAGTTAGATTCATATATTTCCGGTGAGGAGTATTCTAAATGGCGTAAACAAAACGAATTATATATTGATCATAAAGACGATGATTTATCTTTTTAGATAAAAGGACAAGGCTATATTTTACAAAAAGTTAAGGACGCCGTTTGGAATTGAGATGGGGGAGAATGTACACGATGAAGAGGTGTTGAAAACCTTGAATTTGACCAGATAGTCCCTTTTAGTGAGGGTGGCACAAACACCTGCAGGAATATTTAACTTTTATGCCAACCCGGTAATAGAGGTAAATCTAGTAAAATAGGCTAAACCATAGGTAAATCTGCTTCCTTCAGTTCAATAACTTCTGATCTTGGCAGGTAGGTTACATGTACATTGATCAATAAATGACCCATTGCGTTGTTTAACTTGGTTCATGAACCTATTCTTTTAAATATTTGTGCTGTCCTTGTTTTTGGCCGAGTATCCTGTTTGTTCTTGTTCAAAGGGAAGCTAAAAGAGTACAGAGTATAAATGCTAGAAACAATTTAATAAAGCCTTCAAAGAAATATGAGAGCTTTGTTATGTTTTCTTAAAATGATTTCAGTGTTGATGTTAAAAATTTAGTTCCGGCCACAACATACTATGTAAGGGCTTTTCTTAACAAATTAGATCGCAAGTTTTATAGTGATCAAATTGTCATAACCACTGCTCAATAGCGGTAATTGAAAATTAAATAAGCATTAAATGGAATGCTATCTTAAACATAGAAAAAAATAATGATCGCCACTATAGGCTATGTTGTATTTAGATTAGTTTATCTGTACTTTCTCTAATTTAGCCACTTCTATGCCTCAAATAGGTTTGCTGATAACATCATACAAATGCTATTATTAAGTGTCATAAAGTTGTTTGTATTTTTGTAAATTTAAGATAAACCCTTAAAGAGATGTAATGCTTTTTTGTTGCGCTATACCTTATTTTAATTCATCTTGTTCAGGTTGGCTATGTCTGGAATAATAACCATATTTTTCTTCTTTACTTTCTTTAGTTCTATAGCCTATGTTCCATACAAGACCTGCGATATACGTACTAAATATTACTGCTCCTACTGCAAACATTATTATATTCATAATAAGGATTTAAAAATGATTCTAGTAAATATAATTAATTCAAATTTGAAAATACCATTTGAGACAAAATATCTAAACTACAGAAAATAGATGACCAATAAAATTGATATTAGCTTTTTAGAAAAAGATACCAATAACTAAGTTCACAGACGCAACAAGGCTTTGAATATAAAAGATTATTAAGGATTAAGCTAATGCTATTCTCTTTTGTTAACTCAGCCAGCTCTAATGTTATTAGATAAGTTAAACTTATAGATACGAAGTTGCTGCGTCTACAGTTGGACTAAAAGTTTTTATTTAAAAGGTTTATACCGAAACTATTTGGCTGAAACAGTGTGATTGTTGTCACACTTATTTCAATAGATTAGAGCATTTCTTACAACGCTGTTATACTGCGTTTAAAATAATTTCAACTAAATTTTTGTTGCTGGCACAATTTATAGCTGTATATCATAAATGAGCACTGATGTAAAACATTGTTTATAAGTAAATTAGTGTTGATGCTGTATTAATGATTTAAACATTTGCTGCGTATTTGTGTCTTGGGATTTATTTTTTAAAAATAATGCGATAGCTGACGAACGAATAACTAGGATAGAAATTTTCTAAAAAAAATATTTAATAGCTTGAGATTTTCAAGAAAAAATCCAAGGACTAGTATCGTAATTACAATTATCTGTGAGGTAAATCTATTAGAAGGGCAGCAGACATATTTACACCAAAAAAGGGCAGAAGAAACAAGAGTTCTCTTTTAATGAACAGCATTTAAAAATCATTTAAAATAAGCCAAAACTATTAAAAATGTCTTTTTTATTTTAATTTTGACTATTGAACAAATAGACGTATTTTTGCCGAAAGTTCGAAAGATTCTTCGCAACAATTCCATTGAGTTGTTAGCAATAGTTAGAGCTAAATAAATCTATTTGAAAAACGGTTATATCTACAAATAATACAAACTTAAGTATGAAAAAAAACAACGAGCAAAAGGAGTACGCCTTTGCGATTGCAGCAATATGTTTTGCCGTCCTATTTTTAATCACATTATTTTATTTCAAATATTCAAATGAAAACAGTATCATAGACTCCAAACAAAAACAGCAAGAGGCAATTAGCGTTGCTGATGCTGCTAAACGCTAACTAAATGGAGTAATAGTGAAAACCTTCTGCATTGATATGAAGGCGAATACTATAATAGGAATATTTTTGAAAGTATCGGTTCAAAAGATTTGCAAATACTTTTTATAAATCCAGATAAAATAACTCAAAGCAAGCCTCTTAGGAATGTCAGAGTTCAAAAAATTATTAAAAAGGCCTCACATTTATGTGAGGCTTTTTTATTGCTCTAAACTTTTTAGGATGAAAGTTGCTTTGCAGCGTTTTCAAAATCATTTATTTAAATTTAAACCTTCAATTAAAGAATTATTTTTAGGTATGCTCTTTTAAAAAGTTTAAAATCATGAATTAACAATATTAATTGTTTTGCGAAAAATGAACGTAAATAAAAAAGCACAATGTCTTATAAAGTGTAGAATACTAAAACTAGAAAATAATGCTACATAGGATTATTTATCAATTTAAATTATTGAGGCAATGGCAAACAATAAGGGATATCAATAACTCATAAAAATCCTTTTTTAAAGATAAAGCTCCACTTCTATAGAGAGGCGGAGTAATTTATAATATTAGGCAGTAGTTAAGACGTCAATGACTATTTATTAAGAGAGCAAGTATTTTTTTTATTTAAAAAAGCTATTTGAATTTTGGTTCAAACAGCTTCTCCTACTTATCCTCATTCACAATATCTTACACTGCTTATTTGTTTTATTGAACTCATGTCATAACAGCTGTAGCAATAAATTTATTTCCTTGTGGCCCTTTAACAGTAAATTGATAGATAAACTCATCACGTTTATTTGGTAAAAGGTTGTGCTTCCAAGTATTTACATAGGTGTTTTTAAGTGCATTTAAATCCGATTTTTTTACATCAGTTTTAAATGACAAAACCCCTTCTATATTGCTTTCTAAGGTACTAATTGGTCTGTTTAAAAGTGCACAATAATGGCTTGAATGCAAGTGTTTATTTTGTACGTTATATATTGTTAACATTTCTATTCCGCCTTCATTACTTTCCTCTAAAATGGCACTTCCTCCAGATCGGACGCTGTACTTTAAAGTAAAGTCCATTGAAGTTCTGTTGGTTTTATTTAAAACTCCTGCCCATTGGCCCTCTAATTTTTTTAATTCGTCAAAAGTATTTGAGACTTGTGCATTAATGTTTCCGAAAAAACAAAATAAAGTACATGAGACTAATAGTAAGCTTTTCATAATTTTTGTTTTAAATCCTTTTTCATAATGATGGCAATCCGTTAGAGATTGAAGATATTGGAGCGATAGTATAGCGTTCATTCTTGAAATTAACAAGATTTGGATGAGAGACAATACCTTTCCATAAGTCTGATGCTAAATAAGCTTCAACACTTGCTTTGTCCGTAAAATAATATACGCCTCCAAAAACTTTTTTTTCAAGATTTCCTATAAACGTTTTGCCAATAAGTCCTTTAATTTTACCGGGTGCAAAATTGCCAACTACATCCACTCCCAATTGGGCATGTTCCGCTAAGCTCATTTCTGAAAGCCCGTAGTTTACAATGAACAGCTGATGTGCTGTGTTTTTTTCTACACTATTTATTACTTTCCTTTTATCAGCAAAACCATTAGAGACCGCAGATATAGCGGCTACAGAATAACTTTCTGTTTCAAAATTCACCAGATTTGGATGCGATACAATACCTTTCCATAATTCTGATGCTAAATAGCCATCAACACTTGTTTTGTCTTTGAAATAATAGACGCCCCCAAAAACGCCTTTTTCAAGATTTCCTATAAACGTTTTGCTAATAAGTCCTCTAATTTTACCTGGTGCAAAATTGTCAACTACATCATTACCTAATTGAGCGTGCGCTTTTAAGCTCATTTCCGAAAGCTCATATTTTACAGTTAATACTTGCATATTGGGTGCTGGTATGTTTGCTATTGGAGCTTTTACTTCACTTTGGCAGCTAATAATTAGCACTGCAATTAAAAGGAATACTATTTTTTTCATGTTTTTAAAATTTAATTTAAAGATTTGATATGCTATTTAAGCATTGCTTTGAAAGCTTCCAAATCAAATTCATTCCCATAAAACAACGTGCTCATTCGCATTACATCTGCAGCAATAAGGATGGCTGTTTTAATTTCTTCCTCTGTAGCTCCCATTCTTTTTGCTTCCGAAATATGATATGGAATACAGTATGCACATTTTGTAGCGGCGGAGGTTCCTAAGGCTATTAAGTGAGCATTTTTTTCAATGATAGCACCTTTAGAAAAAAGTTCCATCTGAGAAGTAAAATATTTATCTGAACTTTTTAAGATTGATGATGGATATAAGGAGTTAAAAGGACTTTTAGCAAGTAATTCAGTTTTTTCAGCTTCACTAACCGTGTCTTGTGCTAAAATTGTTTGAAATCCAAATATTAAAACGATAATGATTAAAATTTTTTTCATCTGGAATGGTTTATATATTAGAGACAAATATATAAAAAATAATAATTAGTTTTAATTTAAAACTTAATTATATGTTTTTATAGTGCTATATGTCAATTTAATACGTGTATTTCGTTTGAAAATAAATTAAATTGATTCTCTCTATATACCTTTTGAATACTTTAGTTTCACTTCTGTTAGAAAAGCGTCTTTGGACTAAAATGATTATAGTATTTGTCTTTGTTAAAGTGAATCGTTTCTTGAGATGACCATAAAGAGTCTGTGAAATTTGAACTATGTTGGTGATATTTTGGGATTTAAAATATCTCTAGTATGGTTATATTTTTTCAATTAAAAAGGCCTTTTTTATAATTTTCTTTTATATAAATAATCAAAGCTCAATAAAACAATTGGTAACACGATTACTGATGACTTAGATAAAAGTGACAGCACAAATAATAATAATGAAAACCATAAATATTTATAAGACCTGTTTTTTACTGTTATATACTGTATAGAATACAAACAAGAAATCAACACAAAAAAATTAGCTATTAATGTACTTCTCGTAGAAATCCACCCTAACAATTCTACTTGTAAGGGATGTAATGCAAATACGGTGAGGATAAAAATATTTAAGGCTTTAAATTGTGCTGTTATTTTATTTAACAAAAAGAATACTACAAAAATATTCAATAAATGAAGCACTAAATAGTAATGTGAGGTATCAAAGGATTGTTCCCGAAAAAATAATAGTCTAATCCAAAACTCAGAGAGGCTATTGGTTAATAAGAATGTACATAAAAACTTGTGAAATAATTTTTTATACTTTACCAAGATATATTTAAGACATCTGGGTTGTATAGTATTTGTAAATTATCATCCCAAGTGCTTAAACACCCTCCATGCAATGAAGGAAAAAACATGATTACTGGTAAATCAATTATCCTTTTTTAGGGTATGACTTTTTTAAAATTCAATTTAATTTGTTATTCCTCCATTAAAGAGAATTTTTTAAAAAAACATAATTAATTAGTTTTTTTGTAAAACTAATTAATTATGTTTGTAATCTAATTATCAGACATTTAAAATGAAAAAACAAATTTTACTAGTATTGATGTTATTTTTATCAATAAGTTTCTTTGGCCAAAGTTCTAAAATTGATATTGAAGAAATAACAGAAATGATTCTTGAGAAAAATAAACAGACAAATGCTACTCAAATAGATGCGACAAATTACTCAGAGCAGGGTGATTATTCTTTTAATTCCACAGGAGGACTTTTAAATTACAATCCAAAGCCTTCAGGTACTGCATTTGATGGCGTTAATCTTCAGCCAAAGCACATTAAAGTTGTCTCTTTAGTGCCAGGAAAGGCTGCTGTTGCGATGTATTACAGTGAGGGTAGTATCCAGCCAAAAGGTTATGGCGCTGTCTCTCATTATTTAACAAGAACTTCTGAAGTTTTTGTAAAAGAAAATAATAAATGGGTTAAGCGTACCGGTCATTACTCTCCAATTACGGGGGGACAAGGCACAAGCCAAGTTGGTAATTAAATTTATGCGATACCATTTATATATCAAAAAGTGTAATATTTTACTGTGCTGAGAATATTAAAAGAATAGGTTAGAAATAAATTTATAACCAACCTAAAATTAATTGAACCTACCTAAAAAATATAAAATGAAAAAATTAATAGCTATTGCATTATTTAGTGCCTTTGTATCCTGCACACCAGGAATGCATCCAGAGTATCAAAAAAATACGGAAACAGTAAAAGCTTTTTTAAAACTGCAAGCAGAGGAAACAGATATTAATGCTCAAATGGCATTGGTGCATGAGTCATTAGAATGGCAACCGGCTTTTTATGGCACTGCAGTTATAGGAAAAGATGCTTTTAAAGCATATGTACTTCAATGGCAAGATGCTATGGAGCAAACGGTATACACACCAAATAATTATTTACCAGGTGTTTTGGCAGATACTGGGTCTCAAGACGGCAGTGTAAGGTCTTACGGTAAGTGGACTGGAATTCACTCTGCTACTGGAAAGACCTGGGAGTTGACAGCGTACCATACGTGGGATTTTAAAGATGGTAAAATTATTGCTGGTGGAGATTACTTTGATGCAGGAGGCTTAATTGCATCTTTGCAAGTAGAAGAAATTATAGTAGAATAAATTTAAACTTCCCCTACTTGAAGAAAGCCTTGCAATTTGTGGGGTTTTTTTTATGAAATAGAAAACAACTATTTAATTGAAATTGACAATTAATCAATTAGAGTAAAATGATATTCTTTGGGAAGCGTATTTTACTTTTAGTTGTGGCAAAATAGAAACAGTTTATGGATGATGTTTTAATAAATAGGAGCTTGAGCTAATAAAGAATGCACTATAATATGTTTGATTCTATAGAGCGTCTTATGGTATTTGAAATTGGGTTTGAATTGCTAGATGACTTTTAATAGTTCTAAAATAATAGGCCACTATCTAGTTGATTTTGTTAGACTCCTATTTTTGATTCAATAGACTTTCTATTTCTGGGCATAGCTAGTACATAGATTTTAATAAGACCCCATAATAATTATATGGGGTCTTATTTTTTTTTGTTAATTAGTTCTCTCGGGTATGCCAAATCTTCCTTTTCTAGGAGCATAAGAAGTATGTAATACCTTCCAACCGTCGTCAGTGTAATTCCACACAGAGGATCCTCTAGTCGCATATGAAACGGTTTTAGCACTGTCTGTAAAGGTATATTTACCATCTGCTACAAATGTAATTACTGCAGTATTCATATCTGGAGAAAAAGACGTTTCCATATTAGAAAGTTTAAAGAATTCCCAAGTAATTAAGGTGTCTATCACGATATCTTTTTCAGTATAAATATAAAAAGGATTTAAATTGGAATCTCCAGTAATAACTTGAATTTCTGGATGCTCAAATTTTTTGTAAGCTTCATAATCACCAGACATAATTGCTTTTTGCATAGATTCTTGGTGCGCTATTACTTTAGCACTGATCTTTTTTTTATTTTTCTTAGCAGAATATAATTGCGCAGTTTTCATGTAAGGCGAAGCGAAAGTAGCATAATCAACTGCTTTTAGTGTAGCGTTTAATGCATTTTCATAATCACCTTCAGCCGCATAATGTTCTCCCATAGAGTCATGTGAATTTGGGCCGTCATGAATCTCTTGAGACATTTTTACATACTTCATAGCAGTAGTTGGATCCTTTTTTCCGTAATCTCCTCTCATGTAGCCATAAGACATCATATTGTAGGCAGAAGACGCATATGAAGGAAATTTTTTAGCAAAAACTTTAAAGGAATTAAAATCTTGAGTACTTGTCCCAAGATAATTCATTAACGGACTGGTTGGAAATTTACTTGCAAGTCTTTTGCTTACAGCTTGTCTGTTTTCTTTGGAAGCATCTAAATATTGATACCATCCTTTTTCTTCAGGACTTAATTTTGTGGGATTAATAGCTTGAAGTTTTTTTAATCTACTTCCCCAATTCTTATTGTTACTGCTTATAGCCGCTAACGTTAGTTTTGCGCAAGCACAATCTTCATCAATTAGTAAAGCTGAATTGGCTGCTCCAAAGGCGGCCATATACTCTAGATTCATTGCATATTCTATTGCTTTATTTGTAATAAGTGACGCTTTTTTACTACAAGAAGTATCATTTATCCATTGTGCATTTAAAATCATTGTGAAGCACAAAGCCACAAAAGTTAAGTTGTTTTTCATAATAGTGGTTTGACAGTTATAATTAATTTAAATCTAAGATACACAGTTAGTTGTATAATAAAACCTATTAGTTGTCTTTTTTTTATAAATTTATTTAAATAGACGTAGTATTGTGCTTATTGTTATACATTTGAGGAACTGGACCGTGTTTTACGGAATTCAGTAATGCATCATCCGCTTATTGTTTTATATTTAACATCAGAATACTTCGTTGATTGAACTCTCTAAAATCTAAAAAATATTGATAATAAAAGATAAATATACCTGTGCTATTGCACTTTCGGTCTCTATGTTAGGAGACAAATGGTCTCTATTAATACTAAGAGATATTATTTTACACAAAAAATCAAGGTTTAAAGAATTTAAAGGATCAAGAGAAGCAATTGCCACAAATATTCTTGCTAATAGATTAAAGTCGCTTTCAGAACAAGGTCTTATCGAAAAATTGGATCCTTTAGGAACAAAAAAAAGCACACGTTACATTGCTACTAATAAGGGAATTAGTTCATTGCCTATAGTCATGGAAATGTATTTATTTTCTATTAACTCAATAGATGAGTCAGATTTAGATGCCTCACAACTAAGCATTAAAACAGCGGTAACTTCCAACCGAAACTTGTTTCAAAAAAATAAAATTGCAGCATATCTCAGTTTTGTTGAGGAATTAAAGATTGGGGTTTCCCTGAAAAGAAAGAGCCTTTAGTGCTTCTTTTACAAGAATATATCTGATATAATAGGAGATAGGTGTACTTATGTTTCTAACTAAGCTGTTTCTACTTCTTGTCAAATGAATATAATTAAGGTCTTTTAAAAAGCCTGACTAATCCTATTTACTAGTTACCTAAAGACATATCAATGCGTAAAAAGCATCCATATGTCTTTAGGCAATTTAGATATTACAACTTTTTAGACGTTTTAATAGTTTGAAATACTTTATTAAGGTCATCAAAGGGTTTGTGAATTGTTCAAGTTGGTTTGGTTTAAACTTTGAATTACTTTAGGCCTAAGTTACTGAATTAAAGACTTAAAAGACCTCCTACATTTACTTCGGTCCTGCAACTCCATTTCCGATTTATAATAAAATTTCTAACAATTTACTGCGAGTATTGTGGGGCAATTATGACGTACGCGCTATTTAATAAACAATTAGCGACGAAGTCGAAAGTAGCCATGTAAAATATGATTTGAAGTAGAAGTTATAAAAAACAGAAAAAAATTATTGGATTAGTTTCTTAAACATTGATAATTAATTGTTATGTGCAATTAATAGTATTTTATTTATATTTGATATATAAATAATTAAAAACAAATCATGAAAAAATTACTAATTGTATTCGTACTTATCCCTTTTTTGGGATGGAGTCAAGTAAAATCAGGAACAACTTATTCAGAGCATCCCGCATACGATGTTATCAAAGAATCTTACCGGATATGGGAATCAGGAACTGAGGCTGAACTCAGAGCTTTGTATGCTGAAGAAGCAAAAATTTGGGGTCCAGGAGAAGTTGAAGCAGGCACAGTAGATCAAGAAGTAACTAATATGCTTTGGTGGCAAAAGAATTTCAACGATATTAAAATAGCGGTTATGGAAGGCGCTACACCGGATATTATTAAGTACAAAGATGATGAAAAAGGTACTTGGGCTATGGATTGGATGGTATTCTCCGCGGTGAATAAAATTAGCGGTGTAGCTGTTAAGGCAAATATGCATTCGAATTATTATGTAACGAACCAAGGGAAAATCACGACAACGATAAATTACTATGATCCAGAGTCTGCTGGTGCTCAAATTCAAGCTTCTTTAGGAATGCATAGAAATGGTCGCGTTTATGATGAACATCCAATCATAAATAAATTAAATGATATGGTTGCTCATTTTGAGGCTGGAGAAATATCCGAATTGGCTACTTACTTTGCGGAGGATGTAAAGTTTTACCGCTTGGGTGTGAAAGGACATTTGAATCTAGAAGAGCGCACAGCTTCATGGCACAATGAAGTTTCAATAAACAGTGTACGTGATCTTGAGCAGTCAGGATATCCAGATGCTATTTATTATTCAAGAGGTAAAGGGCAGTGGGTTGTTCAATCTTGGTGGTGGGTAAACAACACGAATGCCGAAACAGGAGAAGAAACTCGCGAATATTTGCACATGAGCCACGACTTTAATAAAGAAGGTAAGGTGACGAAAGAAGTTATTTACATGGCTGATTAATATAAAATTATTTGCCGACACTACCTTGAAAAATGAGGTATTCAGTGAGGTTAGATAAGAGTAGTACTGAAGATGTTTAGCCGACTTATTTTAAGAGACAAAACATTTTATCAATGGTGAATTGGTCGTGTAAGTATGAAATATTCTTAAACAAAGGACTTCTGCAATTTATGCTTGAGTCCTTTTTTTATTTAATTACAATTTAAGAATTACATTCAAAAATTTAGCGGATTTGGCTTCAAGCGTCACATAAACGTCAGGCTTTTTTGTTCTTCTAAACTACATAATTGATAAAGAGCAATTATGCATACCTATTGTTCCATTTTTCATAATTAAAGCATTTAAAAATCTATTTTCCAAATTCTTTTAAACTCATAAATTTGATTCATTATATTATCTACCCGTTCTTTCATTTTATTATAACGATTGCTTTATCTGAAATAGCTTTTATTGCTGTAATACTTAAATTCAACTTCATTTTCACGATCTTTTCTTAGTTTTTGAAAATTAGTAACTTCTCCGAATTTCTCAATTTGATGTTTAGAAATTTCTTTTGTGGCTAACGGCATCTTTGACAATGCATATGTTTTATTAGTACTTGTTGTTTCAGACAACTTATTTTCAGAAGTATTATATCTATGACTGCATTTTATTAATAAGAATGTACTTATAATTAGTAATAAAATAACTAAACCAGTTTTCATTTTGTTCATTTTGTGTGTTTTTAATATGCTTTCATTCAACTTTTAATGACTGTTGAATACTTCCTTTGTGCTTTTAAATGTTTTTAATTTCTAAGTCTTCGACTTGTCTCAATATTTTTTTTCTAAGTTTTAAATATTTAGATAGGAAATAGTAACTCCCTTTGTTTTACTATGAATTTTTAGTAAATATTTACTTGGCAAATCTAAAAGATAAAAGCCTGCGTGTCAATCCCTGAAAATGATATAAATTTAGTATCCCTGAATATAGGGATAGCCCTATCTATAAATTTCTATTTGTTTGGTTTTTGTACTTTCTTTTTTTTTAAATATTTTCATACTTATATATTTATCGGAATACTTTAAGGTGTTATATAAGAGGTCAATAGCTTGTGAATAGGTTTAAACCTCTGCCAAGGGTAAGTATAAAAGAAGTAGTTCATCTAGATGATTCACGCATTTTTTTAGGTTATTTTCAAAGCAATTTTACCACTTCCTTTCTGGGGTGGCTTTTTGTTTAGAGCAATAAAATGTATAGAAAAAAGCTAAGTATAGCATGCACCGCTATTTAATTTACTACTTTAACCCTTTATATATTATAGTTTTATTAAAATAACTCAACCCTCGATACCTCTTAGGATGAAATTAAATAAAAAACCTACTTATAAGGATTTGGAAAAACAGATAAATGAATTAAAATCAGGTATTAAGCTAAAACAAGCTGAAGATGATTTTAACAGGCTGTTAAAAAAATCAGAAGAGCGCAACGATGAACTAATTTTAGCCAATGAAGAGATACATTCATTAAGTGCCGAGTTGTTAAAAAAAAACAAAGTAGTTTCTGAAGTTAAGAATAAATTTAAAAATTTATTCGATAAAAGTAACGTTTCAATCTGGGAGCAAGATTTTTCTGAAGCCATAGAGTTGTTAAACAAAAAGAAGGCTGAAACTGGTGATATAGAAAAATATTTAAATGAAAACACTGATTTTGTTAAGGAATGTATTTCAAAAATTAAAATCTTAAATGTAAACAAGATAACGCTAGACCTCATAGGCGTAAAGGATCTAAAAGAACTTGTAAGTCATATTAGAAAAACAAATTCAAAAAAAACAATTAACATATTAAAGAATGAATTGATATCAATTGTCTTAGGTAAAAAAAATTATGTTGGTGAAACTGAATTTGAAAGAAGGGATGGGAGTATTCTCTATGCTACCTTAAAATCTACTATGATTGACGATTTTGGGGGGAACATAGCTTCCGTTATTAATATATCTGGACGCAAGCAGGCAGAGGAGGTATTAAGAGCAAGTGAAGAAAATTATAGAGAATTAGTAGAACAAATTCCCGATGGTGTTTACAAAAGCACGCATGATGGTAAATTTGTAGAAGTGAATTCGGCATTGGTTAAAATGCTTGGATACAATTCTAAAGAGGACTTATTAGCAATAGATATTAAGAATGATCTTTATGTATATGATACGGATCGTCAATATTCCAAGTTAAATGAATTAAATCAAGAATTAGCGGTTTTTCAAGTTAGAAAAAAAGATGGCGAAGTAATTTGGGTTGAAGTTCATGGGTGGTACTCTCTCAAAAAATCACCTAAAAAAAATGATCGTCAAGGTATTATGCGCGATGTCACAGGAAATAAATTTTCTGAATTAAAGCTGAAAAACCAAAATATAGAATTAATTAGAGCCAAGAACAAAGCAGAGGAAAGCGACCAACTTAAATCAGCCTTTTTATCAAATATGTCTCATGAAATTCGTACACCTATGAACGGAATTCTTGGTTTTTCTGAATTATTAAAAGAGCCCAATCTAACTGGAGACAGGCAGCAGGAATACATTAGTATCATCGAAAAAAGCGGTCAGCGCATGCTCAATATTCTAAACGATATTGTTAGTATCTCTAAAATAGAATCCGGGTTAATGGAGGTTAACATTCAGGATACAAATATTAACGAGCAAATCGATTTCATCCATTCTTTCTTTAAATTTGAGATTGAAGGAAAAGGAATTCGGTTTTTAATCAAAAACTCCTTAAAAGGAAAAGAGGCTTATATTCGATCGGACAGTGAGAAAATTTACGGTATTCTTACCAACTTGATTAAAAATGCCATTAAATTCACGAAAGAAGGAACAATAGAATTAGGGTGTCGATTAAGAAAAGATAAGGAGTCTCCAGAACTGGAATTTTACGTAAAAGATACGGGGATTGGAATCCCTAAAGACAGACAGAAGCCAATATTTGATCGTTTTATACAAGCGGATGTTTCCGGTAAAATGGCATATCAGGGAGCAGGTTTAGGTTTGTCGATTTCTAAAGCATACGTAGAGCTGCTCGGTGGGGAAATTTGGACGGAAAGTAAAGAGGGAAAAGGGTCTGTATTTTATTTTACCCTGCCATGTAGAACTGAATGTATAAAAAATAAAGTTTCTAAAAATGTAGATTACTCACAAAACTATTGAATTAAAAATATTAATTTTTTGAGAATAACGAGGTGTCAGAAATTTTTTGTTATTGAGGTTTAAAGTCTATTTTGAAAAAGTATTTAGGGTCGTAATAGGTGTTAAAGGCTAAAAAATTTCCGGTAATAAGTTTGATATGGATTTAGTTCTGATGGATATGAAAATGCTTGAGCTGAATAGAGATAAAGTAACTGAGCAAATCCAATAATTTAGCTGAGAGAATCTTAGAATGTCACAAATAGGTTTGTTCTGAATACTGATAAATAAATTTTAATTGAAGAAGTATAAGGATTATCTTTCAAAATTAATAAAACGGAACTATCGTAAACCTATAAAATAGGTTGTCATAGGTATTTTTATAGAGCCAAACTAGTGGAGTAATATGAAGCAGAAAATACTTCTTATGAGTTAAGAAAACACGATTTTAAACAATAAACTAGGCTTTGTTTATAAATAGAGAGAGGTCGTTTTTTAATGTCCTAAATGCTATTTTCCTCTTGGTGACTATTTCTAATTGAGCACAAATTACTCCATACTTAAAAAAGAAAAATTATATTTTAGTCCAAAATTAACAAAAGTGATACTTGTTTATGGCATGTCAATAGAAAGGAAATCAATTTTAATAACCCCTTTTTGAGTTTTCATTTCAGGAATGTTTTCAGTTTGTGCCACTGAAAAATAATTACATAGAAGCAGTAAAATTAAAAGAAAGAAGTTTTTTATTGGTTTATTATTAAGAATAATCTTTCAAATATAATTTATCTTTTTTCAATACTAATAATAACGGTTTTAGATGCGGGTGTATTGCTTATTTTAGCAACACTTTTAAGCGGAACCAAAACATTTGCTTCAGGGAAATAGGTTGCTGTGCATTGTTTAGGTATGTTGTAGCTCACCACTAAAAAACCTCTTGCTATTCTTTTTTCATCCTTAAAATGACTCGTTAAATCGACCACATCTAACTGTTTTAAGCTTTGTGTTTTCATGTCTTCTTTATTCATAAACACAACTCTTCGTTCATTTAAAACACCGCGATATCTGTCGTCTAAACCATAAATAGTAGTATTGTATTGGTCATGTGTTCGAATGGTCATCATAATAAATTGATTGCTTTCTAATTTTAAATCAGAGGGTTCGTTTAATGTGAAATTTGCTTTTCCTGAAGCAGTAGAAGCGTAGTTGTTTTCTCTTGCATTGTTGGGCAAGTAAAAGCCACCTTTTATTCGAACACGTTCGTTATAATTTTTAAATCCAGGAATGGTTGCTTCAATTTTCGAGCGAATTAAATCGTAATTTGAAGCGAATCCCGTCCAATCTGTTTTTGTGCTTTTTAACGTCGCATTTGCCAGACCAACAACAATAGCAGGTTCACTTAATAATTTTTCAGAATGAGGTTTTAAATGTCCATGGGATTGATGTACAATTCCCATAGAATTTTCTACCGTTATAAATTGCATTCCAGAAGTCTGAATGTCTTCTTCTGAGCGACCTAAACAAGGTAAAATCAATGCTTTTTTGCCATGAATTAAATGACTTCTATTCAATTTTGTTGAGATTTGAACGGTTAGCGCACAATTTCTTATTGCCGCCGCGGTAAATTCGGTGTCTGGCGTTGCAGAAACAAAATTACCACCCATTCCAACAAAGACTTTTGCCTTTTTTTGATGCATTGCTTCAATAGAAGCAACCACATCTAGTCCATGTTTTCTTGGTGCTTTAAAACTAAATTCTTTTTCTAAATGATCTAAAAAAGAAGCAGATGGCTTTTCCCAAATCCCCATAGTCCGATCACCTTGCACATTAGAATGTCCACGAACAGGGCAGGTTCCTGCGCCTTTTTTTCCAATACTTCCTTTTAACAATAGAATATTTACCAACTCACGAATATTATCTACTGCATTTTTATGCTGTGTCAAACCCATTGCCCAACAAATAATTATTTTTTCATTGTTGATAATAAGTGTAGTTGCTTCTTTTATTTTTTCTAATGGAATACCTGTTTGTGGAAGCAACTCTTGAATGGAATAATTATCTAGAGCCTCTAACATCTCTTCAATACCGGCCGTTTTTTTATCGATAAAATCATGATTAAAGACGCTTCCAGGATGTGCTATCTCCTTCTCCTTCATCAATTTTAAAATGATTTTTAACAATGCTACGTCACCATTTATTTTTACCTGTAAAAATAAATCCGTTAAATCTTGTCCAGAGCCAATCCATTTTAACGGATTTTGAGGATCTTTATAATTCATTAAACCAACTTCGGGTAAGGGATTTACCGTAATTATTTTACCACCTTTTTTTTTAGTTTCGCTCAAAGCAGTTAACATTCTTGGGTGATTTGTTCCTGGATTTTGTCCCATAACAATCACTAAATCCGCATGATTAAAATCATCTAAAGTAACAGAGCCTTTTCCAATTCCTAGTGTTTCTACAAGGGCAGCACCACTCGATTCGTGGCACATATTAGAGCAATCTGGTAAATTGTTGGTCCCAAATTGTCGAACAAATAATTGATACAAAAAAGCAGCTTCATTACTCGTTCTTCCTGAGGTGTAAAATAACGCTTCGTCAGGAGAATCTAAGCTGTTTAATTCTTCTCCAACAATCGAAAAAGCAGCTTCCCAAGAAATCTCTTCATAATGATCTTTGCCTTTAGGCAAATACATAGGTTGCGTAATTCTCCCACTTTTACCAATTTCATAATCAGATAATTTAGAAAGTGCGGCAACAGAATGCGTTGCAAAAAAGAGCGGAGAAACTTTATTCTTAGTAGCTTCTTCAGCAACAGCTTTAGCCCCGTTCTCGCAATATTCTGCTAAAAAAGCACGTTTGGCGTCTGGATCTGGCCATGCGCAGCCTGGGCAATCAAAACCATCTTTTTGATTGATGTTCTTTAACAGACGAATACCTTT
>ENA-ORXF01001184-ORXF01001184.1-marine-metagenome-genome-assembly--contig:-NODE-1184-length-17223-cov-8.900910_pt1 | contig 17223 bp, 19 predicted proteins | sample MGYA00237864_ERZ511476 | MGnify/ENA primary metagenome ERZ511476 (study PRJEB26306, sample SAMN06343908) | marine metagenome | isolation source: coastal waters | place: Atlantic Ocean: West Antarctic... | reverse complement strand
ATATATATATATATACACACACACATATATATATATATGTATATATACACATACACATATATATATATATGTATATATACACATACACATATATATATATATATATACATACACATATATATATATATATACATACATATATATCATTAACATATATAAACATGCATATATGTGTACATATAACAGGATGAATTTCCCTGTCTACGCGCCGGAGCAGGCCGCCGTGCTACCGGACATCGTGAATATTATGCTCGCGTGCTGTCTCGCACTATATCCCGAGAGTACCAAGAAGCCCATGCTACAGCTGAGAATCAAGCTCCTCAACACGTTCCACAGCCTGAAGGCCCGAGCCAGCCCTCTCGACCTCTACGTCTTTTGTACTTCAAATATGAGTCTTCTACGGATAGCGATGATAGAGTATTTTGTCTACTTTATATCTTCTTTCATGCCAAACGAGACGAGCATGCTGACGAAGGTATTCGGGCTTCAGCAGAACATTTCAGATATTTTCAGGCAGTTTATCATCATCTGTGACACCTTCCGCCACCAGAGTCTTCAGACACACACGCTCGACCTGACTGACATCAACACGAAGGCCCAGGTGTGTATATACATGCAAGTGTGTGTACACGTACAAATGACTGCACATACACACACACTTCTAATATCTGATTGGAAACTCACACCCACTCTTCTGCACCTTGCAGATCGCGATCGATAAATGTAACAGAGTATGCAAGGGGAAATCTCGCAACAACAAGCGTGGGGAGCGCCGCGCTGAGACCTCTATCATCGACATAGACACCGTCAAGGACGCTATCCGGCGGCCGGTCATCGCACACGTCATGTATGGCATGATGCTTTGTCCCGGCACACCGATTGCCGTCTTCCAGCGGGTGCGGCTCGTGCAGTCTTGGGTCAAACTCCACGACCTGCCCTGCAATATCAGGGAGGAGCAGTTTCGCATGGTGCGCAACACACTGCACACAAACACGCTCAACACGCTCAACACCCTGAACATGTACGTCTGCATGGCGTGTGTGTCGGAGAACAGGGTTGTGCTCGATTCCAAAATGAGGGTCATGGCTGACGGCTCAATGGCATGTACGAACTGCAAGCAGCTCGACACCGTGTTACGTATCAACACGCTCGGCCGGATAGTCGAGGTCAAGAAAACAAACTTCTACTACTGTCTATTCTGCATGCGTGTGCACTTGTGGGCCGCGACCGGGTGCGAGTTTCACACTTGCTCACTCTCTACCAAGGCCCTGGTCGCACCCCCCGTCGTCCGCAACTGTCACTACTGTGCCCGTACCAACTCGATTGAGACAGTTTCGATATTAGACGACGAAATGGGCGTTATGCAAGAAATTTCACTCTGCGCAAGGCACATGCCCCACGAACAACGACTCAAGTATGTGGACAATCTGCACCAGCTACGGCAGGCAGTAAAAGACAAATTGAATCGAGTACAAGTGTAGTTTTGTTTGTTTAATAAATAATAATATGTCTCGTCCGATACCACTTCCACCTTCTTACCCCACTCCCCCATACCTGCTTCTAGCCATAACATACATGCAACATAACATGATATACTCCACCTTCCTACCCCACTCCCCCATACCTGCTTCTACCCACACTCCACGCTAACATCATGCCATCGCTGAAGACACCTTGCCAAAGTTGAAGATCTGGCTTATTTCTTTTGCAGTTTCTTCATCACTGAAGCAGTCACACCTTCCAGCATTTTAATCTCTGTATCGTCGTCCTCGCTCATTTCCGAATCTTCATCTTCAGAATGTGGCGAGGAAGGGACACGAGTTGAAGAGACGCCAACGACATTACGTCTTTGATCGACATCGATAGAAGCACAAAGCTTCTTTTTGTTCCTTTTGCGCTTCTTAGGTGGAGCACTTGCTACCACAGCATCTTCTTGCTGATCGATGCAGGAGACAGCGCCGACACGCTTCAACAAAGAGGTGAAATGAGACAAGCTCTTCTCGTTGAGAGTTATCTCGTTCATGTCTTGAAGCGGGTCTAACTTCCTCGACTCTTCCTTGTTCAAGGTCTCAATTTTTTGTAGACAGTCAGAGAAATAAGCGTCTGAGAATGGCACGGGACCGGTATACGACCACGAAATCGCATTCGGAGCGCCCTTGGAATTTCCGATGGTCTTGTAAGCTTTTTCTTCTTTTCCGTTAAGACCCCATAACCCGAGCAGCGAGTTTTTGACGGCTTCGACTGGAGCCATTTTACCATAAATACAATCGTTCGGGATGCGGCGGGTTGTCAACGCTTTTACGAAGTGTTGCTTCCTTTCGGCGGAAATCTCAGCGAGACTCACCAGGAAGAGGGTAAAGTAATGGCCATCACGGTACTTGAAGAGGTTGTAGACCGAAGACCTGCAAGCAAAGCACATTCTCCTGGTGACCATCATGAAGAGGATGTAGGCATCGTTGTCCTGGTTTTGCTCAAGGATCATCTGGAAGACGTTCGAGAATTTTCCCTTTGTCTTGCCTGCAGCCGCTGTGACTGAACCGCGAACGCATCCAACACAGCGGATCTTGCTGTTTTCGCCCATGGAAGAATTCCCTTCCTTCATGTCCTTGTCGTCTCCTTGTTTGAAAGCCCTTCCTTTGAGTTTTTGACCTGGCGCTAGCCATTGGCCCTTCCTATTCGGGCGAGGCTTTGTACTCTCCATTTCGTCGGTCAAAGATGTGGAGATACGATCGAGGAAAAGCTTCTTGATGGACCTTTCGTAAGGAGTCATCAAATTCTGCAGCGTGTAGTCGTATGTCTGGGGAGTGCCCACGCCGGCCCCGACAAGAGAATAGACCAACAAAAGAGGGTATAGAAACTCTGCCGCGTAGTATGTGGCAGCGAGACAATAGACATCTTGAGACTCTTTCAGACAACCCCAGGGCATCACGTTTCTCTTCATTTCAGAGAAACGAACTGAGGCTTCTTCGGGCATAGACATGGCCAGCCATGCATGGGTTGTCTTCGAAATCCAGGAAGTGTCTGAGGAGGCTTGTAGTGCAGAGCATGCAAACATTTCGAGTCCCGCATGCCCGGTATCCTGTGTGGCTCCAAACGATCCAATCGTTTGCACCATGGTCTCGGTGACCGGGATCTCCTGCGAAGCCTTCAATTCATCAGCCCGCGACTTTCCTCCTTTCTTCTGGACGAAGGGCACTGGCGCATACTCGTCCGCATTGCCCGTGTCATCGTCATTTTCCGACCCAAGGAAAAACGAATTCTTTAACTTGTCTTCTTCATCAAGAGATACCCCGAGATTCGGGTCCTGGTAGGGCGGCCACTCCGAGAATTCAGCCATCCGAACCTGAAGACATGAGATACGTGGAATCTTTAATACTGTGACCTTTTCAAAAAAACAAGGAACACCGTGACAATCCCTAGAATGTTCGACAATCAATCTCCAACATGACTTTGTTGGGTCGCGTTGGGGTAAAAGTGCGAAAAGTGGAAATGATGGTAGTGAGTGGAAACCTTTCACGAGCAAAACGTGACAGGTCTGGTCGATATCGAATGAAATGGAGAATCAAATTCGTTTGAATATAATACAAAACCAGGCTAATATTGCCAAAACAAAGCCTGGAGCTAGTATCGCCAGAATAAATTCTGAGCTAATATTGCCATATTTTAAAATGTTCAAATTTGTACTATGAATTCGAGCTAACATTGCCATGATTGAGACTGAGCTAATGTTGCCATATTTACACGTGATCAAATTGTACTACAGTACCAGACACGGACTGGACCACGGTCCAGTTTTACCACATAAAATCGCATTTTTCCGAGAAAAGGCAACATTAGCTCGTCTTGAATTCAGTATATAAGAGAGATACCCGGAAGGAAGCGAAAGATATCTTGTCCTCATGTCGAACATTCCATGCTCTTTTGAGACCTCCGCAGTCGAGGAGAGCCGCAAGCGCAAGCACGGTGAGACCTCGTCTCAACACGAAGTCGTCGGAGAATCAAGCGCCGCGCACGAGCGGAATCTTCAGCCTCTCCCTTCTGTGGAGCTGTCATCTGTTCATAACGGTGAGACCTCGTCTGAACGCGAAGTCGTCGGAGAATCAAGCGCCGCGCACGGGAGGAATCTTCAGGCTCTCCCTTCTGTGTCTGTGGAGCTGTCATCTGTTCATAACGGTGAGACCTCGTCTGAACGCGAAGTCGTCGGAGAATCAAGCGCCGAGCACGAGAACAATCTTACGCCTGCTTCTTCTCCGACGCCGTCGTATCCTGCCTGCTGTTGGAAGGATGGGCCTTACGGAGAAGAGGCTGCAAAAGCTTTACGAGTCGAAAGGGAAAGAGCGCAAGACGAAGAGTTTCTTGATGGGGCCAAGACCACTCTCCAGCAGGCTGGTATTGACATCCACGGGATGTCTCAAGGGACCATGCTCACAGAGAAGAATGCTATGCTCATGATGGAATTGCAGATTGCTTCTCTGTCCCCCTCTGAGCAGACTGCCGTCCGCTTTCTACAGAAGGCTAGCGACGTGTATCTTAAAAAGATATGCATTGAAAAAGATTCAGATCAAAGGAGAACGCATAAAGAGCAAGACCAGATCCTTAAGCAAAAAGACGAAAGCATGTCCTCACTGAGGCACACCCTTACGCAAAAAGACACCAAGATAGAATCACAGGAAACACATATTACAGCTCTCAAAGAAAGCGTGAAGAGAACCGAGCTGAATATGCAAAATATCCACACGCACGACCGGCGCACCCTTGACCAGTCGAGAATAAGTATGGAAAATATGTCCGTGGCTGCCTCTAACCACATCAAAGAGGCCATCTCGGGCGATATGACAGTCATCCGTCAGAATTTAGAGCAGATCACAAACTTGGCATCATCGACTCAAAATAACGCCGCGTTGCATGAAGAAATCAGGGTATTGAAGCAGAGCTTGGAAGAGGTCAAGAATGCTTGCAGTCAAACGCTGCGTGAACAAAGCGATAAGCTTGCTATTGCCATGACTCAGATCGAAACATCACAAAGACTATCTGACCTGTACAAAGCACAGACCGCAAAAACAAAAGAAAAGTTAAAAGAAGAAAGAGAAAAAGCCAAGCAGTCCAAATCCAATGCCGGTGCTGGCAAATGAAATGCATCTGAGGTCGTTCCTGTTGACGAATAGATAGATTCTTTGTACTTGGAATAAAATCGGATAGAAACAATTTTTTATACATGTGTTTGTATGCACGCTTGTGTGTGCATCTACATTTATTTTCTATTCACGTGCACGTATATCAGAGAGGTTGGGTGTCCACACGAAAAAAATACAAACGCACTGATAGAGCTGATCAGAGGTGTATATGGTAATGACTTCAAGGCTCGAAGTCGAGGCATTTGCCAGCATGATGATTGTCTCTCTCCCATTTCCTCCGCTCCCCGTGGTGTGTCTGCGCTCTGAAGAATGCACGGACACATTCGCTTCGGGCCACGATCTCCTCTCTAGTGCCATTTGTAGTATGGTTATTGGAACTGATCATCAGGGCTTTGATTCTATGGAAATCAAAGAAACAAAAGAGAAGATTCTCATAGACCTCAATCAAGATATTGCATCTGTGTGGGGCCGCCACCGCAAAACTGGGGAGACGAGTGCCACGCTTGCAGTCAACGAGTGTTACGATATATACTGTCAGAAGTTTCGCCAGTTCATGATGTGCTACCCAAGCTGTGCTGACCTGAGGATCAAAAACATGACAGATGTAGGCGGCGATACCATTATCGTGCAGCAAGCAGTGTCTCATCTCAACGCACGTGCCACTACTATTGTGGGAGACGACATAGTAAAGTGTAAGGTACCCATGACACTCGCTCGCGATTATAAATCTCTGATAAAAATGTATATAACTGATCTATTTTCACAGTCGCGCGGATGAGGAAGACAGTGGTGCTAGATATGGGTTTCAGCTGCATTGACGACTTGATGCTCCAGTTTACGGATGCCATATGTTGGGTACCGGGCTAGCAGCGTGGATGCTAGCTTGATCATATATGTTTGTTATGTTGAATAAAACGCATATATTCCACTAGACCACCGTGACTCGTTAAGTTGGATCGAACTGTTCTTTGATGGATGTATATATATATAAGTATATATATATATTTAGTGTATGTGAGAGAGTGGTTACATATATATGTGTGTATGTGTATGGATGTGAATACATCCTTTGATATGTATATGTGTGTGTATATACGTGCAAATCTATATAAATATTTTGATATATATATATATCTGTGTGTGAATTTATATGAATATGTTGATATATATATATGTCTGTGTGTGTATACATATATCTGTTGGTATATATGTGTAAGTATACATACATATATTGATACATGTATGTATATATATAAATATTTGTATGTATATAAATATATATTTAAATGCATTCTAGTAGGCCCAGCCATCATCTGAATTCGGCCCAGTCATTATCTGAATTCAGACCATTTTGTTATCGAGATTCAATTGAGTTTTTTCGACCCCCTCCCCAAAAATACCCAATTGCAAGGGGTAGAATGAAGGGGAGGTGGCAGATCAAGACATAAACCTCTTCATATGCATCACCCGAAACAATTTCATGTGTCACTTCAGTTCAGAGATTTTTTTGAGGTTTGATCCTCTTCCTCCCAGTTCTGAACCATGTACGGTTAACGCGCACGCACGCACACATATATTCATATTCACTTGATAGCACATATACACAGCCACGATAGATATCAGAGATGTCTATATATGCATATTCTCTAACCGCATTAACCATTTACGGTTATCGCACACACACGCACATACACATATATATAAATATATTTATATGCACTCTTGATACCACATATATACAGCCACGATAAATATCGGAGATGTATATATATGCATATTCTCGAGCCGCGTTTAACCTTTTACGGTCAGCGCGCACGCACGCACTCACACACACACACACACATATATATATATATATATATTTATATGCACACTTGATACCACATATACGCAGCCACGATAAATATCAGAGATGTATATGTATGCTTATTCTCTAGCCGCATGAACCATGTACTGTTAACGCGCACGCACGCACATATATATATATCTATATGCACACTTGATACCACATATACACAGCCACGATAAATATCGGAGATATATATGTATGCATATTCTCACACACACATACACCCATATACATATATATATATATGCACACTTGATACCACATATACGCAGCCACGATAAATATCAGAGATGTATATATATGCATATTCTCTAGCCGCATAAGCCATGTATGGTTATTGCGCACGCACGCACACACATATATATATGCACACTTGATACCACATATACACAGCCACGATAGATATCAGAGATGTCTATATATGCATATTCTCTAACCGCATTAACCATTTACGGTTATCGCACACACACGCACATACACATATATATAAATATATTTATATGCACTCTTGATACCACATATATACAGCCACGATAAATATCGGAGATGTATATATATGCATATTCTCGAGCCGCGTTTAACCTTTTACGGTCAGCGCGCACGCACGCACTCACACACACACACACACATATATATATATATATATATTTATATGCACACTTGATACCACATATACGCAGCCACGATAAATATCAGAGATGTATATGTATGCTTATTCTCTAGCCGCATGAACCATGTACTGTTAACGCGCACGCACGCACATATATATATATCTATATGCACACTTGATACCACATATACACAGCCACGATAAATATCGGAGATATATATGTATGCATATTCTCACACACACATACACCCATATACATATATATATATATGCACACTTGATACCACATATACGCAGCCACGATAAATATCAGAGATGTATATATATGCATATTCTCTAGCCGCATAAGCCATGTATGGTTATTGCGCACGCACGCACACACATATATATATGCACACTTGATACCACATATACACAGCCACGATAAATATCAGAGATGTCTATATATGCATATTCTCTAGCCGCAATAAATGAAGTTAGCGAGTGCTTGGTAAGAAAGCTTATATTTTTATGCTTGGATGCTTAAATTTTATTTTTTACACTAGAACAGGGTTTTCACCGCGAAAGACCGCAATGGCGTACAGAAGATCCAAACAACAAGCGAGGGTGGTGGAGGAGACGGGCGGTGTTGGTCAACAGCCTCTGGAGGAAGACGAAATCAACAAGCAGGAGCAAGGTGTGCAGGCTGATGGCCACATCAAGGAGGACGAGCAGCTCCAGACACATGATAAGAGCGATGGCGGCGAAGAAGAGATGAGCAGATTGGCTGCTGCAGACACCTCCAGCACTCGCGGGCGGAGTCGCGGCCGCTGCAAGAAGGTTGTCACCTGCGTGAGTGAGCTCGAGGTGCGTCAGGAACGCCACAACAGTCCGCCGAGGGTGCAGTGGTCGTCTCGAAGAGGTCAGCCTCGGATGAGAATTCGTGCTTCGTCCTACGCAAGCCTTGATCGCAAGAAACGGGCATACCATGAGGGTGTGGAGTTCGAGGAGAAGCAGTCGGTGCAGCGTGCCCACAGCCAGGCTATGCATGAAGAGACCGAGGCGCGTTTTTCCGAGTTCAAAAGCACTCGCCCTCGAGGGGCTCTTGGCAGTCGTGCACGTTTTCGTGCTGGCAGGAGCCACACGCCGAACCGCTCTCAGTCGCACTTATACGCACAGCTTCAGCAGAAGCGAGAGGCGAGGGAGGTCGAGCGTATCGGCAACAACGAGCGCAGGGACACCAGGGTATCGAGAGGCCCCCCCCCCTCGCAGTCCCCCCCGCCGCAGCCTGGGCCTTTGCAGAGCTTGCATGATGTATGGCGGGATCGATTCCCAATAACGTGGCGCATGTATGAATCAGCGCTCTCTCCGGAAGAAGGCGACGATCCCGAGGCCAAGAGTCGTGCTGCAGACATTCTCTACCAGGAGATGTATGATTCATATCCACCAGAAGCATATCACCGGGATCAGGGCGAGGGCCACGCAAGTTTCAAGGGCGACGCTGATGCAGCGGGCACGGGGGGCTGGTCCAGGAGTATTTGTGCTCCAGGCTCTCCGTCTTCTGCCGCCTACACAAAGCCTTTCGAGACTCCCTGTGGAGCTTCTTCCTCTAAAGGCGGAGGAGGCGGGGGGGGGGCAGCTTCTTTTGCTGTGCGTTCTCGATCACCCCGTTCCCGTCATACTAGTCTTGCTGCCGCCTGCCTTCCGCCCGGGGCGGTGCCAGCAGAAACCGGCCCCACTCTGGCCTCTTCCACAGCTGGCAGCACTGCAGAGCTTCCAGCCCAGGCTGCTTGTGGTATGATTTGTATCGACCTGACGCTTGAAGACGACCACCCGTCTAGCGAATAGGATGTGTCTTCGTATAGATCTCATATATTTACTGTCTCCAATAAAACATTCAGAACACATGTCTATTCTCGTTTACATACAAACCGTGACATAGCTGTAATTGTCAGTATGATATTCGAGTATGCGATGAGATGAAAAATAGACAGTGAAGTGTTCCACAGCAAAAACCTTGCTTCTGTAAGCTGGCCAGCCCTTGATATTTGTCTGTTGTGCATAATCTCAGCCTCAATCGTCATATCCACTTTACAGCGAGCATCAATGTGTCTCTTCGCATATGTAAAGTGAAAAGGGGACTTTTTGAGTACAAAAAGACATCGGATGTATTTTTTCGATGGCTGATGAATGAAATTGTGATGTTTGTAAGGCATTCCAGCCTTGGAATCACCAAATTCGGATGAAAACTGCCATGTGTGTCAAATTTTCAAAATGCCTCGAGCACCCTCTGTATTATTGTGTGGTGGTATCAGCCAATTCTGAACAAAACAAAGGGTCTGAAATCAAAGCCACTCCCATTGCTGTTTGAAAATATATAGATACCAAAAGATATATTGCTAACATTCCCTTTCGTGGCTATATCACGTCCACACACCATGTTTAGTATACACACTCGAGTACCGGGTCGTCTGCGGAGAGCCAAGACAAAAAACAATTAGCATATCAGAAATTGTGTGATCGAGTTCATGAGTATCGCGTTTTCAAGGTGCATACTTCGTGAATATTCTAAAAAAAACAGAACGTTGTTCGTGTATAAACAAGTGTTCCCATGGCACTAAACGTGTCAAAGTATAAGATATCTGCTGTCATGGGCCTTTCACTGATGTTGTTTTGAGAGAAAAAAAATACTTGATACGTTTGTGTCCGATATATATAATTGTATTCGTATACAAAAGGTGTCTTTCTGTCTCTCACAGTTATGTGTATGAAAAAAATCGCGCCTGGCATTGTGTGTTACGAACCCAATTTTGTCAATACATGTCGTGTAAGACGGCGGCATATGTTATATTTGAGCTAGAGAAGTGCTCTGAGTTCTATTACGAGGGCATCTACAGCAAAACATGTACTTTTTAAATGTCTGCAACACTCGACATTTTGAAATTCGCACGATTTCTCATCGAAACATGTCATTTTGCCCGAAATTTATATCTGATGGGTAACGTGTATATGAGAATGGGTTGTTGTATGTGATAGCATAACAATACAGTCATATTCTTTCTTTCTCATCGTTTGACTAGTCATTTGTAAGCCATAGGAACTCGAAATTTCTCAAATCGACTAGATTCCGGCTGAAACCCCCGACTTTTGCCGCCGATGCTAGCTGTCTAAGAATCTGTCAACACCGCTTCCATATTTCGGCGTCCAAAAATGCAACATATGCATCGACACATACAAGGCGGTTTTTACACGTGTAAGACATTTTGTAAACACGAAACATGAAGCAAATCGACTTAATATTGGCCCGTCAACCGTAGTTTGAAGTTGATAAATTGCTAGTCTGAGGGGGGGGGTCGTTTATCGGCAGACGGTATAGACCACTACTCGACAGAAAAAAATCACATCATTCTTCTGAATAGCTCACCGGAAAGATACGTCTTCGGACTATACTTTAGCAAATCGTTTTTCCAAAAAAAAAAAATGTCAAAAAATGCCATAGATAAACGTTCAGAGTCTCAGAGCTGGGTATGATTTTTATTGATTGAATCGGGTGTTGCCAGGGTCGCAGCGTGAACTGTTTATTGGTTTCATGAGGTGTCGAGGCCTTCCTCCGAGTCACAGGTTGTGTCGGCTGGCCCTCCAGGGACACATTCCCGCAAATCACACTTGAAGACAATATAGTTATCGGTGTTGGTCAAAACCCCAGGCGTGTAACTCACAGACACAGCACGGTAGTTCAGTGTGTCTGTCTCTGGGCCATCGTATATTGCTATGCATGCACGCGTTACATACAATTGACTTCCACTCTTGCAGATCAAGGGCAAAGACTGATCATTTGTGTCCTGATCGTGGTCTCCAAAAGGGGTCCCTTCCCACATTGGCAGCAATTCGTTATCTATTGCCCAGCACCCGCGCCCGACATATGGCAGGAGTATCTCTGTTTCTCTTTGTATTTGCACCAAGTCGCCAACCTCAAAAGCGCGTGCTTCTGGTACACCAGACGGGCCCGCTGGTGGATTCATCTGAAGCCATGTGGAAGTGTCTTATATAATGGTATCTACTGCCTCAGGCAGATGTGCTATATAGTGGTGTTGCCCAGCGACCCCATTCGCACAGGTGACCGTGGGGTCAGGAAGTGCAGCAGAAGACAGCAGAAGCTGAGGATAGCAAACGAGATAGCACTGCTTTTAGACCGGCGAGTGACCCGTGCAAAGTGCAGGGCAGGCTGCGCCGAGAGGTCTTTGCCAGCACGCATCTCACGCTCGCACAGGTCTGCATAATGCAGGTATGTGTACCCACTCAGATATGCACAGACCAGGAGCACCCACCAAGAAACCAGCAAGATCATATGAGAGTAAAATATGGCTGTTAAATAGCAGCAGAGCCAAGCTCAAAATTTATGCGGGTCTAAGTGCGAGGGCGACAAAGGCGGAACGGCTCAGAGGCTGAGGCCAGCGAGGGCTCAGGCGCACGGGAGAGTGGCGACTTTCTTGACACGTCCGCCCTTGGAGGGGCTCCCCAGAGGGACACCTGCCTCGAATACGCCCTCAAGCAGGCCCAGCATCTCGCCAGCGTCGGCGTCAAGCACGCGCTCGGCCTCAGGGGCGCCTACAAGCTTGAGCTCTGAGATCATCTGGTCGTAGAGCAGGTGGAATTCCTGTGTATGCTACATGCTCAGACTGGAGTAAAGCAGCAGAGCAGCAGAAGCACGAGTAAAGCAGCAGAGCAGCAGAAGCACGAGTAAAGCAGCAGAGCAGCAGAAGCACGAGTAAAGCAGCAGAGCAGCAGAAGGACAAAGAAGGGCTCACCACTCGAGTGTCGTCGTACGCCTCGGCGTCCTTTCGGTCCGGGCCCTTCGACGCCAGCATCATGGCGTTGGGGTTACACAGCTGACTCAACATGACTGTCTTGCCCTGCCTGCTCTCCACAAAAGTTAGAGTGATCTCGTCGCCGTGGACCTTGGTTATGAGAGCTTCAAACTTTCCCTTGTCCTCAACGGCCCAGGCTGACTTGCCGAGCAGCTTCTGTGCCAGCGATTTGTTCCATTGCAGCAGGCGTGCCAAGACAACTCGGATGTCAGCACACGAGTGCTCTTCAAGTGCTTGCAAGAGTTGGTGCTTGGTCGTGAAAAAATGAAGGTTCTCGTCAAACACATTGTCTTCATCCATGCCCTTGCTTGTCAGGGTCTGGCCGTTGCCTGGGGAAAACACCGGGTTGTAGTCACGACACAGGCACGACCCGGCCGCACACGCAAACACGCAGTCGTCTCTCGTACCGTGTGGCCCGTGGACGAAGACATGGAAGGTTCCTGCATCAAACCCGCCTATGATCCTCCCAAGAGTCACGCTATCCACCCCGCCCCCAGGCGAGGGCATCGCCACGAGCACCCAGCGCTCCTGCAGCGCTTTTTCCGTCTCTGCACAAGGCGCAAAGCGCAGACACATACCAACAGGAAGAATGCTTCGGTCCTTCAGACTCTTCCTCTGCTTGCCGTTGCCGCGGCCCTTGCCACCGTTGAGCGTGTAGAAGTCGTACCTGATGTTGCCATGCATACTAGTAAAATCGGCCTTCGTGTGTCGGCCATGGGCCTCGCAGACAGACTGGATGCAGTCTCCCGTCTTGGTCCGGTAGGAAGCAGGCCAGTCGAAATTTTCGTACGCCTTGCTGTCTCCAGCACAGTGCACGATGCTGCGGCTGCATACGGCGAGCCAGACGTCTTGCATGGTTGAGCCCTGGCCGAGCTTCGCCGCCGCGTCAGCCGCAGCGCCGACGTCTATGGTGATCTGCAAGCGAGTGCCAGGTGCAAGGATGGTGTGCGGGTACAGCTCTTGAAACTCGGCTGAGTTCAAGCCGACCAGCTCTTGCACATTGGGCGAGTATGCACGCACGCTGAGTAGATTCGCGACACTCGCCGGCGTCTCGCCGTGGTCCGTGGTGTAGTACATCGGCATTTTCTCGAGGCTTTCGCTTTTTTTTGTTTTGCACGAACTTTCCGTTTTTTGAGATTCAACAAACAATGGTGGATCAGGTATAAACAGACAGTGCTCGCGAGGCTGCTTGCCATGGCGGCGAGCAGCTGGTATGTACAGAGCACGCGCGAGCATGCACGCACACGGAGCCTGCAGACCCGACTCGGTGCAGGCGCGCGGTTCCAGTGCTCACTGCTGCCATGCGCGTGCATGCGTGCAGTACGAGCCTGCAGACTCGCGGGCTTCTCCAGCGCTCAACGAGACGGGCAGCTGATATGTACAGAGCACGCGCGGATGCGTGGGTGTACTGAATTTGAATGTGTGAGCAGAAGTTTTCCGGCATGGGCGTGTCCAGCTTGCGTGGATCGTATGAAAATCCCACAAGCCTCAGCGGAACTGGGTATTATGCAACGCTGCAGGAAATTGCGTTCGCGCACAGCGTGTCTGTGACTGATGTCACGAATCATGCCCAGGCGCAATACCCGCAAGGAGTAAGTGCATTTATTTTAAACACACACCGACCCACTGGTGCAGTCAAATACTCTGTGTGTGTGAGTGTGAGCGTGTGTGTGTGTGTGTGTGTGGGAGAGAGAGAGAGTGTGTGTGTATGCGTGTTTGTGTCTGTGTGTGTGTGTGTGGGAGAGAGAGAGAGTGTGTGTGTATGCGTGTTTGTGTCTGTGAGTGTGTGTGTGAGAGAGAGAGAGTGTGTGTGTTTGTGTCTGTGAGTGTGTGTGTGAGAGAGAGAGTGTGTGTGTGTTTGTGCCTGTGAGTGTGTGTGTGAGAGAAAGAGAGTGTGTGTTTGTGCCTGTGAGTGTGTGTGTGTGTGTGTGGCGCCTCTCCCGTCTCCGCTCACATACTGGCAATTTGATCGCATACATGTATTTATATATGTATATGCACATACACAGGCAAAAGTGTTTACTGCCCAAGGCAAAGTGAGGAAATTTGCGCCGGCCAAGGAATTGACCAAGAATGCGCGCTTGGGAGACCCGGTGTCGATGCCCACACCCGCTATTTATTTGAAGCAAATGCTGGGGACATTTGTGATGTATGAAGGCGTGGTGTCAGTGGTCATTGGCTTCGAGAAGAATGGCTCCTTTACCATACTGCGTTTGTGTGATCTGAAAGGTGCGTGTCTTTACTCTGTTGTACTCAAATTACACTTGCGTGTGTAAATACACATGCACATGTGTTGTCTGAAAGCTGAGTGTCTCTGCTCTGTTGTATTAAAATTACACTTGCGTGTGTAAATAAATACGCACATGTATACATACATCTGTATAAATATACATACACACATACACATACTTACCTATATCAAGTAGGCGCTATTGTCAAAGATGAGGACAGCATACATAATGTCTATCTTTTCCATCCTGTCACCGGAGACTTGGAGGACGAAGTTGTTCCGTGCAGTGATGAGGATATCGCGCTGGTCTTGCAGAAGATCAAAGTCGATTCTGTGTTGGAGATGACGGCATATTTCAAAAAAATCATCGTCTCTCAGGCCGCCAAGCTCACGACGCAGAAAAAATGCTTCCACATGTAAGTCAATACACTTTTATTCTGGTCGTGTCATGCATAAAATAATTTACCTGTTTCACTGAAAAATCAAGAGATTGTTGTGTATTTATATCAACCTGATTGAATGGTGTTGGTATCAGCCGAACTAAAGACGGCGTGTACGTGGGATGGATGGACAAGATCGACATGGATGGTGTCACTGTCAGCTTTGACAAGAAAATCAACAAGCAGCCTCAGACCCAAAAACTATTGGTTAGAATACGCAAAATTGTATATAATATTCATACTCTTTGCCATGCGCGCGTACACACATTGCATCTCTCTCTGACTCATGTTCGTGCACCTGCCTGTTTAAACACACACATGCTCTCTCTCTCTTGTTCTCGCTCTCTCATACACAAACACACGAACCCTGACAATTCCTTCAACTCCAGATGAAGTTTAATGTGCTAGGTCCGTCGATTCGCGCAATCAGCGCATCTGAGACGAATGTCAAGGATTACGACGCCATGCATACTAAAATGCTCAAAGGCGACGCTCCTGAACTCATGGACATCAAAGACTCCATCCGGCTCATCTCACGTCTCGTCGATTTCATGAAGATGCAGCTCGCATCTAAGGCTCCGGGCGTTTTAGGCCGCTTTATGCACGTAATCAATCCGACGCTGTGGCTTGGTGATGACGGCAAGGCAATGCAAGGAGATCGCTTGCTGCACACCAGCGAGGTGGTAAGGGGGATGCGCAAGAATCTCGATCTCAAATTAGAGCCCCCCGTCGGTCTAATTATGTCAGCTGAGACTAAGGAAATCGAGAAGAATCAGAATTCGGCAACCACAAAAAGCGAGAACATTTTCTTCGAGTCTGTTAAGCTCTACAAAGCAAACAAGCTCCTCGAGTCGCCGAGCAAGAAGTAATTTATTCTCCTCGCATCGTATTTACTCTCTCTCTCTTCACACACACACACTCTCTCTCTCTTCCCTTCACTGTCTCTACCACTCATTATCATTGGTGTCAAGTTCATTTACGCTTGTATTTCTCTGATCCTATATGACACATAATGATCGTTTCTAAATATATACATGTATATGTGTATCGCTTTATCACAGATCCAAGAAACGGAAGACGCCCGACACAACTTCTCCCAAGTCGCAGATGCCATCTTCCTCCAAGTCGCCCGAGACTGCTACTCTCAAGTCGCAGATGCCTTCTTCTTCCAAGTTGTCGAAGACTGCTCCTCACAAGTCGCAGGTGCCTTCTTCTTCCAAGTCGTCGAAGACTGCTGTTCTCGAGTCGCAGGTGCCTTCTTCTTCCAAGTCGTCGAAGATTTCTTCTCCCAGGAAGATGAAGAAAAAGAAAGCTGCTCACAAGCAAATGACCTTGCGCAAGTATGCCAAGAAATAGAGGAATTCTCTGACATATTACTTTTGCATATCTGACTACTATTATTTTAATTATGCAGAGGCTATCAATATGACCCAGCTAGCACGTAATCACGATATACGTAGAGAGTCGTTAGCACTTACACCCTCTACATCTGATATCTCGAGCAGTCGTATGTTCATACACACAAACGTCTTCGAAGACGCAACGCTTGAAAACAACTTCGTTTTATTACAGAAATGAAAACACTCTGTCTCCTGTCTTTCCCCTGATGTATATATATACAGTTGTATACATATATGGCCTTGCATGTCTTCTCTCATAGAATCTCTCTTTGGTGTCTTACGTTAGTTGCTCAAAGCCAGCAGAGCCCCTCTCCACGTGTCGGAGCATGCACATGCACAGGCTGGTGTTCTCCGAAACACACAGTCGCGAGGAAATCCGTTTCCTCCATCTCGACACTCAGATTCTGCTCATGTGTAGTGACGATGCCTACAGTGTATGCATGGTGCAGTGCAATGAAAAATATGAATTTCTCAGCACCGACTGGCTGGATACAGATGCGTGCACATCCCATATTAGCAAACTCTCCGGCTTGAGTCTTCGTGGTGTCTCCAAGAACGTAAAAGGCCTCTAGCTTGCACTTGCCAGTGTTCAGGGCCTGTGGTGTGTTTATAAATGTCATTAAATCTATATATAGATACATACATATATATATATATAGATACATACATATATATATATACATACATACATATATATATATATAGATACATA
>ENA-ORXF01001181-ORXF01001181.1-marine-metagenome-genome-assembly--contig:-NODE-1181-length-17269-cov-3.069742_pt1 | contig 17269 bp, 28 predicted proteins | sample MGYA00237864_ERZ511476 | MGnify/ENA primary metagenome ERZ511476 (study PRJEB26306, sample SAMN06343908) | marine metagenome | isolation source: coastal waters | place: Atlantic Ocean: West Antarctic... | reverse complement strand
AGAGAGAATGATGATGCCGATGGTTTGCCAACAGCACTCACAGACAAACAGTTTGGAACAGAATGATAATACAATTACAAATACGATACGTGCTATTTGTTCCCTATTTGATTTTTATCGGAATGATGGATGGAAACGTATTGATGGAAGCAATAGTCATTGGGTTTATTTTGGCAATGTATGATTTATTTTTTGATAATGGATGAAAATAAACCTGAAAAAAACTTGACATTGTGTTCTGTTTCGTGGTATAATATACATGTAAGATAAGAGATTAACCCCTTTCTGAAAAAATGATGGAAACAATAATACATGCAAAAACTATTGATAAAAAAGTAAGGCTTGCATTGTATGGAATGTTACATCACTCTGCAACGAAATTATTTCCCAGGCGCATGAAATATGTTTCAATCAAATTGCACCTTAAACACTATGTTTTTGATGGTGTGGCTATGATTGAAGAAGATACCAAAATTACAAATCCAAGAAATTTTAAAATTATAATTACCAAACATCATCTACTTCATCAAGTTCCTTGTACTCTTTTTCAGATTCATGTTTCATGATTTTTATTCTTGAAATATCTCTATCAAAGAACAAATCTATTATCCAATCAAGAAATACACGTGTTTTTTTATCAAATGTTGGAATTTTTGATAGATACACATTTCTCCAAATTAACCAAGCTACAAATCCTGAAATATTTACTCCCAAAAATGTTGCAATTCCAGTTCTTTTTCCAATAATTGCCATTTGTCCTTTAGAATGATAAACAAATTTTTCTTGTTTAGAATTTTTAATTAATGAAATTAAATTTTTCGCAGCAATTTTTGCTTGCGATTCTGCAATTTGTGCTGTTGGAGGAAATGGTCTATTACTAATTGGGTCTACAAATAAAGCACAATCACCTATTGCAAATACACCTGGAAATTTTTGAACTTCAAGAAAATCATTTACTATTAATTTTCCTTTTTCAGTTTTGAACATTGATCTTTTAATTGTATTAACTGGAGTAACTCCTGCAGTCCAAATCAAAGTTTTTGTAATAATTGAATTTATTTCAGATTGATCAATAGAATCTTTTGGAGTTTCATCTAATGTTTTTATTGTAACTTCGTTTCCATCAAAACTTGTAACAGCTTTTTTTAATTGAATATCAATCCCTCTTTCTATTAGTTTCTTTTTTGCAAAATCTGCTAATTTTTTATTAAATCCAGGTAAAATTTCTCCCATTGCTTCTAATACGATTACTTTAAGATCCTCTTTGTGGATATTAGGATAATATTTTCGTGCATCTAAAAGTAAATCCATTAATTCTCCTGCAGTTTCTATTCCTGCAAAACCTCCGCCAACTACAACAAAATTCAAAAAGCTTTTTCTAAGAATTGGATTTGTTTCATTTTCTGCTTGTTCAAGCATATCAATTACTCTATTTCTTAACATTACAGCATCGTTGAGTGTTTTCATTGTGTAAGCATTTTTTTCAACATCAGCCATACCAAAAAAATTAGTTTCACTACCAAGTGCAATTACTAAAAAATCATAATGTACTGAAATACTTCTTTTATCTCTAGTTCCCCATAATGTTACTAATTTTCCATATGGATCAATATTTTTAATTCTGCCTTCATAGAATTTTGTTTTTTTACAAATTGTTCTAATAGGTAAAACTATGTGCCTAGTTTCAATCATTCCAGAGGCTACTTGCGGTAGCATTGGGGTGAATAATAGAAAATTATCTTCCCCAATCATTACCAATTCAATTTCAGGATCTTTTCCAAATTTTGATTCTAATTGTCTGGCACATTCTACAGCTGCAAACCCACTACCTAAAATTAAAATTTTTTTTGTTTTTTTGACCAATTGTATCTAATCCACGTATTGATTGAATATATGCTATAAGAATAATTTTAATAAAAATCACTAGTTTTTTTATGTTCTCATAATATCTGAATGTAAAATTTCATAAGCTCTTGATGAATCTCTTTCATTTAGAATAATTGTAATGTTATCTTGACTGAAAAATGCATTAACTAATTCTACACCATTTGCATGTAGTACTTCTGCAACATATGATACTACATCTGATTGATTATGGGAATAGGGTATTGAAATTTTAATTTTTGCAAGACCAGTACTAAACATATCTTTTCTTTCTGAAACACTATTGAAAATTTGTCTAATATCTTCCATGTCTTCTGTAAGAAATCTAAATGAATCAGATAGTCTAAAAAATTCATAATTATTAGTTACCTTAGAAAATTTATCTAAAATTGACATAGGATCCATTTGATTTGAATCCTTAATAGAAAATCTAACATCCATTATTCCATCTGTTAAAGATAATCTTGCATTTTTCAAAACTGGTTCTTCGTTCATCTCTTCTTTAATTTCAAATGAATCTGCATATCTTTTGATTGCAACTACCACTGTATTGAGATTAACAGAATTTCCTAAAATTTTTTCTATTTCCGGTTGAATTTTTACTGCCAACGCAGTATAATTTATCAAATCCATTTTCATACAATCATAAATTGAACGATTTCTTGTTATGATTTCTCTTACAACTTCAGGAATAGACATCATTGATCTCATTAAGACTATTATATTATGTCACTTATAATAGAATTATGTAATAATATATGAAAATATACTGTATATTTATATAATGTAATATACATTACATATATTAGATTAATATGACAAATTTCTTTGAAACCGAAATTGATAGAATCTTCAAAACAATGTCAAATTCTTTTTTTGATGTAGATGATATTTTTGAAGAATTCAAAAGTAATTCCAATTCTGGTCCACTTTTTTACGGTTATACAATGACTGTTGGTCCCGATGGAAAACCTTCTGTACAGGAATATGGAAATGTAAAACCAGAACATCTTCCTATTTCAAATACTAGAGAAGCAATTGTTGATACAATTGTAGATGAGAAAGAAAAAGTAGTGAAACTCATAGTTGAAATGCCAGGAGTTGAGAAAACTGATGTCAAAATTTTAGTTGACAAAAATGTTGTAGATATTTCTGCAGAACATGGTGAAAAAAAATATCATTGCAAAGTTCCACTACAACACAAAGTTGATGAAAACTCTGCAAAAGCATCATACAAAAATGGTGTTTTAGAAATTGTTTTCAAACAAGCTGTAGAAAAACAAACTAGTAAAAAAGTGGAGGTTGAATAAACCCTTTATTTTTTTGAGATGATTACATGACTAAAAAATGATAGAATACTGTAAATACTAAGAAAAATGAGATAAAATAATGAAATTACTTCTTGATTTTGAACCTTGTAAAGAATGTAAAGAAATGATGAGTGAATTAAGTAGTCCTGAAATAATTTTTGGTGATCAAAAAACAAGATCTGATGAATCTGCAAAATTTTTAAGACATTTAACTTATAATCATAATGAAGTTGTTCAGGCTGTAATGGAAGATCTTCCAAAACAGAAAAAAGATCAAGAGCCTGATTTTTATCAATAATTTAGTTTTTTCTTATTTTAGTAAATTTTATCCTTAGGTTTTTTAGTAATTTTTAATAGATCATAAATTTTATCAAATATTTTTTTAAATATTATTCTCTAAAATTTTATCAATAATTATAATTTATTTATTGGAATTGATGTATTTATTAAAATTAATTTTTATTTTATGTGTAGCAATTCTTGTGTTAGTGAATATATTAAAATAAATTAATCATTTTTTAATTGATTCTAAAGAATGCCCACGATTTGTAATCATTTGTGTAACTGCCTCAATAGTATAATCAAGTCCATGTTTTTCTTCAAAATGATCTCTTAATTTTTTAATTAAACCTACAGTTAATTCTTCATCTAAAACTAGATCACATTCATAACCATAATCGTTACATCTTAGTTTAATTGTCATATTTTCAATTATTTGGCTAATGTATAAAAACTGTAGGTGTTTGTTTTTCATAATACCACTAATAACCCCTAATTCTAATTTTATGTTAAATGAAAGGTTTGGAATTTATTTTACTTGGCGTGGGTTCTGCACTTGGTGCATTTTTAAGATACAAACTTACTGAATCCCCATTACTTTTCAATACTTTACCTGTTAACGTTTTGATGGTTAATGTTGCTGGAGCATTTATTCTTGGAGTATTTGTTGTACTCTCACAACAATGGCATCTTGATAGTAAATATTCTCTTTTTGCTGCTGTAGGATTTTGTGGATCATTAACTACAATGTCTGCATTTGCACTTGATTCTAGTAATTTACTTGAAAATAATCAATATGTTTCATTAATTGTAAATATTCTAGCAAATGTAGGATTGTCTATTGCCGCATTAATTGGAGGCAAATCCTTAATGAGTGCAATTATTAATAATTAATTGAAAATGGTTTATTCATATCAGGTAATTAAATTTCAAACAATTTCATTTGTGCAGGGAATTCATTGGTCTCAATCAGTTGGAGATAAAGGAATTCTCTACAAGTCTATCAAAGATCCATATTCAAAACTTATTGTTCAATCACCAAATGGTTCAAAAAAATTATACCATGTTCCAAAAGATAGAACAGTTGTTGTAACTAGTGATATTGTACATTTTCTAGGCGAATCAGCCTAATCATTATTTTTATTTTAAATAATGAGATACATCAAATTGAATTTATATCGCTAGTTTAATACTAAAATATTGTTAGAATTAAACAAAAAAGTATTTGGTAATATTATGACTCAGGAAATTATTGGTTCAGAGCCATCTATTATTGAAATTAAAATCATTTTTGAAAAAGAACTTCTAAATTTACTTGATAAATTAAAATTAATTTCAAAAGAGAATATAGAAAATATTTTAGAACAACAAAAAATTTGTGAAAAACATATCAACACTAGACCTGGTGCAATGGCTTTGAACCAAAGTAAAATTGAGCTGTTTAATGAGTACAATAACAAATATCTCGAAAAAATTAAAGAAAGAATTGATTAATTTTTAGAATCATCTGCTGGTTTTACAAATCCACCATCTAGTTTTTTATCAAGTAGATCAAATTCTTCATTAATTTCTTGATTACCTGTTAAATCATCTGCTGGTTTTACAAATCCACCTTGAACCGAATCTGGTGGAGGTATTTTCTTTGATTTACCTAATCCAATTGTTGTAATGATAACTGATGATAAAATTATGAAAAATATCATTTGTGGATATAATTCTGCATTTGGTAATCCCATAGTTATTGGATACGTTGCAAGTACAGCAGCAGCTAAACCCCTTGGAATCATTGATTTTGTTACTGATTTATCTAATTTAGAAAATCCTTTTCTTAATACAGTTTTTACAAGACCCATTCTTCCAACATAGACTGCAATTGTCACTACAACACCAAATATCACATATTCAATTTGTCCAAATGTTGCCATTAACCCAACAAACACAAAGAAAAATGATCTTACCAAAAATGTTAATTGGTTATGTGTTGGATCATCCCTTTCAATTTTTGGAACTTTAAATCTAAGAATTTTAGAAAGATGTTTTTTATTGCCAATCATTAAACCAAATACTAGTGCTGTTAATGCTCCTGATTCTCCAAATGAATTTGCTAAGAAAAATAAAACAAACAAAATTGCTAATGTAAGCATGTAGGCATGTTGAGCATTTCCAAATTTTGTTGAAATATACATCCAAGGTATACCAACACCAAATCCTAAAACTAAACCCACTACTACTGCTCTACCAATTGTTTCTTGTAATGTTTGTAAATCAAAATGACCTGCAAGAACTGCCTCAAACAAAATAAATGCAATAATGGTTGCAAGGATATCTGTTACCGCTGATTCAAAACTTAGTATTGATTTAGTTTCTTCTGAAATTCTAATATTTCTAACTAAACCAAAAACAATTGCAGAACTACTCCCTCCTACAATAGAAGCTAACAAAATACTTTCTAACCATGTCCATTCTAAAACATAATGTGTAGCAAGTGAAATTATTATCACCGATAAAATAAAACCAATAATAGCTAACGTAAATGAATAATGTGCAGTTTTTACAATATGTTTGATATCTAAATTTAATCCTCCATCAAACATGATAATTATCAATGCAAGTGCAGCAAAATATGGAACAACTTGAATTACAGCTTCAGCTTGAATTATGCCTAATACTGGTCCTATTATTACTCCAAGAATCATTAAAAATGCTACATCTGGAATACCTGTTTTTTTAAAAAATGCTTCACCCGCAACTCCAAGAAATATTACAACACCTGCAGCAAGTAGTATTACATCTGCTGATGCAATTACTCCCTCTTGTGCCGTTAATCCAGTAATGAAATTTTGTAATTCTGTAAATTTATTTAAAATTAGTGTTAAATCAATTTCTGATAATGATGTATCTCCAATTTGACTTGTAATCAAATTTAAAATTGATAAAGTAATTGAATTCATTAATGACTAGGTCTATACCTATATGGATAAAAATTAATCTAAATTTTCTTCATACATATAATCAATTTTTAGAAAAACATTAAATCTATAGTAACAATAATTTTTGTTATTGAGTGCAACTGATTCATTACGTGAAGATCATAAACAGATTAGACGTTTAGATAAGGTAATAATAAAATGCTATACCAGTCTTTATGCAGGTAAAAATATTCCTATATCTGATTTAGAAAAAATTACAATAATTATTGAAGAATTTTTTGATTCCATTCATTATTCACGAGAGGAGGACTCATATTTTCCTTGTGTTGCAAGTTATGATCATTTAAAACAAGAAATACGTTCATTACTAATTGAACATGAATTTTCAAGAAGAATTGCAATACAAATTAAAAAACATGTTAAACGATGGAAAAATGGGGAAGATGCACGAGAACCTGTTGCAAGATTTTTAAAAACATATTCAATATACCTCATGGATCATATGACTAAGGAAGAACATTTCTTTGATAAAGCTGAGGCAGAAATACTTTCAAAAGAAGAAGAATTTGAAATGTATGAGCAATTCAAATCTGTTATGACAATTTCAAAAAAAATGGAAGACATGATTAAAGAAATTGAATATTTGGAAAAACAAGATTGGGTTCAAAATTAACGTAAACTCTTTATTGGTTATTTCATTATTTTTGTTCATGAAACCTTTCATTCTTTGGATGACTGGTCTTCCTTGTTCAGGTAAGACTACCATTGTAAAAGATTTGCAGAAGGATATTCCAAATTTGGCAATGCTTGATGGTGATGAACTAAGAGAATGGTTTTCACCTAAAGATTTTTCAAAAGCAGGACGTGATGAGCATAACAAAAAAGTTGCTCATTTAGCTAAGCTTTTGTTAAATCATGGTGTTCCAAGTATAGTATCTCTAGTATCACCATATGTTGAGAATAGAGAAAATGCTAGAGAAATTATTGCTGCAGGTGATCAGTTTGCAGAAGTGTATGTAAAGTGTTCATTAGCTAAATGTGAAGAAAGAGATGTCAAAGGCATGTATGCCAAGGCACGAAAAGGAGAGATTAAGGGATTTACAGGAATTGATGATCCTTATGAAGCTCCAGAAAAAGCAGATTTAGTAATTGATACTGAACATGAACCACTTTCAGATAGTGCAAACAAAGTAAAGGACTTTCTTAATGAAAGAAACCTACTCTAATTTTTTAAATTCTTCTACTATTTTATCATGAATTAATCCGTTAGTAACTAAAATTCCATTTTGATGATGCACATTTTTGTTATTGTATGTTAAATCATTTCCTAGCATATCTGTCATTTTCCCACCAGCTTCTGAAACAATACAATAAGATGCTGCTGTATCCCATTCTTTCATTTTGTTTGTTGTAGTAATGTAAGCTTCAGCTTGACCTGAACTAATTTTTCCAACTTTTAATGAACTACCTATGCTTGTAAAATCTTCAATTCCAATTTTTTTAATGAATTCCTTTTCCTTTTCTGATAAATGATGTCTAGATCCTACTGTTCTACATTTAGGTAGTTCATCTATTTTAGTGACTGAAATTTTATCCCATTTATTATCTGAATATCTAAAAGCACCACAATTTTTTTGTGCAACAAATAATATTTTCTCTGTTGGCCATGCAATAACTCCAAGAATTGGTTTTTTATTTTGTATTAGTGCAATCATTACAGTAAACTCTCCAGTTTTATCAATAAAATCAGAAGTTCCATCCAATGGATCCACAATCCAAATCATATCTTTTGATAATCTACTTTGATCATCAATATCCTCCTCAGAAAGTATTGAATATTTTGTATTTGATAAAATTTCATTAATTACTTTATTACTTTTTAAATCTGCATCTGTAACTGGTGAATTATCAGTTTTTGTGAATGTATTGTAATCTTTTTGATAAATTTCTAAAATTACATTACTTGCTTCTTGTGCAGCCTTAATTGCAATATCTAATTCAGGAATTTTATCAGGAATTGGAATATTATTCAATTATGATTTCCTTATGTTGTTAATTCTGGCTTTAATGACCAGGCAACTCCAAGCATAATAAATGGAATTGACATAACTCCTATTATTCCAAGTATGGTGTTAAATTGAGCCTCTGAAACTGCTGGATTATTTATAATCCATGGTAATGGTAATGTGATAACTATCCAAATTGAACCTAAGAGAATTATTAGTTTAGCTCTAAATTTTTTATCTTTCATAATATTTTGTAATTTTGGGTTGTATTAAATTCATGTGAATTTATTTTGTACATTAATCACCTTTCTTCTTAATAATATCTACAGATACTGAACCCATTACATTACCATTCGAATTAATTACAATTGTAATTTCTTCCATTGAATCAATCGTGATGTTTTTTAGTCCTTCATATTCCCATGTAAAATATTTTGAAGTTTCTGATTCATGTGGTATGCCTTTCAGATTATAATTCTCTATAAAACTATAATTTTGACCACTTAATTTTATTGATAAGATTTCAGGACTACTTCCATTTGGGACAAATCTGAAAAAATATGTACCAGATTCAATTGTAAAATTACTTGTGTAAATTCCATTAGTATACAGTTCAGGATCTGCTAAAGTTATGTGAAATACAATATCGTCATTTTCCTCTTTTGAATCCATTGAAATAGATACGCCCAAAATTACTACGCCCAAAATTATTAAAATTCCAATACTTTTCTTCTTCATAGATTAAATTGCAAATTCCATTCTAAAAAATATTTTCAATTTTAGCTAACTAAAGTTCACGTACTGTTAAGCAATTTTTACACTTGAAATTGAGTATGAATTTAAAAATTAAACATATGACTGGTCTTGAAACTAAATGGTCAAAACAACCGAAAGTAGGAATTACTGAAAAAATAAATGATACAATCAAGCCTAAAAGTGCATTAAAACCACGAGTTCAAGAAGGAATTAAAAAATTACAATTACAAATTAAAAAATTAGATTCAATGTTAACGGGTTTACAAGAGCGTGATGCTAAATTATTTCAAAGAATTGTAACTGCAACACAAAATCATGATGTTCAAACTAGTAAGGTTTTAGGTAATGAATTAGCTGAAATTCGTAAAGTTACAAAAATTTTGAGTAATGCACGAATTGCATTAGAGCAAATTGAATTACGATTATCTACTTGTAGTGATCTTGGAGACACGGTTGTTGCAATGATTCCAACAATGGGTTTAATGAAGAATTTGAAAACATCTCTTGGCAAAGTAATGCCTGGTGCTGAACAAGAAATTGGTCAAATGGCAGAAATGCTTGGAGGCTTTATGACTGAAAGTTTCTCAGGTGATGCAGCATTTGGAATTGATGAAACAACTAATAGCGAATCTGAGAAAATTTTAAGAGAAGCATCTGCTGTTGCAGAAAGTTCAACTGGTGAAATGTTTCCATCAGTTCCATCAAGTAGTCAACAAGCAAGTAGTAGTAAATTTTTATAATTTTTAACTTTCTAGAGTATCTCTACTTTCTTTAATTTGTTTAACTCTGTTTCCTTCTTCACCAACAATCGTATCGATATTTGCCAGTTTATCTCTTAAATTATTAATTATTACTCCAACTTCATCAGCTTCATTTTCTACTTTGATTCTTTTATCTGCAAGTTCTTGAATTCCTCTATTTTCTTCATCTATGTATTCACTAACTTTTTGTAATTTTTCTTTAAGATTTTTGATATCTACTGATTCTTCTTCTATGTCTTTTTCAAGCATAGTTCTTTTATCTTTAAGATTTTTTATCATTAAACCGACATAGTCAATTGCTTCTTCTAATTTTGCACGTTTTCCCATTAATTCACCAATTCCAATAGTAGATTCAGTATTTGGAGATGTTTCTACTGATTCAGATACATTGGTATTTTCTTCTTCCATCATCTCTCCTCCCTTATCTTCTTTGAACTTATCAAACATTTTATGATTTCCTATTGAAAATGGGAATAAAAAGTTATTATGAATATGAAAACTGACCTTGTGAATGAATTTTAATTGCATTTTCTAGGCTTGTTTTTCTAATTTCCCCCCTACCGAAAACTCATTTTTACCAAAATTATGGGATTTTTTTGATGAAACGGGCGTTCCGCTTTGCGTTCCGCTATGAAGTTTCAAAATGTTCCTCATTAAGTCCTCAATTCTATACTATAGCATGTCAAAACAACAATACAGGTCCGAAATGGGCATAATGGGTGACATCTTAGACGTAACCGCTAACGGTGGTCGTGATGGAATCATTATATCTGCAATATCTCGAAAAGCCAACCTATCTCACTATGCAGTATTAGACAAATGTGAGAAATTGGTAGAAGCTGGCTTAGTAGAATCAATCAAAAATGATAGAAATAGAATCTTTCAAATTACTGAAAAAGGTCTAGGTTTTTTCCAGGAATTCAAAAGATTCCAACTATTAGTAGAAAGTATGAATCTAAGATATTGATCTGATGGCCTCATTTATCGAACCAATTCAATTGAAACAATCTCTAGGAGATGATGGAATACTTTTTGTAAGGAATGAGAGTATTCTTGATACAATGGTCAAAACATCTCTTTTGGTAGCTAGTATGATTATTGTAGCAGCTTTACTTCCAATCCAATCTTCCTTTAGTTCTCCTAGAGATTTAGATCTAATAATTTACCCTGATGGTTCTACACATATTTCTACAGAAATTGATATTGATCCCTTTCTTACTGATTATGAATTAAATCTATTTGGAAGTACTATTGATAATTTAGTTGTAGTAGGAGATGATGAATTTCTATTAGATACTAGTATTATGGATGATTCTGTTTTAATTCAAACTTTTGGTTCATCAGTTATTAGTATCGATTATGATATTCATGATTTAGTATCTAAACAAGGTAGACTTTGGACTTTTTCTTTAGATTCCCCTTCTACTTTTACACTACTTTTACCAAAAAATTCTGCGATTGTTGGAATGATCAATCTTCCAATTAATATGGAAATAATTAATGATCAAAACCAATTAACTTTATCTCCAGGTAAAACTGAAATTGATTATTTGTTTAGTAATACTATTTCTAATTCATTATCTGATACAAAAATTGAAACAAATTATTTTCCATATGCAATAATTAGTGGAGTGTTACTAATCATCTTAATTGGATCTGTAATAATTATTCGTACTAAACAAAAAAATCATAAATCAATAGAACATAATCAAATTACTAAAAAAAATACTACTTTAGATCTTGAAACAATTTTTAAATTAAAATCGGATCTGCGTGAGGATGATAAAGAATTAGTGAAATTTATTTTTAATAATGGAGGAGAAGCATTAGAAAGTGAATTGCGTAAAAAATTCTTGCAACCAAGAACTACTATGTGGCGTGCAGTAAAAAGATTGGAACGTGAAGGAGTTATTGAAATTGAAAAGAAAGATTTACAAAATTTGGTAAAATTACGCAAGAGTATTGAGGGTGAAGAATGAAAAAATTAGCAGTATTTGCAATAATTGTTTTAATTTTTGGTACAATCTCTCCATCATTAGTTGATGGTGCATACGCACAAAATGATCCAAGTATTTTGTTACGTATTGCTGTACAAGCAGATAAACAAATTGTAAATGAATTAGATGGAGTATATGGCGATCAAATTCCAAATAATCTACAAATTTTATATGATAAAGGTCATGGGGCTGTATATTCATTAGATGAATCTTTACCTAACGATATTGAAAAAGCAAAGCAAGATTTTCTTTTAGCAATGAATTCATTTATGCAAATTTCTAGAATAATTTCTCAATCTTCAGAAAAAGTTGTAGCCGTAACTGTATCTGATACAACTAGTAGGACTTTATCTAATGAACTTGATAGATTAGTAAAATATGTAAAAAGTTTAGAAACTATATCTAAAAAATATGATGTAGATACAGAATCTGATTTTATTAAAATTTATGATTTAATTCAAGAATTACGTAAACAAGATAATGAAGTAAATGTCGGTATTAAGAAAATAAAGATTATTCTTGATTCTATTAAAAATGATATACGTGAATCTGCTTTAGAACAAAGATCTGATTTCATTAAGCGATTTTTTGATAGGTTACTGGATCAAATTGATAAATTATTAACAAAAGCCCAAAATGATGGTGTAGATCAAATTCAAATTGATAAAGGTCATGAATTAATTCTTGAAATTAGAGAATTACTTTCAAAAAATCAAATTAATGATGCTAAAGTGATATTTGCTGAACTAAAAGGATTAATGGAAAATATTGGTTATTCGATACGAATAACATAAGCTTCATATACATTTTCTAAAGAATTTCTAACATGGTTTCCAAATCAATTACACTAGGCGTAGGAATTCCAATGATTATAGTTGGTGTCTTAATGGCTTGGTTATGGTCTCCACTTGCAGGGGAATTACAAAATCAAGTAGAATTGATTGGAAGTACTATTGGAATTTTAGGTGTAGTTTTCTTTATTTCTGGATTATTTTATACAAAAGAACCTGTAATGCACTAGTAGTACAAACTGATTAAATAAATAATGAAAAAAATTAGAATTATTAATTGAAAGTAAGATTATTTGAGATATTTACATCTGTAGAAGGGGAAGGAATTCTTTATGGTACAAAGACTCTTTTTGTTAGACTTGCAGGGTGCCCTTTCACATGTTTTTATTGTGATACTAAGGAATCATTACCACTTGATTCTGGTACAGAATATACAATTGAAGCAGCTAATGAATTAATTGACTCCAATTTACAAAATCAAACTTACAAAGTAAATTTCACTGGCGGTGATCCATTAATTCAACATCAAGCAGTTGCAGAACTTGCTAAACATATTCAAAATAAAAAAATTCCTACATATCTTGAATCATCATGTTTTGATATCGATCGTTTTAATCATGTTTTACCTTTTATTGATATTGTTAAAATTGAATTTAAAACCAAAGATTCTGATTTTGCTGATCCTAAAAATTATGACAAATTAATTGGTCATACTATGAAATGTCTTGAATCATCTGTAAAATCAAAAAAAATAACTTATATCAAAATTGTAGTTAGTTCTAAAACCCAATTAGATGAATTCAAAGAATTAGTGGATCAAATTTTTAATATAATTTCAAAAGAGAATATTGATGGATTTGTAATTCAACCTACATATGGTATTTCTGAACCATCATTAGATCTTTTATTAAATTTGTATGATATAGTATTCCCTCATTATATTGATGTTAAAGTAGTTCCACAATTACACAAATTTATTGGAGCCCCATAAGATTAGCACGTGTGTAAAAATCAGATTACGTTCAAATACTAGAAAAAAAGGATAAATACAAAATGGATGATGAACGTGTACAAAAACTTGTTAGAGAATTAATTATTGAGCTGGGTGAAGATCCGACTCGTGAAGGCCTAAGAGAGACTCCTAAAAGAATTGCAAGTATGTATAAAGAAATTTTTGCTGGATATGATTCAGATTCACAATTATCTGTACAATTTTCTGAAGACTCTGATGTAGTAATTGCACGAGATATTCAATTTTATTCTATGTGTGAGCATCATATGTTACCATTTTATGGAAAAATTCACATTGCATATTCTCCAAACGGTAGAGTTTTTGGAATATCTAAACTAGTAAGATTAGTTGAAAAATATTCAAAAAGATTACAAATTCAAGAGCGATTAACAAAAAATATTGCTGATGAGTTATACTCTCAAGGAGTAAAAGGTGTAGTAGTCTTTGCTGATGCTGAACATCTTTGTATGAAAATGCGTGGAGTTAGAAATGATGCAACTCTTTCCTCATCTGCATTTAGAGGAATTTATGAAAATAAGGAAGAAAAAGAGAGTATTATGACATTAATTAGAAAACGTGCTTCAAATTCATCTTTCCCGTAATACTCAAAAATTAAATAATCAATATTTTTCATTATTAATATGGGAAAAGCAAATCCGTATATTCACATTCCAAAAGAATCTTGGCCTAATTGGACCTGGTATGCAATAGAATGTGTTGCTCTTATTGTAATTGCTTTTCTAGCATCAGTCAAAATTACTAATTCTATTGAAGGCTTAACTCCAGAAGTACATAATTATCTTATTACAGGAATTTTTGGAACATTCTTTTTGGTTTGGTATGTTGTAATTAGAGGATTAATTCTAAAAAAGAAAATTTTAAAATAAACAGTTTATAGCTATTTCAAATATTTTGTTTTATCTTTAATTTTAGCTTCTTTAAATGCAATTTTTCTATTATTACAAGATTCACAAATTCCGCAGTGATATTTTTTATTTGAATAACAACTCCAAGTTTTAAAAATTGAATCCCCTAAATTTTTTATTCCTGTTTTTAATAAATCACTTTTTGATAATCCCTTACGATACGGTGACCAAATTTCAATACTTTTTCGTAATTTTGAATTAATTCCATCTATTTCTCCTTCATTAAACGCATTTTCTAATTTTTTTGCAAATTTTGGTCTACAATCAGGATAATTTGTATCCCCTGTATGTGCACCATATGCAACGAGAGATGCATTAAGTGTAAAAGCCCATGCAGATGCTATTGAAAGAAATACTGCATTTCTAATTGGAACTACAATTGAATATTCAAATTTTGTTGGAATTTTTCTTTTTGAACTTGTTAAAACATTTGAATTTCCATAAAGATTTTTCATAAAACCAATATCAATTATTTTATGCTCTTTTAATCCCAGTTTTTTTGCAAAAGATTTTGCCGCAGCAATTTCCATGTTAGCTTTTTGTCCATATGAGAATGTAATTCCATATAATTCATATTTTGATTTTAAAAATGAAACTGCACATACAGAATCAATCCCTCCACTAAATACAATAACAGCTTTTTTCATAATTTATCATCTAATTATTTTTTATATGTATTGCACCTTTGCTGGGTTTACATATTATTGTCTGACATTCAATATTTGCAGATGTAAATCCTTTTGACATTGCATTACTAATTTTTTTTAAGTTAAATGAATTTTTTGAAAATGCAATTACTGATGGTCCTGCACCGCTAATTGTAACACCGTATGCTCCTGCTTTTAGTGCATTTTGTTTAACTTTTTGATATCCTGGGATCATGTGTTGTCTTGCAGGCTCTACAATTGCATCTTTAATTGAATTTCCAATTAATTCAGGATCTTTTTTCATAAATCCTGCAACAATTGATGATGCATTTGATATATTTAAAACAGCATCAGTTAATTTTACTTTTTTAGGAATTACCCCTCTTGAAACCTTTGTTTTCTTTTTTGGAACATCCATTTTTGGAACTGCAATACACATTCTTAGATTCATAGGCGGATCTATTGTAATTACATCTAATGGATCTGTTTTAACAATAACAAATCCTCCTAAAACTGACGCTGCAACATTATCATAATGAATTGATCCAGCACTTGCTTTTTCACCAAATCCTGCATATTTTACTAAAGAATTTGGATTTAGTTTTAATTTAAATAATTTATCAAACGCAACTGCACTTGCAGCAGCAGATCCTGCACTACTACCCATTCCAAATCCAGCAGGTATTCCTTTTTTTATTTTAATTTCAATACCATCTTTAATTTTTAATTCCTTTTTCATATTTTTTATTACTAATCCGGCAGTGTTATTTTCTGGATTTGTGGGAATATCATCATCCGTAATTATTGTAATTCCACTTTTTATTTTTGTTAATGTAACTTCATCATAAAATGCATCTATTGCTAGTCCAAATGTATCAAATCCTGGTCCCAAATTAGCTGTAGATGATGGTGCTCTAACTGTAATTTTTGTTACCAACTACCCTTCTACCTCTTCACCCAAATTGAGGATTCTACTAAGTGCACTCTCAAGATTAACAATGCCTTCACCAGTTGAATTTGAAATTGGAATTAATCCTTGTGCAAATCCATTAAGATTCAATCCTCGTAAAATACTTGTAGTCAATGCATATGTTTCACCATCTGTATCTTTAGAAATTGCATTTTCTAATGTACTCAAGCTTGTTGACCATTGCAGTATATCTTTTAGTTTAGTATCTATTACATCTGTTTTTGTTATTGCATTTATTGTTGGTAAATTAAGTCGTAATCTAATTGATGTTGCAAGTAATGCAATTGAAACAAAATTTGCAGGTGTAGTAACTATTGATCCATCAAAAAGAAAAATACTTGTTTTTTCATCAGATGTAAGATTATCTACAATAAAACGACCACTGGAACGATATGCAAATAATTCAATTTGACCTGGCGTATCGACAATTAGATAATCTGGATTTATTTGATCTACTTCATTTTGTATTTCATCAATTTTTGATGCAATCAAATCATTTGCCATTACTAATGCTCCATTTGGTCCCAAACTGTACTGTTGCATTATTGAAACATAATCCACATAATCTCTAACATCTACATCACAATTGTATGGCATACTCTCAACACCAGGATCTAAATTTAAGACCGCGGCATTTGCTCCATTTCTTGTATAATATTCAAGTAATTTTGATGTAAGTGATGATTTTCCTGAACCAGCTGTTCCAGTAACAAAAATTGTTTTCAATCTTGTCTTGATTTCTTCTCTTTGCTTATATTTCAAACTAGATGATTTTTAAAGAAATTTTTAGTCAAAAATTTATTTTATAATTATTCTAAATTAGTCAAAAATTGATAAAATACCAATTTAATCATATTTTTTATGCCTATTTTTAGGCACGATAATTTGATGACTAAATTTTCATCAACTTTCATATTTGATTCTTTGAAAAAAATATCAAATGAATTGGAGACTAGTAGCCATACCCGTTACTTTAATCCCTATTTTCATTATTGCCATT
>ENA-ORXF01001180-ORXF01001180.1-marine-metagenome-genome-assembly--contig:-NODE-1180-length-17275-cov-5.641237_pt1 | contig 17275 bp, 18 predicted proteins | sample MGYA00237864_ERZ511476 | MGnify/ENA primary metagenome ERZ511476 (study PRJEB26306, sample SAMN06343908) | marine metagenome | isolation source: coastal waters | place: Atlantic Ocean: West Antarctic... | reverse complement strand
GCTCATAACCTTACTGAAATGATTGGTCAATAAATTGCAACCAGAATATTCCAAACTTACTATTCCAGATTCTTTCAACCCGATTTTCTGCAAGCTAGCGTGTTGCAATGTTAGTGTGTGAAGGCCTCACCAAAAGTCCTACGCACGCGCACAAAGTCAGTGGCGGCGGTTTGCACGGCAACTAGCTTTTCCCATAGTTCTTGGGGGGCCTGGCATAGCTGATGCCCAACAACTACAGAAGCCCCCACACGGCCTTCAAAGTCACCACCAACCAAAGACAGTGTTCGAACCTCCTCGTCATTACCCACATCTGCACCACCCACCAGGAACTCTGACCCTAGGTATGCCTCAAGGGCCGTGCTCTTTAACCACTGTGCCACGACAGATGAGCTTGATGAATAGAAGTCAACAGGCATGCCCTCGCGCGCCGCGGCCCAAAACTCCGAGTAGCACTCGCTGTGGCGCTCCTCGCGCACAAAAACAAACAAAAACTCAGGCCCACCTACGCTCGCCGAGTCTTTACCAACAACAAAACGGTAGTCATACGGCACAAAGTTCCCATCATGCAATCTTTCGACAACAGCAAAAATTGTATCTTGGTTCTGGTAGACCTCAAACACACGCTGCACAACATCAATACAGTGCTCCTCCATCCTCAGACATTCCCTCACGTAGGCCGTGTAGAGGGTGCATAACACGCGCGCGAACAGCGTGCTGGAGTCGGGCTGGCGGGCGACCGCGCCAACAACGCTGTCAGGTGACAAAAAGACACCGCCAACAATCAACCCACAAAGATGACCAGCGATCCTCTGCATGTCAGCAGTGTCCTGGCGCAGTGCCATCCCGTCACCCCCAAAAATCTCGTGCAGGTACGCCTGCGCGATGGGGCTATCATCCCCGTCCTTTTTGTGCATTGAAGAACACTCGTACAGCATCGTGGAAGACATCTTGTCCGTAACGTGCACCCCCCCCGCGCCACACTTTGGGTTTTCATGGACCCATACGTGGTACGTAGCACGATACACACACGGGACAGTCCCCGAAAATTGAAAGGTACGTACCACGTTGGTCATGGGACTGTCCCCGCACAAAACAACCAATGACGTACCATGAGAATACTGGTACGTACCGGACACATTGGAAAAGAGGATGCACATGTACGTACCAGCCAATTCCCGTAAAGGCAATTACAATTGCTCGAGTGGCATACGCGCGCTATTCAGAAACTACCTTACAACTACTTGCCACCACTAGCACAATGCCACTGTTGGATGACACCACGAGTCCTTTACATACAACGACAACTCAGACAGCTGCTATTTCTGCTGGTTGCATTTCTTGTGCTGAACCCACGGGCAGCCCTGAATACCAAATGCACACCAAAACACAAGAACAATGCATGCTGGCCGCCACGAACCGCACACTTCGCGAGGAAAACGAGCAACTCAAGCAGGAACTTGCGCTATTGGGACAGGGACCACTAGAACCACCCTTACAATCGGCACACCACACCAACCAGCAAGCCTTACAAACACTACTATCTGAAACAAACCGCGCGATACTTCAAGGGAATGCAGACATCCTGCTTGCAATTCAACGTCAACAACAACTGATATTGCCTGTACCGGCACCGTCATCTCCGCTCCCCTTGTATTCAACGAGTGTGCAGACGCAAACAGACGAGGTTCCGGCTTCAGACTCAGAGGAGCTCATCAGTGCCGCAGCTCTCTTAGTCCAGCGAGTGGCCCAATTTCAGCCTATGCTACTGAAGTTTTGTTCAAGGCCCCCACCATAGACAAGTTATATCAGTGAGGGTAGGGAGAGTCACTGCTTCTAAAAAGAACTATCTTTATTATTAAACAAGAAGACATGAACATAGACTCACCCCCTTGCAGTACAATAAAACATATTCACGCGCTCCTCGACTGCGCCTGGTTGTATTCCTCATACTTGCATATATTGGCGTGGTCTACACTGGCCTTGCAGCGCTGGATGCACGCCTGGACCATCTCAAATGTCACGGGCGCCACACGCACTACATGCTCAGAAAACTTCTCGATAATGGTCTCAAGTGTGGTGTTGCGGAGCACGTAACTGTGTGTCTCGAGAGAGACCTCTTGGTTAGACTTATTGATATCCCCCTCTAATTCCCCTACTGTGACTTCACTTTCCCCCGATGTCACTTTACTTGGCCCTGATGTCACTTTACTTGTCCCTGATGTCACTTTACTTGTCCCTGATGTCACTTTACTTGCGCATGCCCCAACCTTCACAGGCCTCTCGTTGGTGGTGGTGGTAGTGGTGGCCGCTGCAATCTCGGCGAACACACACTCGACTTCCCCAGAGTCGGCAGCAACCGTGACAACAAAAGCAGTGGCCCCAGTGAGCAGACGAAGGGGCTCGAGGCCCACGTCATTCACAATGTTGCAGATGTCAGCTCCAGAGAAGCCGCGCGTGCTGGCCACCACCAATTCCAGTTGCGCGGGGTTGAAAATGATAGAGTCAATGCAGGCGTTCTGGAACAGCTTCCCGCGCGCTACGTCCTCGGGGAGGGCAATGTAGATACGCTTCGGGAAACGGCGCATCACAGCCATGTCAATCTGCCACGGCAGGTTCGTGGCAGCCATGACAAAAACGGGCTCCTCGTCCCCCCCGTGCACACACGCGTCAAGCTCGATGAGCATCTGATTGGTGAGGCGCTGGTCTGCGATGGACTTTTGACTGTCACGCATACCCGCCACAGAGTCGATCTCGTCAAAAAATACAATCGCCGGGCGGTGCGCGCGTGCGTGAGCAAAGAGGGACTTCATGAGCTTCTCGCTACCACCGACCCACTTGGATGTGAGCTCGGCACAGCACGCGTTATAGAAATTAGCCGACGACTCAGAGGCAGTAGCGCGCGCAATCATTGACTTGCCCGTCCCCGGTGGTCCGTACAGAAGCACCGCTTTCCAGGCTTTGGCCCGCACCTGTTTGAAGATGCTTGGAAACTTGACGGGCACAATGAGCGACTCGCGAATCGTTTGTAGCGCCTCGTGAGCGCCCGTGATGTCGCTGAACCGCACCCCCGACGCCTCGCTAATAGACCATGTCGCATTAGCGTCTTCCGATTGCTCGCCTCCGGCATAGGCGTTCGCGTCCACCACTGGTGATTGTGCTAAAACACTTGCGACGACTGTTGAGGAGGCCTGGAATTTCTCGCACGTGGCAAGCAGCGTGTTGCGCGCGCTTTTAATTTCAGGGCACCCATCATACCTGGCATCCATCAACTGTCCAAGACACCACACAAATCAGTACTCACACTCACACACACACACACACACTGATTTGCCACCAATTCGCACAAGCACAAACTGCACCAACCTCTGTCGTCAGCCCTAGCACATTGCTTGCCTGTTCGCTCCGGGGTTCTGTGCATGTTTTTTTGGTGATAGTGAGGACATAGGCGAGGGCAGTGTTGATGTGCTCCACGTCATATTGCATGCACATTGCCGCACAACCACACCAGCATATATAGAGCACAAGCGGCAGCAAAATCGAACCTCTCACGCTCAGTAAGTGGGCCTCCTGTTGTCATACATGCTTCTATCATGCATATACTCCGGTTCGCGACTGCCATAGCCAGGAGGGGGTCTGTGAAGAGGTTGTATCCTGTGGTCTCTGTACATGTCCGGATGGCCCATCCTGAAGCCATGGGGGTTTCCTGAAGGCATGGGCGCCGGTGGTTGAGGCATTCTAAAACCACTCGGGTGACCTGGGGGCATGGGGTGCCCCCCTGGCGGATAGGGTGAGTGCGAGTACGACTGCGTTGAGGGTGGCTGCGCATAATACGGCGGATACATTTGGCTGACACCGGGTGGGAACGGCCCGTGTGCTCCACCGCAAAAAAGCGAATTTGGTTGGGCGGCAGCAGGCGCCACATTCGGGCCTTTTCCGGCGACTAGAGACATAGAACTTCCCTCCCAGCCACAATCGTGTTTATATAGGGATCAGCCGCCACTTGTCGCATTCCGAAAACATTATTGCAGGTTCAGAACCCCACAAAATCCACGCGCTGGGGCAGATTTCCTGTGTATTTTACGCGTTGCATGCCGCATACACGCACGCACTTTGGTCTAGAAGGCACACACACGCGCGCATACATACAAAACAGACACAGAAACACACAATGATACCCACCTTTGACGGATACGAGTTGAGTTTCCGGATGTCATATTTGCCCTCGGTGCCCTTGATCTCCACTTCGTCACGCGCGTGCCGCAGGAACTCCATGTGCGGGATCTTGAGCACGTCGTGGATGATAGAGAGAAACTGCACACAATTACGCAGCAGTTTGCAGCTGATGCGCTTGCCTGTGCACACAACAGGATGTCAGAACAGGGCGTTCCCCACACACCAGCACACACACACATACCCTGACACCACACTCACAGGTGCTGTAGATGGAAATTTCGATGCGGGGACATGCGAAGATGAGCGCTGCGACAAAGAGACAGACGGAGATGGTCTTGCCAAACCGCCGGGGGGTGGAAATGAGGATCTCCTGGTGAATGCTGGTCCACGTGTTGAGCTCCAGGATGCGCGGGTAAGACTGCGAGAAGAAACCGGGGGGGTCTGTCTTGAAGAGCACCCGCACCACTGCATTCAGGAAACTCTCATGGAAGACACGCTGGTGGTACGAGCGCTCCCAGCCCCCGCGGTCGAGCGCATTGAGCGCCTTCCGGAGGTTCTCCATACGGTCAAAACCATTCACGCCTGTCTTGGTGCGCTCAGTGTCAGTGTAAAAGTGAGACACGCTGCCAAAGCGCTTTTCGAGGAACGCCACCACGTTTTTGGACATGTTGCCATCCACTGCCGCGCTGGACGCGCCGTGCTTCTGCAGGGACACCGCGCTGACATACTCAGCAAAGACCGCGTCATCATCCTCCACGTCCATGTCGTGTGCACCCTCGCACCCGCGCACGAGGCCTGCTTGCCGCGCACGTAAGAGCCTTATATACCCCAAGCTGGACGCACCCGGCCTTTGATGCCACGGCCACGCGCGCACGCGCGAAAGGGCTACACTGGGCGCAAAAAAACGCCAAAACAAGGCCCCCCGGCCTGTCACCCCCCCCCCCGCAGGCCGCGCCGTTTAGCGAACACGTGGTTACTATATATAAGCGCGTAATCTGTGACCAAAGAACCGCACTGTCTACTGCCATGATACCCTCCACGAAAAAGCGGGAGCCGCTCCCACTTTGCGCGCTATGCCTCGTTGTGGCCTTTGCGCTGGCGCGGCCCACGGCCGCTGTAACCACCATCAATCTTCAGCCACGCAACAAATACTTCAGTACAGCCCCTGCCATCAAGTGGATGACTCAACGCTGCGGGATGGTGGCTGACGATGAAGACGACCACACCGACAAGGTGAGAGCAGACTGCAATGAATACATTTTCCAGGGCTCCACGCTGCTTTACAACGACACCACAGTCAAAAACACGCCCTCAATATACACATTTGCTGAGGCCAATGATAAGTGCAATCATTACGTTTACGAGAACCGACACCGTGACGGCTGTGATGCACTGCGCCAGACGACCTGCCACATGAAGGACCAATGCGCGATGCCCAAGCTCATAAACGCCAGCCAGTTCTTGCACCGCACCAATTTGCTGACATGGGAGAAGAGTGACAATGTCGGATACGGCAATACAGCTGCACCCACTTTCTTTTCAATTGCCGAGAAGAAGAAGGAGACAGCATTGGGGAAATTGGTCTATGAACACATGAAAAAAGGGAACACAACAGTGACAATAACATTCCAAGACTTGGTGGATACACTGTCACAGGACGTGCTCGACACAATGGATGTGGATGCCTCGCATACCACAAAAAACAAGTACAAAATCAAATACGACACTGATTATTACATTTCAACGATACACAACACCACCCAGGCCACTTGCGAGGCGCACCTCACTGACGAGATTCTACAGAACTTCAAAGAAACAGATGACCCAATCAAAACACATGGCGAACATCGTGACACATGCGGCTTGTTCATACTACACCAGCTCTCAAAAAATCTCGGAGAATACCACCAGATCAACCATCAGCTGTTGCTTGACAATGACAAGTGCGTGATCGACAAGGCGAAGGACACCTCCACTTGTCTGCTCGAAGCCAAAATTGGCGCTGCCCACGGCTTGTGGACCATGGTGTCTACCCCCGAGAATGATTTCTGCGACGACGGCATGAAGCAAACTGTGCAGTGTATGCCCAAATGCGCGTGCAATGGTGGGACTATGTATGAAACACACCTGTATGCTATGACCAACATGAGCGGAGTGTTCACCAACGGCACAACCTGCCTCACTAGGACCATGTACGATGACCTGTGTGGGCAAAACCGAGTCAAACATGGTATGCCCATAGGCTTCATTCTGCTCATAATTGGGTTGATATTACTTGTAATATTCCTGGTCTGGTACTATGGCTTTCACAAGACACCCAACAAGACAAATCCCCCGCTCGCACCTCCTCAAAATGTCAATGAGGGTACGGGATACGGATGCATGCACTCTAATGCGACACCTGGAATGTATTTCGCACAATCAAGAGTCTGATCACAGAACAATGCACAAAATACACCAAATCAGGTGAAAGTAATCATGTTTACTGAGCACAAATAAATTCAATATCCATAAAAACACCAAATCAGGCGAAAGTAATCATGTTTACTGAGCACAAATAAATTCAATATCCATAAAAACACCAACTCCATTCTCACACCATCTGAAGCATATAGAGTAGCTACTAGACCATTTTTGCGATGTAATAAAAGCAACATCAATCAATACCACCAATCCTTCCTCTAAATCCACACAACACCCCCTTCACATACTATCATATCAGACACCGACTCTGAAATTTCATACCCACAAAGTTTACATTGTTTTTTGGAACTCCAAAAATTGTAGGAAACTTGAGTTCAACTGTCTGGCTTCTTGGGAAAGAGTGGACAAATCCATGGCATTTGGATATGCCATAGTGGGCGGGGCAGGAACTTGGCATTCTTGTGTTTCCAGATGCTTGGACAGAATTTGAGGACCCTCCATATGAAAACCGAGGGTGTCGTCATATGAGTTTTCGCCAGGACGACCACCCGTACGGTCACCACCACCACCACCACTGTCACCCTCACCACCACCACCACCACCACTGTCACCCTCACCACCACCACCACCACTGTCACCCTCACCACCACCACCACCACCACCACCACCACCACCATCATCATCACCATCACCGCAAAGGTCATTGCGACGAGACCCACGACGAGACGAACATGGTGCACTCGCACGACGGGGCAAAGACAAACCGGGCGCCGAGTCTCCATCACGCCAATCCCCTCCGGCAAGCAAATGTCGACCATCAAACTTGAAGGTTTGCAAACAACGCGCACGGTCTTCAAGCATCAACACGTCCAGGCACATGTCAAAAATTTCACCACAGAAGCGCAGAGTGTGGCTGTACTTGAGGTCCACTATGTCAATCTTCAACTCATATTGTTTGCCAGACAGATCCATTGGCGTGTTGCACTTGGCGTTCCAGGCGGGATAGCGGAGACGCTGCGAGATTCCAATTTCCATCTTTCTACCTTTACGAATCTTGTCAGAGGTCCACTCAACAATGCCCAACACCTTCTTGCCGTCAACGGGCACGTAAAAGTGACGACGACTGAGGCTGACTGGGTCCTCATGGAAGCACTGGATAAGGTAATCAATACAGCCGTCCAGGGCGTTCTTCTTCACAGTTGCACCTTCTTCTGGGGAGACCATGAAAACGTAGAACCCGTGGATGTTGGGTGATTTGATGTGGTGTGTAAGTGCTTTTGGGCACACGATGTCCTCGTATGCCCACACCGTAGACAGAGGACAGGAATGCATGACTGCACCTTCATTGGAAAGAGTGGGGACCTCAGCTGACTTGTTTGAACGTGGCATGTGTGGTCTGATATTGTGTCCGACCCGGGGTTGCACTGCTGGCGAATATACAATATTGGGGAATACGTGGCACCCTAAAACACACCGTTTGGTGGTACGTATATTTTGAAAAAAATTCCACGAACGTACAAGAAAAAATACAAATTACGTGGTACGTACCAGGTTCGTGAAATTTACATGCACGCGTTGAAAAATGTAAATATATATCACGTACCTGGATCGTGACATTTTGCCAGCACGTAGAATACGGGAAATGGGTAACGCGCCTGCTTCGTGATATCGAATCTCTACGATATAAAAGCATAAACTGTGTTCATGCAACCCCTTCGTCCGATGTATAGACAAAACAAGCAAAACATACTCTCGGGACACATTGGACTACAGACTCCCTTCACATTTGTATGACAAGATATGATATACATGTACACACACTCACCAACCAGGGTTCTACCAGACACCAAACAACAAACACAACAAACAAAAAAAACCAAAGCACAGAGTTCAAACACTACCTGTGACATTGGCCTTCATACCAACAACCTCGACGACCCACCGACAAAGCACTGCAGCCATCCATACATTGACACGCATATACGGAGCAAACTGTAAACGCATGCTACCACTCTCGGTCTAATATACACATTGTCACACACTTTGTGACACAACATATCCACGCACCCACATAGGCCAAACACAAGAAATGACACAGTTTCGTATAGTAAAAATTCATTACAACGTCATCATGCCGTGAAAGTATTGTCTGTAGACAGTGGGGGATCTGCAGAGCCAGTTTGCGAGCAGTTGTGAAAGAGGTCGCCAGTGTCAATGATGTGTGTAAAATAGATGGCCTGTGTCCAGAACAAGAGAACCATGCACGAGATCAGAGCAAGAAAGAGTTTCCACCACCACAAAAGAAGTGGGGGTTCTGTAACTGTGACGCCCACCACAATACCACGCAGCGTGTCCACGCCATTATTGCTGCATGCGTACACATCAAAGCAAAGCTCGTATTTGTTTATCCTCTGTACTGTCTGCTGGTCAGACCACAACCACTCGTCAATATCCTCCAGGAGTAATTGATTGTCAGACACCTTGCGCACTTTCATCCCACGAGCCAGTAGCCGCGGGAACGCTGCACGGATGAGAGTGCTGGTGTAGTGTGCTGGAGACTGTGCGGCCATGGAGCCAAACATGTGCTCCACTGTACTGAGGAGATGCCGCACACCGAAGTTGCCCAAGACTCTTATATACAGGACACATCAGATCCGCTTCAATACAGACACAAACAAAACAGGCACTGCTCGTGGTGGGACTCGAACCCACGATCTCCACCTCATAAGAGTGGCGCTTTAGCCAATTGAGCTACACGAGCACGAATACCAAGTCATCTTTTTCTGATATGAGATGTACTTGTAACCATTCCCGACTTCACCTACAAATAGTAACGTGAAACACACTCCCACATCGTATACTATCGATTGCGGGCGTATTTAACATCAACTAGCGTTGTTTTGCGGTTGGAAGAAATAAAAACATGCTTATAATACGACAGCTTGTGCGTGAATTGTATATAAACGCATCACCTGCTTCCCTACAACGGCAGGATGCAGTCTGATCAGGACAATCTTTTCAAACCACTAACACAGGCCGCGCAGATGGTAGAACCAGCGGCTGCTGCGACCACAACCCGCAAATACAAGTTCAAAACAGGCACAAAGAGCCTTCGCCAGATTCGCAAGCTACAGAACAGCACTGGACTCCTGGTCCAACGAGCGCCGTTCAAGCGCCTGGTACAAGAGCTGACTCTTGAAATTAACGGCTCGTGCTGCTACAAGAAAGAGGCCATGGAGGCCCTGCAGGAGGCTTCAGAGGGATTCCTCGTTGATTTGTTTCAGAAGAGTATCACGAACGCCGTCCGCTGCAACCGCACAACCCTTTTGGTAAAGGACATGCAGCATTCACAGGGATTTTAGTGTAGTCAAACGCCCACTTTATTACATACAATTACCACAAATAAACGATCCTTCACAAGACGTCTGACAGTTGGTGTATTGTCAATCACCACCAGCACAACCCCATCAACCTGTCGAGACTTTAAGCCTCTTTCTATATCCCTCTCCGCAACATCACCTGTTGAGTTGCCAGTAACTACCTCCCATACCACAAAATCAACACCTCGACTGGTTCACACAAAGGCGTCTATGGTGCCCGAGACCAACACCCTGCAAAGAGGACAGTTTGCCACGCCCACAGCACACCCTCGGCAAACACACACATGTCCGCACGGGCGAAGCATGACCCATTCTTGTTGACTCTGAAAACACACGACACACTCCCTGTCCACCACGCCAGTACAAGCAAGCCGAGCAGTCGAAAGCTGATCTGATAACACAGCATTTGCCAAAATCTGTTTGTTCAGCTTATCCTTGTTGCGATTGGCCATCTTGGCTTGGCCTTGGGCTATTTTTTGAGCGGTGTTGATATCTTGTATCGCACTTATGCGAGTCGACTCAAGAAGACAGTCTAGTTTTGACGAGTTCTCGCGCTCTAGTTTCAGCTGGGCCTCCATGCTCAGAATCGTGGCGTCGCGTATCTTGATCGTCTGGACAATAATCTGATTGTTGTTTGTTAAATCGTTGATTTTGCACCAAGTCTCGCGATGAAAGAGTTCGATTTCGGCGTCACGCACCTTGCGAGTCTCGACAAGGGTCGCATTTTTGGATAATAGATCATTGATTTTGCCCCATGTCTCGCGCTTGTGGACTTCAATCTTGTGGTCCAATTCGTGTGATTGTTCCTTGTTGTCATTGGCAATAGAAATAAATTCCATTGAAATCTTAGTGATATCCTCAATTTTTTCTTGAGACTCTTTGCGCTGGTTCGCGAGCTCTTCAATCATCTTATTTGTCTCCTGCTGCTGCTCCATACACAATTCACGCTGCTCTACACATTCCTGGATAGATTTCTGGAGATTATCAAGGAGGGCCCCTGGCGCGAACCGCATGAAGACATAGTACAAGGCCTCAACACGAGCTCGGTATAGAGTACTCCGCATGCGCCACACGCAACATATAATTGCTCTCCAGCCCATATTATCGAGCAAATGCTGCACGAAAAGCTGCTGCTCACAAAAGTCGAGGTCGTGGCGTGGACCCGGACGGTTTCCACAGTTGCGTTCTTGCATGAGCTCGGGGACCATGCGTGCAATGGCCTCCCACACGTCGCACATATCACTGCGCAGCAGGTCGTCCCCTTGCAGCAAGACTGAAGATAAAGTGTCCATAAGCAAGGTGTCCACCAAGGACTTCACCACTTCACATGGTGTTGCAGCAGAATTACCCGATAATCCAGACAGAGAGACAAGGTTCAGAGGCGCGCGTGGCGGACCGACAGTGTCGTGATTAAAGGAGCTAACCACCAGCATACAACTCTTGAGTTCAGCTTGTTTGCCATGCCCGGCCATCACATCTTCAAAATCGTCGTCGTCCTGGGGGAGGGTTTGATGCGAGCATGGACAACTGCTTTGCCAAGTCGGCGTGTGTGCTATGCCCGCGGCAGGGGGGAACAGTGATGCCCATCTCTCGAACATGCCTGTACCTCGAATTGATTTCTGATGGCCGCTTAAATAAAAAACTGACTGATAGCGCAAGTTCGCGGATATTACGTACCATCTGGTTCGCGGCCAACTTCTGAAAATTCCAGTTCGTGGAAAAATATTGGTAGAATTCAATTCGTGAGAACGTACCATCCAAGTCATGGATATTACGTACCGTTTAGTTCGCGTCAACCTCCAAAAATTGCAGTTCGCGAGAACGTACCATCCAAGTCATGGATATTACGTACCGTTTAGTTCTCGACAAACTTCCGAGAATTGCAGTTCGTGAGAACGTACCATCCAAGTCATGGTGGATATTACGTACCGTTTAGTTCGCGTCAAACCCCTGAGAATTGCAGTTCGTGAGAACGTACCAAGATTGAATTCTAGTTCGCGCCCACAGATTAACAAAAAGAAGTGACACGTGATTACTCACAAAACTCAGGCATGCCAGCTACACGCATGACGGCACCGGGCCTTAAGTTCACAGAGACTCTCGTTCTCGAACTCGGTCACATTCTGAAACTGGCTCGAGTGGTGCAGATGATAGCCTCGGGCGACACTGGTTTGTGGGTGCGTGGTGGCTTGTACAAGCAGCTCAACAAGGGCAAGAAGAAGGAGGTCGCTCTGAGCGCAGTCATCCCGATCGCACACCTCGTGCTGGACACGGCCTACTCGCGGCTTGTGGAGCTGCTGGACGAGAGCAAGCTAGATTTTACCAAAAAGCACGGGCACGACGCGTACGATGGCATATACAATAGTTTGCGGACTGACTCTGAGATGCTATTGGTGACGCTGGCCGCGGCGGCACTGTATGAGAGGGAGTACGTTGGCCATCTCTGCGCGGACACCCTGGATCGACTCCACAAGTATGACAACACACACGACGAATACACAAACAGGGCTAATAGCGTGTTTGCGACCTTCGAGTCATATCTGCGCGCGCTCGACAATCGCCAGAACTTAAGCACGAAAGAATTTGTGGTGAAATGTGGAGAGTGGATGCACATTGCCGAGTTGGAGCTCGGACGCCATGACATTGAGTTTGCCATTATCAAGCGCGTGGTGTGCTACACACTTGAGAACTCTGCAGTATGCGTGGATGACGTGCTGACACGCATGCACGCGTGTATGCATGATCACAAAATAGCAGGCATGCCCAGGCAGTTTGACCACGGCAACTGTCTCGCTAAGCAACGGCGCTTCTTCTGCATAATTCGCGCTCGCCTGGCTGTGCACGGTCTCACGTACGACAACATCTACGACACAGTGCGTTATCTTGTGCTCAAGACGGAGTCGCACAAGGATGCCTTTTGTGTAGCACTACGCCAGTGCCGCATCAGCAAGCACCTTGACCCACGTGATCGCCTGTTGTTGCAATATGCGCTACGCTTTCTTCTGGACAAATCCTTGTTAGAAGGGCATGCGTCATGTGTGGAGCTGGTAGAGGCCCTGAGGTCCCACATGGGCAGGGTACCCGTCACATCAATTATTGAAGCAGCCCGCTTGGGTTAAACCCCAAGTAACTCTGAGCTGCCACTTTCCGCCGTCTGTATCCGAGATGTGTATATATTTACATACCAGTGATATATGACACCTGTGTCAATATGCCATCTTATGAGGTCTTGTATATTTGCGCGCGGAGTTTAGTCACTGTGCTTACATATGCGGGTGTTGTCGCTGTGTTTGCACTGTCGTTTGACAACAGTGGACGTCTTGTGGAATGGGACCCTGGCCACTGCCATGCTAGAAATAGGACGGCTGCAGGGGGATACTAACAATGTAACAATCATATGACCAAGTTATATATTTTTAAGTTTCAAGTAAAAACAATGTGGTACTATGAGAACTTGCATTCTCCTCACTCAAAGAAAAGCGTCTCATTCTGTACTGTGCCCACCTGGGAGACCACTGCACGACCAAGCACGCGCATTACCCTTGGAGAGTAAACGTCCACGCTTTCTAAAACATTATCCGCCGCATCTGCGCGCTGTAACAGGAAAATCCAGTTCGCCCGCCATATATTGTACGATTGCTGATGGGATATCATCATCTGAAATCTCTCTGGCCTCTCGCAACACTTTGCTTGTTGAAAATACACCGCTAAACAGACCAAATACTTGATGCCCACAACACAGCAAACGGCAGCAAGGTGCTCAGGACAAAAGAGAAACACGACAAGTCTGTGTACATGAGCAGATTATGCCTATTGTTTACAGGCAACGCCCTCTCCAATGCCATTCGCAAAAAGACACGCGAAATACAAAAACGGACGAGCCCCATGGACTGAAAATGAAAATAAAACAAACCTCCCAACCTCACAGTTGAGGGTTGGGCTGCAAACCACGGCTGTGAGAAACGAACACACCAACACACAACTACACACTGGGATGTTGATGACCAGCAAAAATCAACTACCAAAAAGTATAAGAATTTTCAGCGAGTCAATCTTAGCATCATGTGGTGCAATACAAACCAGCCCCGGGCTAAACACGTGAGAAACAACTGGGGAAAAGAGTACCAACAGCACAGACCAATAAAGTTTACGGAATATATTAAATAGACCAACACCTCTACTCTCTGTCATTTCTCACGAACGACACTGTGCCTATGCAATATTTGGAAAAATGCTATCAATATCAGTGAGTATGTCCAGAGATCCCATCGCCACCGCTAGCATCCGCGCTGTTGGTCTGGCCACGCAATCCGTGGAGTTGGTGTTGCTCGCGCACTTGAGTGTCCGTGGGATATTCTGAGAGAATATACTAGATTCAACAACCTGCTGCCTGTAGTAGAAAAGAATGTCTTGCACACAGTCTACAGGCAGACCTGTGTGCTTTACAATGCCACAACTCAGCGTGACTGACTGTCTCATGCACAAAGCAAAAGCTTCGGCGAGTGCGCACGCTGGCTTCATACACGCATATCCCATCTGACGCACTACCCCGCGACGCTGCTGTGCCACAGCGAAGTGCAGCGCTGTGTTTCCAGAGCAATCCACCAGGTTCATATCAGCACCAAGCGCGAGAATGCAACGGACAGCATCCTCGCTCCCGTGAATGGTGGCAAACATGAGAGGTGTCCACCCGATGTTGTTTTGCTGGTCCACCCCCAGACCATGCTCATGCACGAGCAATGGGAACACGAGCGTGTGTGAGTGCATAGCTGCCAACATGAGCGTGGTGGTCTGCATGGTATCTTCGATGCGCGCGTTGGCACCACAAACGTCCAGGAGCATGATTGTAGAAGAGAGTTTTCCATACGTCAGGGCATACATAAGCGGCGTCCACCCTTTGTAATCCACGATGTTCACCTCTGCCGCAAAATCTGTGGCCAGCTGCGCCACAATGTCCGAGTATCCCTCCGAGTTGGCGATAGAAAGAGCAGAACATCCGCTGCGATTGACAAGATTCACATTTGCCCCATGCATACGAGCAAGCCTTGCCACGAGTTTTCCGTGACCATTCATACTCGCAAGCATAAGAGCCGTGTTGTTTTCGTCGTCTTGATGGTCTATACTCGCCCCACCCTTGCGCACTAGGTATGTCACAGCATGCTCCTGTCCCGTTGAAGCTGCTAACATCAGGAGAGTCTGCCCCCCAGGGTTGCTGCGCTGGCCATCAGCTTCCCCGTCCGGAACTAACACTCGAAGCATGGGAACATTCCCTCGTTCTGCAGCAAATGCAGCGGGCGTATACATGGTGCCCCAAGTGCCCGTGTAATTCTGGCAGCCCACATTCACTTTCGCCCCGCATGTTACGACAAGGGAATGCACTGTTTGGACATGTCCCGCCCACGCTGCATATGCCAGTGCCGTCCAATGGCGCGTGTTTGTAAAGTCTACATTAGTCTTGCACTCCTTTACCAATACGACTACTACACCAGCATGTCCGTTTTCCGCCGCCAACATCAGTGCAGTTTGTCCTTTCATGCAGGCCTCGTGCGTATCAGCGCCACACTCCATTGCCAGATACCGCACAATTGCGACATGGCCTTGCTGGGCTGCCAACATCAAGGCTGTCTTCCCATGATGGTTTCGCGCGTTGACGTTCGCATTGCACTGACTACCCAACGCCCGTACCGTTGCCATATGTTCCCTGAAAACCGCAAACATAAGCGCAGTCCACTGCTGCGAGTCTCTCACATTCACGTCCATTCCACACAATTTGACCAACGCCACAACAGTCTCAGTGTGACCTGCATCCGCCGCGAGAGCGAGCGCGGGCCAACGTCCATACAGCTGAGCACGAGTGTTGACCTGACACTCGAGTGCAAGAGCCAAGACAGCTGACGTACGCCCCCCACATACGGCGACAAGAAACGCTGTCCACCCGGCAGGGGTGACTACCTCTATGTCGGCCCCGCACTCATGAACGAGACACAATATGGTCTCGTGATGCCCACGGTATGCTGCATACATAAGCGCACTCCACCCACGAACGTCTACCAAATTCACACTCTCCTCTTTTGCACGCAATGAACCCTGTAAAATATTCAGGATAAGCGTGGTATTGCCTGTTTTCGCCACAAACATCGTTGCTGTCTTACCACGGTCGTCTCGTGCCCCCGCACACATCACACCCACACTCATCAGCGAGAGCACATGCGCCGTGTTGTTATTTTTCACAGCATTCATGAAGGCAGTGCGCCCTTTGTAGTCACGCGCACAGAAATCTGCCCTGTGGAGAGTGACGAGAACCTCCAGCAGCGCAGAATGGCCGCGCGCCGCCGCCAGCATAAATATAGTGAAATGTAGATGGTCTCGTCCCTCAACGTCAAAGTGGAAGTCACACAACAAAGCCAGAACCATCCCGATATGACCGGCGCATAGGGCCACCATAACAACATTCCGACCATCACGGTCAACACCATACATCATTTGAGGGTTGTGTGCTCCAAGGGCCCTCACCACGTGGTAGTGCCCAGCCATAGCGGCAATCATAACCAACGTGCGCCCATGCGCGTCACGAGACTCAACGGCGGCGCATGGAGAATGCTCACAGAGCATAACAGTCACATCAACATGACCATGGTAACACGCCAACATCAACGCTGTGCGACCTGATGTGTCTACACATTGAATCTGTCTGTTACGCGAGACCAAGAGTCTCTCCACCATAGAAACGCGACCTGCCCTGGCCGCAAGCATCAATGCAGTAGACCCAGCGTACTCAAACTCGATATAAGGACCTCTTACAACCATCAAACTCGTTGACTTCCTCGTGTGATAAAACGTGTATATTGCACGGTGGCAAAAAACTTTCACCTGCAGACAGAAAACAACCCCGTATTGATTGGGGTTGAACACATTTGTTCTCAGTTCTGGTTTGGTGGGTTCACTTTGCCAACCAAATATACGTACTGACAAACACAAGACACAGTGAAGATGAAATTGAAAATAAAATAAATAATAAAACCTCGAACACCCAACTTCATAGTTCAGGGTTGGTGGGTTCACTTTGTCAACCAAATATACGTACTAACAAACACAAGACACAGTGAAGATGAAATTGAAAACAAAACAAATAACAAAACATCAAACACCCAACTTCATAGTTCAGGGTTGGTGGATTCACTTTTACAATTTAATCAAAATACCAACGGACACCAGGCATGATGAAGATGAAATTGAAAACAAAACAAATAACAAAACATCAAACACCCAACTTCATAGTTCAGGGTTGGTGGATTCAC
>ENA-ORXF01001177-ORXF01001177.1-marine-metagenome-genome-assembly--contig:-NODE-1177-length-17286-cov-7.084549_pt1 | contig 17286 bp, 29 predicted proteins | sample MGYA00237864_ERZ511476 | MGnify/ENA primary metagenome ERZ511476 (study PRJEB26306, sample SAMN06343908) | marine metagenome | isolation source: coastal waters | place: Atlantic Ocean: West Antarctic... | reverse complement strand
ATACATACAGGCTAAGTATAATAACTGATTCAATTAACATTACTTCTATCCTCTATATCTATTAATCTATCTTCGTGGAACTGTATAGTCATGGCGTTCTTCTTAATATGGGGCACTTCTTTTTCTATTTGCTCTTTAATCTTTTCTTGGTTTTTTGAGAGAAACTCAACTAACATGTAGAGTTCGTTTATTTGTGGAGAAACCATATCACCTTTGGGCACACCAGAAATAAATTCATTAGCTGCGTCTAGGTCTTTTTCAATAAGTTGTAGTTGCGTTTCGATAGAGTTTAGTCTTTCAATAACACCAAACCCAAACCATGCGGCTATAACCGCACTGGCTACAATAGATATAAGATTTTTAGCAGGTAAACTTACTGCTGTATCTTCGGATAGTTTCATAAATACCTCAACGGTAAATTAGTTTAACATTTCCACCTTCTTCTAGCTTGTCTTATTCTAGAGTTAGGATCGTTCTTAGTTTTAGCAGAACTGTTTTTTAATTGGCCAGCGGATCTAGCACAATAAGATTTTCTTCTTTTGGATGCTTTGCTGCCGGCTTTAACTTTACCCGTGACTGCAGTTTTAAGTTTACTACCAGGGTTAGCTCTACGATAGGCTTTGACACCTTTTGCTGTCATGCCTGCGCCAGACTTAGTCTTGCGATAATTGGGACCTTTACCCGTCGTGGTTTTTGGTATGCTCCCCCGAGACACAGCCATTGTACTAAGTTTTCTTTGCTGTCTTAGCTGAACTTCTTAATGCTTTATCAGTTACTGTACCTTTGCCTTTACGACTAGTGCCTTTTTTCTTAGCTCTATTCATATAGTAGTACAAACCTTTTTTAACAGTACGACCATCTTTAGTTACATGTGTGTCTTTGCCTGCAGAGCCACCTTTTTTCATTCCTTTAGGTCCTGCTGGTTTTTTAATTACACCTTTAGCAATAAGAATATCTTTCTTAGTAACTTTACCGTCGCCTGACATATCAGGAAACTTTTTAGCAGAGCCACCACGTTTTAAATTTGCTACACGAGGATCAGCTTTGGGTTTAATTTTTCTTAACTTGTGCCTAGCGTCCAGTCTTTTCCGTGGAGGACTTTTCCTGTTAGACGGTGGTAGTTTAGAAACGTTACCCATTTACTTGGCTCGTCCACCGCGTTTCATGCGTTTCTTCATCATGCCGCCACCCATACGTCCTTCACGAGATTTTTTACCGCCTTTATTAGCTCCACCAAAAGTAACTTTTGTAGTTTTACCTGTTCTTGGATTTTTATTAATAACAGCTTTACCTTTGTTTTTTACTACTTTGGCTTTTGACGTGTCCGCAATTGCATCAGGAACTCTATTTTTGTTGTTGTCCGCAATTGCATCAGGAACTCTATTTTTAGGTTTTGGTGAAATTCTAGTTACTTTTCTACCTTTAGCAACGCCACCCACCGCTTTTTTAACTCTTTTTTTCTTAGCTGATCCGCCTTTTTTCATGCGTTTTTTCATGCCCATCATAATCTGTATCTCCTATAAGATTTTCGTTTATTTACTGTGCCATCATAATAATCTTGTGGCCACTTGTCATAGTAACCTTTTTTATGCATAATGTCACTAGCTCGTTCTAATTTATCAAAGTTTTGTATCAATACCATCAGGAATTCATTGTCTGGTTCCCAGCTATCTGTTTCTAAAAATTCTACTGGTTCCTCTTCCTCTTCATCATAAGGGTGTGAAGCCATAAGATAGATATCTTGTGGTACAAATACCACATTATAGCCGTCTATAAGTATGCTTAATTCTTCAATTGTTATATTAATATCAGTACATGCTACAATAACTATGTCTGTTTTTGGGTCTTTTATTAGTTCTGTACCTTCTACAATTTTGTCTATAAGCTTGTTTGCCTCTTTTACTTCCAATACTTTCAAAGCGTTATCCTGTCTGGCTTTAGCAGCATAAGGACATACCGGTACATTACCTAAGTATTCATTAGGTTTTTCTATAACATCCTTAGACCAGGAGAGTATATCTTCAGTTATTGTCTTCATTTTTAGATAAGAATTGTATGCTTAATACTACACCTTTAGGTATTACTTGCGCCCTACCATATATATCGTCTTTATTGTAGGTATCTTTGTCGCCGGCAATAATTACACAATCCTCTTTATCAGCAATAAGGTAACCAAGCGAATCAACTGTACAAAACTTACTATCTAGTAGCTCTTCTTTAGTTTGCCATGTAGATAAACTACATTCATTGGTGTCTAGCCATACTACATTGACCATAGGTGGTATATCATCAATCATATATTTTATATATCCCTGTTTTACGTGCTAGCATAGTGGAGATTTGACCCCCCACTGTTAAAAAAAGTTGGAGAAAAAACTCTATCGCGCCAAGTGTGTAAAAACTAGGAAAAACTGACTGTACTCTACCATACTGATTATACCGTGGTAGGGTCGTGGTAGAGTGTTTCTTTAATAAAATCATATGTTTAACCTAATTACCACCATTACCACGTGTTTGAAACCTTCGTACATTATGAACATGCTAGGGTCAAATCTCCACTATAGTGACGGCGTGGTAAGTGTTGCTTAAATGTCACACTTTATCCTTATCGCTGTAGAATTTGTCTAATCTTCGTAAAAATCCGTGTTTCGCGTCCCGATATTCCTTGCCCTCGATCACAAACTCCTGATAATATAGATCCTTGGAGCACATTAATATCACCCCTTTCTCAATCGCCGTGTCATATACCGCGTCATGCGCCATACCATAGGCCGCCATCTGTAAGAAATAATCCCCGATCCACTCTCTTTGTTTCGGTTTATTCGTCTGTTTAAAGTCAATAATCGTTATCTGCCCGTCATGCTCACCGATTAGATCAACACTACCAGCGTATAGCCCTGGATAATACAACGTGGCTTCATTACCATAGATCTCGGTCAATCGATTATCGATACCCTTATCTACAATCTTCTCCGCCATGTGTTTAGCCACGTTACCCACATCCGTTAGATCCAAATAACCCTGTCCGAGACAATACTTCTCCAGGAATAAATGCATCGCCGTACCGCGCGTCGCGGCTTCTTGAGTGATTTTGCGGGCCGCTTCGTGCCCTATTTTATCTCGCCATCGCTGCAAAGAATCTCGTTTACTAGACTCCTGAGTTTGACCAAGCACCGTCGTAACTGATGGTAATCGTTCTGTAGAGCCATCGACATTGTAATGTCGAAGACCTTCAATACTAGCGCGGGTACTAGATGGATAATCATATTTTCTAATTAATTTCACACCAATCTCGGATGTTTAAAGTACACGATACCCTCGAGATAATCTATTTCGTGAGGATTGTTCTGCAGTTCTGCAGGTACCACTGCACCCATACGGCACCAATTAGTATGCCCAAACTTTTTCTTACACATACGGTCTACCGTGCTAGCCGGTAAATCTATCAACTCAGCATAGCCAGCGTTGTTTTGTACCGTTAGGTTATACTTAGCTTCTTCTTCTGGAATCCAGATAACTTCAATTTCCTCTGTATCTTCCATATCCTTACACCTCCATTGGTACTATTTCAGTCTCTACTTCTATTACTTGTTTCTCAAACAAATACTTTACACGTTCAGCACATTTTTTTAACCTACGTGTATCTTCGCCTTCCGCAAAACAAAAATCTAAATTATTTAAATCTGGTTTAAATTTCCAAATATAATTATTTAGATAAGAAAAGAATTTTACTTCATTTTCATCTTTACACATATATACGATAGAAGCATCTGCTAAATTTTTTAAAATTTTTAATCGATTCGAACCACTTTGTAACATCAAACCAAGACGTTCGTGGGGCATAACAACCATAGGGTTTAACAAACCTTCGGTTTCTATTTCTTTTCTAATTTTTTGTTTAAATTCTGAATTAGCATTTAAATTAGAATAAAGATCATTAAACTTAAGTGGCTGTAAACGTTGTTTAAATAACTGATTTTTTGGGTGGATAACCGTACCAAAGTTTTTTGTTTTTATGATATTAAGACTTTCCATAACTATTCCTTCATGGTTGATGCATACGGGTCTGTTGACAGCATACGTTGTTTCTTATCTATTGGAGTACCAAGTATAATATCTTCTACGTTCTTGTGAAAATAATTAACCATCTGCCCAATAATATTGTCTTGTGATAACGTGTCGGCTAGGTCTTTTAAATCTTCACCATGTTGTAGACACCTGGAAATCAGTTTACCTGATGCTCTTAGCTCTCGATCCAAATAAGAATCGGTTGGTTTAATTTTTACCCAAAATGCCAACGGCGTTACGCCATTAGTATCTGCGGTGTAATTTACAATACCAACTACCTTACGGTCATCTATTGGTAGAGTAAAAGTTGTACTCATCATCCGGTCTGGAATCTCTGCTCTCACTATCTTATCTTCCTTATTTAAAATCATTTTCGTGTTCCTCGATAAATTGGTACAGTTGTATATTAGTATCTTTCACCTGTTCTATCTCGTGCCACATCGTATCTATGGTATGGTTTAGTTTACCCATATATCGAATATTTACAACCAAAAGTGCTAGGCAAAAATACCAAACAATTAGCAATAAAGCTGTATTAATGTACTTGCCCAGCGGCACTAAGTGTTCGTCCACCAACATCCTCCCAATATTTTCTCAATAATTTTTCGTAGTTACGTTTCCACATTTTGCGCATACGTGGACAAGTTGCTTGTGTAAGCATATCTCGACAATTATTGATGCGTTTAATTGCTGTTAGCATATTTCTTTACCTTTCCTAAATAATCGTGGTTGTTGTAAGACATAATCTTTAAAAACAGCTCCGTGTTCTTTGTTACCTCTAAAATGTGACCTTACACTAGTTATATCGCCTTTTTGTAACCTACGTACATGACCTCTGACCGAATGATAAGGAACATATCTTGGTTCAGAATCACCACTATCTTTTTCTACATCACTTGTATAAGTGGTGTCTCGTTCTGGTTTATACTCCTCTGGTCTAACATAAACCGTTTTTCTTTTCCAAACAGGAACAAAAGCTTCTTTCTCAACAACATCAGCTTTAACTTTAAAAGAACCTATGCCGCTGTCTATTTTAGGTTTAACATCAAAAACACCAATATTTGTATTTTTGTCAGTGTGACTATTAAGTTGTAAAAAAGTTTGCATTGCAAAATGACAATATATTGAACCTTTACTTTTGATAAAGCCATCTACTTTATACGTGACAGGTTTACCTGCTTTAAGTTTTGAAAAATCTAAAGGAACAGTGAGTGTGTGACCTTGTATTTCTGTTTTATTGTAACAAAAACAATTATTTACAATCCTAACTTTTTGGTGTGTATATGATATTGTATTCTTTTCAATGTTTTTATTTTTGTATTCAAATAAATGTAATTCAATTGTTCGATCACAGTTAAACTGGTTATGATTTAGCGGATGGAGATAAGTTTGAAACAATATTTTTTTAAAAGGTAAAATACCTAAACCTTCTTTCATGTGTTTTTTAATACATTTTTTGTTTTCACTAATAGCTTCTTTTGACCAATTAGATTGATTCATTTTAAATTTTTCGGCTTCTTGTGCGCTAGACATAAAATCACACAACACCTTTTTATGATACCCTGTTCTGGTTTTCCAATCACGACCTTGAAACATATCAACTAAACGACTTGCGTTTAAAAACATATCTTTATCTAAAAACATAATTTCTGTGGCATCACCTTTCTTATTAACAGAAAAAGGTACAAGCTTTATTACTGGTTTTTTTTTACCAACCATATTCATCCTCCGGTTCCATTAACCTATTACCGTGTTTTCTTCTAACCAAGCTTCTAAACCTTTAATAGAATAATAAGGTGTGTTACCTATTTTAATAAAAGGTGCAACAAACTTACCTTCTCTTTTTTTCTTACGTAAAGTTTCTTGTTGAAAACCCCTAGGTAAACCTTGGCCTCTCATATACTCTTCTATTTGACCTATGTGTAAATAGTTTTTCATTTCCCTACTTCCGGCAAGGTTTCCCCCGACCATTTAATTTTTGATTCTCTACCACCCTCTATATTTTTACGGGTGTGTTCTATTGGCAGCATCACATAACCATTATGTGTACTAACTTTCATACCCATATGGGTAATAATCTCTTCACACATTGGACAATCCATCTCCCCCCAAGAATCACCAACGGTAGCAACTACCGGTGGGATTTTGATAAATCCGTTGCCATCACAGCGCGGGCATATTGTCTCAATTAGCTTTGGCACGCTTCTTTTTCTTAAGTTCAGCACTTAATAAAAAATCAATCACTTTTTGAATACTTACTGGTACTTCAAAACGTGATTTAGCCAATGATTCCAATTGCTTATGTGTGTCAGTCGAAACCGATACTGATTTAAATCTACTTATATCAGGCATATTGTTTTCCTTCTTTCTGTTATACTATGGGATAATATAGTCATTTTATTTCATTTGACAAGTTTTTAATATAATATATTTTAATAGCATCTTCTCACCTTCATATGCCGGTGGTTTTAGATCAATTTAACTGCCGGCATTACCTTACTTTATGTCTCCCCAACTATCGCCTTCTTCATAATCTACTTTATTAGGGACCTCTAGTGTAACTGCGTCCTCCATAATGTTTATGATCTTTTCTATTTGCTCTGGTGAGTTTACTGAGATGTCTAGTTCGTCATGTACTTGTATGTGTGGTACGACGCCTTCCTGATACAATGCGAGCATAGCTTTCTTAGTCATGTCAGCCGCACTACCTTGGATCAGTTTATTTAAAGCTTTGTATGTAAACGCGCGTTTAATCCCCGGTCCGTGTTCCCTTAAGGCTTCAGCATGTGGCAAGACCTTCTTAATCCCGTACCCATGGGGCTCCCACATATCAAAGTGACACACTCTACCACCAATGGTACGTATCTTGCCGCTGTCCTCAGCCCGTCTAGTCACGGCCTCTGATAACATCTTCACGAATGGTGCTTTGTGGTGATAAGTTCTAATTAAATCTTCCGCCGCTTCTTTTAACAAACCTAGTTCCGCCATAAGTTTATTTTTACCCATGCCATACATTAAACCTAAGTTAATTGTTTTCGCTTGTTTCCGTTCAATGCCGGCCATGTCCGCAATCATCTGGTGAAAGTCAGCTTCGCCATTATTGTATTGATCTACAATTATAGATGAGCCTTCTAACTTTAACAGTGAAGAGAAGTGTACCACGATCCGCGGTTCTTGTTGTGAGTAATCAAAGCAACCCCACTTGTGGCCTTGCTCCGGTATAAATAAAGATCGAATCATCGGTCCGAGTTCCTTGTGCCGTGCTGGAATTTGTTGCAAGTTAGGATTCGAGTAACTAAATCTACCGGTCACCGTACCACCATCATCAGATCTAATCTGATTGATGTCACTATGGATTCTACCCTTGTGTTCGTGTTTTAGTATTGTCTCGATAAAAGTTGTATTAGCTTTATTAATTTCTCTAGCTTCGTTAATTAGTTTTGGTAGCTCTGCTGGATGGGTAGCTAAAAAGTTTTTCGTAAAACTTGGTGCGCCCTTATCGGTCCGGTCGTATGGAATCTTTTGTTTGTCAAAAGCTTTTGAGATAGAAGCTGCGGCCCATATCTCTACGTCAAACCCAGCAATCTTTTTTATGTCCAGGTGTAATTGTTTTTCGGTTTTAGTTAATTGTTTCTTAACCGCATTAGCTTTCTCTACGTCCACCCGTACACCCTTGAACTTCATGTCCACTAAACATGGAAATAAGTTTGTCTCCAGATTAAACACATCCCACAAATCTTGTTGGGTTAGTTCGTGCTTCATCGCATGCCATAATTTTAATGTCACCACAGCATCGCGTTCTGCATACTCACCTACCAACGGTGCTGGTAAGCGCCACATCTCCGCTTTGGGATTAACACCCCAAGCCTTGGCAGCTTCAGCTAAAACTTTTTCGTTCTTACCCATGCCTACATATTGTTTTGACATAGCATCTAAAGTAAAACTCCAGCGGTTTTCATCGACTAGTGATGATGCAATCATGGTATCAATAATACCACCATTGATTTGAAAGCCCATAGACCTGATCCACGATACGTCATACATGGCATTGTGAAATATCTTGGTAGCTTCGGTATGTAAGACCTCTTCGAACCAATCTAACACCAAAGCTTTATCCATGTTCCCACCCGCTTCGTGTGCTATCGGGAAATATCCAGACCAACCTTCAACGGCAATAGCAATACCGACCACCTCACCATCACCACGCACTGAGCCTGAGCCCATGGTCATGAGGTTTGGATCTCTAGTCTCTAAGTCAATCGCAATCTCTGAGTATTCTTTTAAGTCAGGTAAATTTAATGGTGGTACCCATTCAGTCTGTGGACTGAACATTGGCATTTGTAATGGTTTCATTTGTATTCCTCTTTTAATTTATTGATAAACCAAATAGCTTTATCTAGATCCTCAATAGGTTTGCCTTTATGTTCGTGCCGCCAGATATATTTGACTGCACTGCCTTGTAGATAATATTTAAAACCGTCACCTTGCATTGATTTAATTGCATCAATACATTGCACCCCACCTTTGTTGTAGTGTGCTGGATAATTTACCGGATCATATTTTTCTTCTTTAGTTTTAAAATAACCTTCTTTGGTAAACTCAGGTATGCCGTATTTACTCTTCATTTTTTTTAACCCATGTTTTAAATTGAGGTCCCTCAGTAATCCATTTTATCATTGTAAAAAAATCACCGGTTGTGTGTTCTTGTTTCATTTCATTAATAACCTGCAACAACGGTTGCATATTAGTTTCTAGATTATTTTCACCACCTGCATGTTTAGAAAGTATATGATCTAAAGTAATTCTTTCAGGACTTTTATTTTTAGCCATAACAGAACCTCTTCTACCAGTCATAGCACAGCTTACATAAGGATACTCGTATCCGTTGCTGTCTTTGCCGTCTTTAGACCATAATATTTTTTTTGCTTTTTCTAAATGTGTCATCGTATCTACTCCTTTGGTTTTATCTTTATATTTTAAAAAACTTCTAACCATAAAATATGGTCTTCTTTCTGGTCGTTCATCTACAACATCTTGAACTTCTTTTTTACCTTCATATTGTCTTGTACAAAAATTATGCACAGCGCGTGTAAAAAGAGTTTTAGTTTTTGCTTGTCTTTTCATACTTTTTTCTCTTTGTGATGGATCAAGTATGTAAGTTATAGTTGAAGGTGCAACTTTATATTCTTCTGCTAAAGACTTTCCAGTTCTACCTGCTTTACTTTTTTGTTTAATTATCTCTTTTGTTTCTTCATTTATTTTTATAGTCATTATTCTCTCCTTGTTTTTATTAAAACACATAATGTGCTTTTATATGATAGTTGTCAAGTTCGAATCTCACTTTCTCACCATTATAATAAATAGGCTCTTTCATAGTTTTTTGGTTCTATAATATATAATGCTTTCTTGGCACGAGTGACTGCTACATAAAACAATCGATGCAATTCATCTGCATCACGATCGTGGTAATCCAAAGCAGATTTAGTAATATCAGGAAATAGTAAAACATTGTCAGCTTCGCCTCCTTTGGCGCCGTGTATGGTTGATAATATAATTCTTGGTTCTCTAAAAATATTTTCTTTTTGTGCTAGCATGTTTCTTATATAGATCTCTAGCTTGGCACCAATCCCATCAAAAGAATCAAACCAAGATTTATCAATTTGTAATCCGTGATCCGCGATACATGTTTCTAGATTATATTTTACATCTACATCAAAAGTTTTAGCGGTGCGATAACCTTTAGTGACATTGTCACCAAGATAATAATACATGTTTTTTAATTCTACGACATTTAAGAACTCACCCTTACGCAATTTTTCCCAACCATATATCGCGGCTAATAAGTTTTTTGCCACTGAGGGTTTACCTTTGTAAGAAAAATACCAACCTTGCTGCTGACACAAATCCATTACCGGATCTAAAAAATGATGGGCTTGAGATAAGACTAACCATTGACCTTGTGACATGTCTACTTGTGCAATGTCAGCGTAGCGATGCAACCTACCTATTTCATCCCGTGGTTTATATTCTTTATCATAGCGGTTCTCTACCTTAGCAATAAGTTTTTGTGATAACTCATGTATCGGTCCACCTGGTATACGATACGATTGATCTAAAACTTCAATGGCGTCAACAGTTTCCCGAAGGGCAATGAAATGATCAACATCGGCGCCGGCCCACTTAAAGATTGCTTGGTCATCATCTCCAGCAATGTAAGTTTTTCCAGACTTGGCCCACATACCTCTGACCATTTTCCATTGCAGTGGAGATAGATCTTGTGCTTCGTCGATAAAGAGGACATCAAAGCTTGGGCTGACATCTTGTGTTGTAAAGTTCTCCAACATATCGTCATAATCTATCATACCTTTCTCTTGTTTAAAACGTGTAAGTTCTTGATTTATTAAGAATAATGTATCGCGTTCAACATCTAAAGTGTGATTGTTATCATCGTACACATCCATCAAATCCCGTTCCGTGACGCGGGCTTTATTAATCAATCGTAAATATTCATTGTCAGAATTAAACACCCCATCGTTTTCTGAATGAAACGACATCTTAATAGGTATACCAACTTTCAAACCAAACTCTCTATAGTCTTCCGTCTTCATAACGCGCTCTTTTTTTATACCCAGCAATCTAAATGCTAGTGAGTGTAAGGTTCTAAAATAAATTAAATCTTGAGTCTGGTCTAAATTAAATTTTTCTGCTGCACGACTAGCTGCTTCGTGTGCCGCCTTGCGAGTAAAAGAAAAATAACCAATACGCTTTGGATCAACTCCGGCTTTCATAAACTGATCCACTAAATTTAACAGTGTGGTAGTTTTACCGGTACCTGGTGGCCCTAGTATTATTGTTTTCACCAATTTACTCCTTTTCCTGAATTATTTTTGTATGTGAGATACTGTAAGTTCCAAGGCACGTGTAGTCCAGATACATTTTTACCGTTTGAAGGAATAATGTGATCTACGTCATGATTAGGGGGTCTAAAAGCATACATCTTAGCTATTTCTTTTTTTTGTTCGAAGGTTAACCACTTTACATTGTTTCTTTTAACTTTTTTCTTAAACGTGTTTTCCCATGCTTTTTCACAATTTTTAGAACAATAAACTGTATTAATAGGAAACATATGTTTTTGGTCGCATACTTTACAAAAACATAACTTTTCTTGTTTTAATTTTTCTTTTTTTAATTTTTTAATTACTCTTAATTTTCTTAAACATAAATATTTTTTAACTTTTCTTGTTCTTTTTTTATAAAATTTTAATTCTACAATATGCCTTTTTATTAGTTCTTTAATAAAACGTTTTATAAAACGTTTTTTCTTATTGCGAACAACGCTTTTTAAATTTTCTCTTTCTCTATGTTTTGCATAATGTCTAGCTTTTTTACTTCTAATTTTACATTTATAGCTGCAGTATTTTTTAACATGACTACGGTATGAATATTCTGAACCACAACATGGACAATTTACAATACAAGTTTTTTTAACTTTCAAAACTATTTCCCTTCCTTATATTTTCTTCATGGTCTAAATGTTGTAAATTCCAAGGAACATGTAGTCCACTAACTCTTTCGTGGTTTAAAGGTATTATGTGATCAACATCATCCCACTCAGGACAGTTTAAGTACATAAGAGCCATTTCTGCTTTTTGATCAACGGTTGTCCATTTTGGCATTCTTTGTCTTATACGACATCTTCTAGCAACTTCGTATGCATTTTCACAAGGCTTTGAACAAAAAACAGTGCCACCACCAAAAACTTGACGACAATAAAGGTTGCCACACACCCTGCAAAAATTATATTTTATTTCTTTAACCTTTAACTTAGGTCTGTAATATTTAATACCACTAGCTGAAATATGGGTTGTAGTTTTTCTATTTTTTAAACTACATTCCATTAAAATGGCGACTCCTGATAAGTTACTTGACTAACCTCAGCACCATTGTCTTTCATAGAATTTATTTTAACTACTCGTGGTGTTTGGTTCTTTAAAGTCATTCTAATCTCACCAACAAAAATATCTTGTAGTTGTGTAATTAAATTGTAAGTCTTAGTTTTATCCATCTCCCAGTTATTACGTTTAGCAAATGCATAGAAATCTTCCATCCTAAAATAAGAAAAGCCTTCGTCAGTCCAAGAAGTTTTATTTAAGATATCTTCTTTGGTTCTAGCCTTAGCTCTTTGTACTGTGTACTCATATAATAAAGATTCTATTTGAATGTTAGCATTTAAAGATTCTAATGGTGGTATTTGTTCTAAGTTACTCATCAAAGGTGTAAGATAAACTTCACGCCAATCTTTGGCCTTTGGTATTGGTGCTACTACATTAGCTTGATCTAATAAAGCAATAGCAAATAAATTAGGGTTGTGTAACTGTTCTGTCTTTAGCTCCACTCTTATACCTGCTACGTTTAAAAACCACTGCGGTGGATTAGAATTAATTTTAGATAGTGCGTCTAATGATGGCATTTGTTCTTCTTCAAAACCTACCCCAAACTTTTTAGTTCTACATTTAGCTGCATTACATACACCACAAATTGGTTGATCCTTACATCTGTATTTATCGTAACCGCGCTTACCTATAGAATTAATTAAAGCGTTAACCTCTTGATAAGGTAAAGGTGGATCAAAAAAATTGTTATTACTAGCCATAACCGCATCTTGCCAATTGTCTGGCGATGCTTGCTTATGATACATGGCTATATTAAATAAACCATTGTTACGTGAGCCTTCACCAAAACCTTCGTCAGCTAATCTATTTAAACAAGGAGGTCCATCTTTAAATGCCTCGTTACTAGCCTCAGCGGCTTTAATTACGATAAGTTCTTGTACTTGCTTAGGTGTCTGTACTAATTGATCAAAGCTATTACAAAAATCTTCTAAGCTAATAGCGTTACCTTCTGCATCCATAGCGTAACGCAAACCACGTATACCACCATGATAAGGTAAGTTTAAAAAGTTACCCGTATCACCACGCTCTACTAAAATTTCTGTTTGCTTAGGAAATATTTCACTACCGCCAAAACCTAATGCCTCTGACATCATTTTTAATTTTGATTGCATTAAAATAGCCGGTATAAATTCTGTCGTAAATAAAAACAAGTGTGCACCACCTGATTTTGACCTAAACATTACCACTGGGAAGTTATGGGACTTAATAGAGGCCGCTAGTTTTTTGTGATCTAAATTATACTCATCTACATCAATACAACCCCAACGACACATGTTTTCCTCGTTGATAGGTATTACCCCTAACGCTGGATCTTTACCATCTAGGTGATCTTGCCATAGTTGATCTGGTATTGGTTCACGTTTAATAAAAGCTTTACCTATGGCTTTACCTTTATCAGTAGTCTCACCTGATAAAATTAACTGACCATAAGCACTGTTGTTACCTTCAAATATCTTCCTAAAATTTTGCATATTCTACGTGATACTCCTTCTGGTATGCTCTGATCTTCTCTTTATTCTTCTCTCTATATTCTGCTTGGTAACCAGACTCTTTTAATAATCGTTTTTTATATGCAATGCCCTCTGGGCTACCCATAAATTTTTTCTTATCTTCACGTAAGTTTTTTATAGTATTGCGTTGACTTCTAATTACCTGCTGTCGATAATACTGCTTGTGATAACTTGTTCTGTCTGTCGTCATGTGATATCCTCCCTATTCGGTGCCGAGCGGGGGGAAAGCTCGGCACCAGTTCATGATTTAAAATGGTACTTTGTCTTCCGACTCAGTCTCACCTTCACCATGCTTAGCTTTCACGTCACCTTTTTTACAAGCTTCCGCAAAACTTTTTGCAGCCGCATACAAGTTTTTATCTTGTATAGGACCAACCTTAGAAATAGTCCAACCATACCAAGTTCCCTTGTCATTGGATTGTTCTACTGTCTTAAGGTTATACACGTGACTGTATGATGCAGGGGTAAACAAACCATTCTTACCTTCAAGTTTGATACTGTTCATCATTGAGTTCCACGATCTACTAACTTTAAGTTGGGTAGATTTCATAGACACCAATGCCGTCTGCATGTCTTCAGTAAGTACATAATAAGAAGCAGTGTTCTCAAGATAATTACCACTTGGTAATCTGTCTTTCCAATCTGATCCTCTAGTAGTCTCCGCTAAGATTCCACTACTTACTGAGTGGATAGCAACCGGAGCCGATGTGCCCTGTCCTCTATCACTCCACTCAACATATTCCCGTTTGTAATAACACGGTATTATGTTAAGTCCCTTCTCACCATCATATGCCACTTTAGTCACGGTATTAAATATCATACCTGCCTCAGCGCCTTCTACATATTTGGCATCCCGTTTATTTATCTCGGGTGATAGTTGCCCTAATACTCTTAGGAATGGTAGTGCCATATCTTCAGCACCCATATTATCCAGACCAACATTAGAGTCTTCTTCAAACATACCTGCTAGAGCTATGCTTGTGTCTTCTTTTTTCTTGATTGCTTTTTCTTGTGTCATTTTTATTTTCCTTTGTTCATGATTTCCGACTGATTTTTGTTTGATCCTTAATAAAAGTATTAAAGAACTCCGAAGGCATATCGAGGCCGGCCTCGATACGCTCCCGGTATAGCGCTTTCAATGTCATGGGCTCTACCTTTTGTTTTTGGGTAGGCTCATAGCCACTTTCTGCGGCAAGGTTGAGCAATTGCTCCGCCTTGTTATCCTCGCCCTTCCCGAACTGTACAGCAACCTCATTTTTAATAAGATCACCAAGTCCGTTGTTACGAAGCCATGTGTACGCTGATTCGACCGAGTCTTTTTTTACAGTACAGCTATAGGTTTTCTTAACCTCTACGCCTGAACCGTCAGCGAGTTTCAAAGATGCTAACCCTTGCTCTGCAAGCAAGTTAGGTATTATCTCTGAACTAATTTTGTCTGCTGCTTCTTTCTTTGCTTTTAGTTGTTGGTCTAAAGAATCTATATCATTCTCTATACCTTGTAACTCTTTACAAAAAGCAGCTAATGTTTGTATGTCAGTTTTTTCAATCAACTGTTGTTGATCGTCTTCTAAATCTTCTACTGTTAAATTATTCATCTTCCCACCCTTCTAGTGATTAGTTTGTTTGTTCTTCTTCTGGGTAGACATTATCTTCCCCATTTGTAATATTGCTTACATACTCTTCTATTTTTTTATTAGCCGCTGCTAACTCTATTTCTTTACCAGCAACATTAAGTTCCTGTTGTAAAATAACTTGATTTAATTTTTGTACTTTAATAAGTAAAAAATTAATTATTTCTTTATCTTCCATTTAATTTATCTCCTGTTTAAGTTGTTCTTGACTTCTTATATAATAATCCCATATAGTATGTCAAGAGAAGATATGATAAAAGATTATAAATTTAAAACTAAACCGTACGACCATCAAAAATTGGCTCTAGAGAAGTCTTGGGCGGAGAAAACTTACGCTTTATTTATGGAAATGGGTACTGGTAAATCAAAAGTACTTGTGGATAACATTGCTATGCTTAATGACCAAGGCGCGATCCACGGTGCATTAATAGTGGCACCTAAAGGCGTGTATAAAAACTGGTATGATATAGAAATACCCGTGCACCTACCAGATCATGTAAAACATACCAAAGTATTGTGGGAGGCTAGTCAAACAAAAAGAAAACAATTAGAGCTTGACACGTTATTTGACGGAAAACCTGACTTAAAGATATTAATAATGAATGTAGAATCTTTTTCTACCAAGAAAGGACTGGACTTTGCTTACAGTTTCCTTAACATGTTAAAGGGGAAAGCCTTGATAGGAATTGACGAGTCAACGACAATCAAGAATCCGACAGCTAAAAGAACCAAAAATATTTTGAGAATAGGGAATCTAGCGTCGTACCGTAGAATACTAACAGGCTCTCCAGTAACCAAATCACCGCTTGACTTATATAGTCAATGCGAGTTTCTAGACCACAAGCACCTAGGACACCCTTCGTACTATTCGTTTCGTGCACGTTATGCTCATATGATGAGTAGAAATTTTGGTGGCCGGCAAGTACAAATTGTAGGTAGTTATAGAAGATTAGATGAGCTAGCTGGTAAGCTAGATAGTTTTTCTTATCGTGTGCTTAAAGAAGATTGTTTAGATCTACCGCCTAAAATATTTACCACTAGAATTGTAGAACTTACCGACGAGCAAAAAGAAAAGTATGCCATGATGAAGGCAACTGCTATTGCAGAACATAAAGGTAGTATTATGAGTTCAACTTCGGCCTTAACTACACTGCTAAGATTGCATCAAATTACTTGTGGCCATATGAAACTAGATAATAAAGAAGTTGTGCACATAAAAAACAATCGACTCACAGCTTTAATGGATTGTCTAGAAGAAACTGATGGTAAAGTAATTATATGGGCAAATTATGTAGCTGACCTCAAAAATATTACATCTGCTTTAAAAAAAGCTTATGGAGAAGCCTCTACAGTAGAGTATCACGGTGGGGTGGATGCTACCCTCCGGCAGGACAACATTGCTCAGTTTCAAGACGTTAAGGGCCCTGCACGCTTTTTTGTAGGAAACGCACAAACTGGTGGATATGGAATCACCCTTACAGCAGCTAATACTGTAATTTATTATTCTAACAACTATGACTTAGAAAAAAGACTACAATCAGAAGATCGAGCGCATCGTATCGGCCAAACTGGCAGTGTTACTTACGTGGATTTGGTTGCGGAAAAGACTATAGATGAACGTATAATCAAATCACTTAAAGATAAGGTAAATATTGCTAATGAAATTATGGGCGAAGATATTAAAGATTGGATCTAAAAAAGAATCGGGGAATAATTTACTTTGCCTGCTATTCTTTCTGCTTTCAACATTTGTTTTCTTGAACTTTCCATCGAGCTAGAACAATGGACCCAACCTGAGTTGGGATCACCATCAACATAAAACTCTAAGATCAATTGATCGAAGTCACAGTTCGCACTGATCCACGCTGCGAGTTCTTTGTTGTCAATACTATGAATCTCAAAGTCTGCTGCCTCACCCTTGGCATGTTGTGACTTAGCCGAAGAACCGATAGCCTCGCACAACTCTGGGCTTCTATAGCCTGAGGATATCATAACCGGTTTACCAAAGTGCTCACGCACTGGTTGTAGGATGGTTTTCGCTAGGTGAATAAGATTCTCGATTTGCACGGTCCCCGGTTCGTTGTCAATGCCTTTGCGCACCGCGGTCTGTGATTTAATTAATTC
>ENA-ORXF01001174-ORXF01001174.1-marine-metagenome-genome-assembly--contig:-NODE-1174-length-17293-cov-3.308376_pt1 | contig 17293 bp, 17 predicted proteins | sample MGYA00237864_ERZ511476 | MGnify/ENA primary metagenome ERZ511476 (study PRJEB26306, sample SAMN06343908) | marine metagenome | isolation source: coastal waters | place: Atlantic Ocean: West Antarctic... | reverse complement strand
TAATAAGAGTATTAATGTTGGGTGAAGCTGACTGAAATCCAGAGAACCTACGGATTCCTTGTTTATAGTAATACTGAGTCTTTCGTTCTTTGACATGATGCAGAAGGGGCTATAGAAACGTCCCCCAATACCCATACTTGTTTTAAACCTCCTTCTGTATCTCATCATACTGATACTTAAGGGCTTACCTTGTTTATCGACTATAGAGCTTCTACTAAGTAGATTGTAATGATTGTTAAGGGTAGTAACTGTTCGTTGATAACTTTCCGTCTTTAGATACCCTTCAGGAAGCTCTATATATTGTTCATCTTCATCACATAACGTGACTAAGGGAAGGTCAATATCTAGCTCAATATCCTGTTCTGTTAAAGACTTTAAGAGTTGAATGAACTTGGGTTGTCTTTGGTAAACCGAAGTCATCCCACCTTTTGCTTTGGTTGAGTACTTTGGCCTTATTTCTGATTGAAACTTTACCAACCAGCCTAAAGTCTCCATAGCCTTAAATAGCTTCAACGTCCTTGGTGTCATCCAAACTTGTTTTCTTTTTCCCTTACTGAAGTAGTCTTTTTTTGTGCCAAAACGAAATAAATCATCATCTCTTATCCACAGTGAGGCTATGAGCTTCCTTGCTGCTGAAGTCCACTTTGGCCGCCCTTTAATAAACTCCATCTCTTCAGCATATTTATTAACTAAGACCTCTGCAGCAGCTATTACCTCTGAGTGTCCTGAGTAATGCTCTATGCGAAGAAATGTCGTGTCTTTAAGATTCATTTAGCGTTTCAACCTTTAATGATTAATCATTATCACATAACACTACCATGCGGCGATAAGATAAATAAAAGGGGCTAATGCAGGTCGCTCAGAAGGCCGCTTAAGAGACTCCTAAAGGGCATTAAAAACAGTACAATATCCATGCAGAAAAGAGACTTAACGCCCTTCTGCGGCCTTCTGTGCGGGCTCAGGAAGGCCTTAATGAGCAGGTGTAGAGGTAGGTGTAAAATAGACCTAATAGGCACCGTTCTGGATACTCACACTCGAACATGTAAGCGTTGTTAGGGCGTTGTGTGGCTTTGGTTATGGCTGTCTGTAGGGATTGTTACAAAGGCTCTATATACGCATAAAAGGTATATGGCTTGTTAGTGACGGCCCTCTGAACATTAAAATAGATCCAACGTGTTTATGGCTGCTCGCTTAGACTCTAAGTCCAACCCTACATACCACTCCTCAGTTGTTTTAATACTGCTATGCCCAAGCAACTGACAGAGATACACCCTTTTTGATTAGCCTGCTACCGAATGTTCTCCGGAGCATCCTCCAATCGCAATTAAAACTTAGATTATCCCTAACACCATTCCAAGATGTTTTAACTCCGCCGAGGGGAACGCCTTTGCTTGTTACAAAGACCTTACTGGTATCCTTACCCACGTTAGCAGCATTTAGCCTTTTCAACGTCACTAACAGAAAACTTACTTCGCGGCTGATTGGTTAGGTCGGAAGGATGAGCGTAGGAATGCCATCAAAAAGTTTGTTAATGCTCTGCTAAATGATGAAGACAGTATCTACAAGCTTAGGGCGCAACAATCCAGTATTGTTGATGGTCTTACACATGATGAATTATTGGAGAAGCTGTATAGTAAGCATCCAGAAATCAAACATTATATAGAGCAGAAGATTGGCCTCAGGCTTCACTTTGAAGACAGCTCTATTGCTGATGTTATTATGCTCTTTTGCAACAAGGAAGGTATTGTTGCCTTGCCGGTGCATGATTCATTTATCGTCATAAATAGACATGAAGAACGACTAATCCAAATCATGACTAAAGCGCTTCAAGGGCAATACTCCAGCTCAGGTTTTGTGCCAATAGACGTTGAGCAAGGAGCTGAACAAGAGCTTGATCAAGGGTCAATCATGGGTAAATATCTTAGTTCGTGGCAAGAGCATATGGATGGTGTGAGGACTAAGGTGAAGGTGGATTTGCCTTAGGCTACGATCCTTGCGTTACCCGTCCTAATTGGGACACTAAAATGCCGGTTGAAGAGTTACCAGTTGGCGCAAGGTTATGGTGGTTGCGATTGGCGCTTAATTGAGCTGTCTGTGCCAGAAGTATCCGTATTTTTAATGCTGCTTTTAGATCATATAACCGCAGCAATAAACGCAATTGGCATCTAGTCCAGTTTCCCTATGACTTTCCATGATGTGCTCAAAAAGAGCTAATTTTTCGGCATCGCTAAGAGATTTGAATTTAATGTGAAACTCATCTAAAGAAGTTAGAACATTATCTGCTTTATTTTTTGACTCTCTACCACACATGAAGTCAACCGTCACACCAAAAAAATTGGATAAAGCCACTAACGAAGCAAGGTTAGGACTCAAAGTCACTTCACAAAGAATACGATTAATTGTGGGCTGTGAAATACGTGTGGCACGCGAAAGCGCATTTTGTGAAATGTCGCGCTCTTTCATTAATTTCGCAAGTCGCAAACTAAGTTGTTTAGCCATGGCGAAATTATGGATGTTATTAATATACAGGAGTGTATATATTTGAGCATAATAAACCGTCTATGCAAGTGTACATAGCTCAAAGTGTAACCCTTTTTAAGGGCTTCTTTCAACTACTGCAGAAAAAAGCTTGACCTTAGTCATATTACAAGGTAATAGAAACAGCCCCGAACCAAGTATTACGACTGTGAGGAGGATAATGAACTTCATGAGTTTTCCTTAGCGTCAGATAAGTAACTTTTATTGTCAGCAATGCCATAACCAATAGACGATAAAGGACAGTCAGGTCAGAAAGCTAAACCCATTAATGTAAAGATACCGGATGAGTTAAGGGCCGCTTCCGCCTAATAGATTATCGGGCTACCACGCCTCCCAAAAGCCCAAGGGGAAAAGTAACTCCATTTTTTAGATCATATAATTGGCGTCACAAGGGAGTAAGGAGGGTAGTATGTTTTTTCAGAGAGTTATTTGCGAGTCTGAGAAGAACAATTGACCTTTCACTATCACTAAGACGCTCGATCTTTTCGCAAAGCTCATTCAAAGAGGCCTCATTACTGAAAAAGGCCTCTTTGGAAGGCGACCCATACATAGAGTCAGGCGTCACATCAAAGAAATCGGCTAAACGCTCCATTGAGTCATGACGAGGATTCAAAGTAACTTCACAAAGAATACGATTAATTGTGGGTTGTGCAACACCAGTGGCACGGGAGAGCGCAGCTTGGGAAATTCCGTGCTGTCTCATTAATTTATATAAAAGCGAACTAATTTTAGATTTCATATTGCACTATGCTACTTATACCTATACAGGGGTGTATTTCTCGATAAACCGATTAAAACCTAGGATAGAAGATAAGCGTAGTTAGGGAGCTAACGCAGATATACTACTTCAAGAGTTAAAGCCCTCCAGTACATAAGTATCCTAGTAACAGAGATGATGTCTTCCAAAAGCTCATTGAAGTTACACCCAATATTTAGATTGTGCATTCGTACGTGGGTGCCTCATGAAATGTAGCTTTTTGAAGTGGGCTTTTTTGTATATGGGCGGGTACAGTAACAATCTCACGTCACCGTAGCTCCCCCCGCCCCTCTAAAGGTTTGTCAGGTACACAATTACTCAAGAGGCGCCTTGTGTCAGTCTGATGGTAGACAAAATGGTAGGCGTGGATGTGCCTTTGACAATGAACTGAAGGGCTGTCAACATCAGTAAACACAAGGCTCAAGGGTGTTACTAATGCCTAGCTAAGGAACTAATGGTGACCCCGGGCACCACTTCTTTAAGTAAGCCATCGATTTACCTGTGTATTATTGCAATTGCACGGATAGGTTAGGCAATGCTGCCCACACAACAGTCTCTAGTGTGGAGGTTAAATATCAATTACCACACGTTTAACCAGCTCGAGCGCAGTATCAATGCCTGTCATATCGGCAAACAAGTTGCCATTGGCTCCCGAATAATGACCGTGCCCAGCGACTTTCATAATGTATGAGGTTTGATCGTCGTCTAAATCAATAGCGGCTGAATAAATAACTGACGGCTGACCAGACGAACCAGAACCGCTATAAATAGGGTCATCTGGATAGCGGGCCTTAGAATAATACTGATTGAAATCGTAAGAGCGATTGATCTCCATCATTACCTTAAATTGACGGAGTTCGGATGCAAGCTGACTACGGACATCGTAATTACCCTGAGGCGTCGCGCCGGTTTTACCATCTAAGTCATTATTATCGGTTCCCGGCATGACGCCATTTTCACCGTATGTCCCCCCTCGCTGATGTGCCCAATAGGGTAAGCTTTCTGGCCTGATCACAGTGCTAAAGATGTCATCAGCTGAAACGAAGCTGCCATTGCTAACCTTTTGTGTAACATAAATCGTATTGATATAGTTTCCGGCTAGGTCTTCAATCCAAAAGGCGACTTGCGGAACCGAGGTATAAGTAAGGCCTAGAAATAAAGGCTGAGGGCCAGACTCGTAGTGAAGACCCTTACGAAGTTCAATCGCAATTGGAATGCCTTCTGTGCCTATATTTGTACTTAGAATTTGAAAAATTCCCTCTTCAACAGTTACTGCCTTTCTTAAGTTTTTTCCGAATTCCAGAACCGAATTAAACGGCGGAATTGAAAGCAGTACGCCTACAACAAAAATCAGACTAACTAAAGCACTCCCACCCACAAGGCGCTTTCCTAATGGTTGTTTAATATAATTAAAAATGACTTTAAGATTGTTACGTAAATGAAAAACCATTAGAAAAATAAATCCTATGGCAAACCAAGTATGTACGCCTGCAACAAATTCACTGTAGGGCAGGGAATAGGACATAATGCCTGTAATAATCATGCCTAGTAGAGCGGCAAGCAAGTTGATACTGACCCAGGATCGCTTGTTAGGCTTTGCCCTTACTACCTTTTTATCATCAATAGAAATTGATTTAACTGATTTTGTAGTCATAGCCTGTTCCTTAAACTTGATGATGATCTTCGAATGTGCAGCGAAATTTATGACTAAGCTCATACAGTTTTTGCATATCTTTGATGCTGAACTTTTTGGAGAATTCCTCTAAATTTATATCGATACTTTTAAGGGCGTTATTGTGAGAGAGGCGCCCCGCTTTTGTAATTAGAACCGTTTTCTTGCGAGTATCCTCGCGATGCTCTTTTAACTCGACATAACCTTTTGTTCTCAATTGTTTAATGACCTGGCTCATTGCCGGCAAGCTAACATGGGAATGTTTTGCAAGATCACTGACAGCTTCATGCTGATTAGTAGTGTAAATCAAATGATTTAATAGCTTAAATTGCGCGGCGGGCAAATCTGCTGGTAGCCGCCCCTTAAATATGGCCTCCACACGTTCTTGTATGATTCCAAATTCTCGAAATACAGAAGTGGTTAGTTCTAGTCGACTCATTTTATTAAGCGCCTTAACTGTTAACGTACTTAACTATATTCTCTTGAGTGTGATATTGCAATTATTGGCTGATATATACCTTTGATAATTAGCTAGAGCTGCGACGGAATCACTGAGCGCCGATAATGATTTGGGTAATAATGATTATATAGTAGTGTTAACGCCTTTTTACTGAGGAGGGTGGAGAGCTTACATCTGAGTCGAGAGGCCAATATTACTCAATAAGATTAAGTTTGCCGACGCACCAAATTAGTAGTTTAAATACGGCAAAATTCTACTGATAAGCTACTTATTGGGGTACCCTAATTGAAATGTGAATAGTCTATAAATTCCTAGCGAGCCTAGCCTCAAAGCCTAATTGAGTTTCGGGCGGTGCCGATTTGGTTGAAACGTGGATCTATTTTAAGCTAATTAATTAACAACGTCATGCGATGACAGTTGTTTGGAGACCTTGATAATGACCGATTCAACCCCTATCCCCGACGTTGCAGAAGAAACTTCCGACACCCAAACTGATTCGGGTACTTCACAGATTCAATACTCGGTATCCCCGGGTTTGTTAGCGCGGCTCGCGGGGCTGAATATCTCTTTTGCCTTCACGTCTTATCAGTCTAATATATTGTATTTAATCGGTCGCAACGGTTAGGGTGGCATCAATATTCACCAATCGGCGATGCCTAAGCCTATGGGTCTTTGCCTTGATGAAAATGGCGGGTTGACGCTGTCAGGTGCTTTTCAAATTTTGCGTTTTCAAAATGTTCTTGAGCCTGAGCAGCGGGTCAATAACCGTTTCGATGCCTGTTATGTCCCCCGTGTGGTGCATAACACAGGACAGTTGGATGCCCATGATGTGGGTGTCGACAATCAGGGTCGGGCGATCTTTGTGAATACCCGTTTTAACTGCATTGCTACTGTTTCTGATCGCCATAGCTTCGAACCCCTGTGGCGCCCGCCTTTTGTCTCCGCGTTGATCGATGAAGATCGCTGTCACTTAAATGGCTTGGCTATGGAAGATGGCGAGCCCCGTTATGTCACCGCTGTTTCCGCTTCAGATACCATTGATGGCTGGCGTGATCGTCGTGCTGACGGCGGCATTGTGATCGATATGAAGAGCGATGAAATTATTTGTCGAAATCTGTCTATGCCCCACTCCCCGCGCATTCATCAGGGTGAACTGTGGTTGTTAAATTCCGGTACCGGTGAGTTGGGCGTGGTTAAGCGCGAAGGCGAAGAGGAAGGGCAGTTTGAAGCGCGGGCATTTTGTCCTGGTTTCCTGAGAGGTCTAGCCTTTCACGGGGATTATGCTTTTGTTGGTCTATCCAAGCCCCGTTACAAGCGCTTTGAGGGCTTACCTTTAGAACAAAAATTAAAAGATGCAGATTCAGAGGCTTGGTGTGGCATTCAGATTATTCAGCTTTCAACAGGTACCTGTGTTGACTGGCTGCGTATCGATGGCAACCTTTCTGAGCTCTATGATTTGGAAGTTATTCCAAATGTTTTAGCGCCGATGGCGGTGTCCCCTAATTCGGCAGAAGCCGCTAAGTTAATTACCTTACCTAGCGATCAATAGCGCCGTAATCCATCTTCTATGGGGCTGTGATCGAGTGATTCAAACAGCCTCTTTAGCCTTTTGATATTAATAACTATTAAAATATTACATCGGGATATTCAGAATGACAGCCTTTAAACCCCAGCCTTTAGCCAACGACTCCACTATGCCTTTTCGGCGCCTGACACTCTGTTCAGCCGTGATGACGGCGTTATTAGCGGGGGGCTATGGCCGCTCAGCGTCTGGGGGAAGCTGCCAGGGTTCAGTGTCAGTGGTTTTTTGCGGCGAAGCTGCTGACTCTAAGAACGACGTCACGGTCAAGGTTAGCCCCGAGAGTGGTGATTTGACAGTGACTACCATCTCAGGGTTTGGTATTACTACCGCCGAATCCGCTGCGTTTTTGCTTGCAACCTCGAGTGGGGGGCTGACCTTTACCGATGAATACAAGTCAGTAATTACAGGTGCATCCGATGGTATATATGCCGATGTTGGTGCTGGGGCCGTGAGTATCACGACTACAGGGTCTGTGATAGGTCAAGACGGCAGCGGTATAGATATTAGTGGTGTTGGTTAGGGTTATGGTATCAGAGATCGTTTTACTATCAGTGCGGCTGATGTCACTGGTAAAACCTCTGGTATTTTGGTTAATGTTGCCGATTTTGTAGACGTTAGTATTACGACTACAGGCTCGGTAACCGGTCAATACGGCTATGGTATAAGCGCCCTCAACTCTAGTTCTCTCGAAGGTTCAAACCTTACTATTTCTGCTGAGGGTTCCGTAACTGGCGGGGATACCGGAATCTCCGCTTTTAATCAGTATGGCGGCAATTTGAATATTACGTCTACCGGAACTGTGGAAGGTACCGATGGGAGAGGTATTAATGCGCAGTCATCGAACTATGGTACTGATCTAACTATCGAGGCTGTTGACGTGACCGGCGGTACCGAGGGTATCTGGGCGTCCCACGAAGGCGACGGAGACCTGAGTATTACGTCTACTGGCACTGTAGCTGGCATAGAGGGAGATGGCATCTATGCCTCCAACGTCAATAGTGGCGATCTAACCATCAATGCAGATGACGTGTCTGGTAGTTCGAACGGTATTAACGCGCAGAACAACGGCGCCAAGCTGAGCATTGAATCCACTGGCGCTGTTGAAGGAACTAATGGCTATGGGATTTACGCGACAAGCATGGGCGCAGGTCTAACCATTATTGCGGCAGACGTGACTGGTAGTTCGAGCGGTATTAAGGCAGATCAGAGTGGCGACGGCGCGCTGAGTATTAGATCAACTGGCGCTGTTGAAGGAACTAATGGCTATGGGATTTATGCGACAAGCATGGGCACCGGAGAGCTTAGTATTACGTCTATTGGCGGTGTATATGGTACAGAGGGTGACGGGATCTATGCCCGCAACTTCAATAATGCCGATCTAGCCATCAGCGCTGCGATTGTGACGGGTAGTCAGGATGGTATTGATGCGCGCCAGTATGGCGCCGGGGTGCTGAGCGTTTCATCTACTGGAACTGTGACAGGCAATGGTGGTTATGGCATCAGGGCGGTTTATGGTTTGTCGCTTATAGTCGATAACGATGAGGACGGGTATGCTGAGGTTGCTTTGGTGAGTAGTGCTAACACAATGGCTGCTGACAAAGGTATTAGTACTACTGGGATTCACAGTATAACCATCGACGCTGTTGATGTGACGAGCTCCAACCAAGGTATTCACGCAACCAATCTTTCAGGCAGCGGCGCGCTGAGCATTACATCCACTGGAGATGTTGTAGGGACTTCTGGACACGGAATCTTAGCCGTCAACTATTTCTCTGGCACTGATCTAACCATCCAAACTGCGAATGTATCCGGTAGTCTCGGTATTTTGGCGTCTAACATCGGCAGCGGCGCGCTGACTATTTCATCGACTGGAACTGTGGTAGGTACCAAGTCCATGGGCATCGCAGCGGCGAATGGGTTGGGTACTGATCTAACTATCAGTGCCTTTGAAGTGACGGGCGATCTATCTGGAATTTTAGCGGTTAACGAGGGCACCGGCGCGCTGACTATTTTGTCTACTGGTGATGTAACAGGCATTGGTGCCAGTGGAATATCTGCGCAAAACTACGGCACTGATCTAACCATCCGCGCAGAGAATGTGACTGGTGGTGCGGTTGGTATTGATGCACGTCAGTCTGGCTCTGGCGCGGTGAGTATTACATCCATTGGCGCTGTGACAGGCCAAGCTGGAAATGGCATTAGTGCGGTTAATGGACTCCCTGCATCCATTGGCGCTGTGACGAGCAGTGCGAGCGCAATGGTTGCTGACAAAGGTATGGACTACGTAGTTGATAATATTACTTCTAGATGTCCTACTTCAGCAATGAAAGTGAATGCTGATAACTCATTAACAATTGATAATAAAAAACGAGCTGGCATTTGTAATAGCCATACTGCAACGCATTTGGTTAATGAAGCTTTGAGAGCAAAACTTGGTAAACATGTTGCACAACGTGGGTCCCTTAATGGTCAGGATCGTTTAAGATTTGATTTTAGTCATTCCAAAGGTTTGACTGATGAAGAATTAATTGCCGTGGAAAATGAAGTAAACAAGTTCATTCGCCAAAATTCACTCGTTGAAACAAGAATTATGACGCCAGCCGATGCACGGTCTCTTGGAGCTCAAGCATTATTTGGAGAGAAGTATGGCGATGAAGTTCGTGTCGTATCGATGTGTAACCAAGAGGGGTCTGGTAAAGGTCTTGATGGAAATACTTATTCCTTAGAGCTATGTGGTGGTACACATGTAAGTCGAACTGGTTCTATTGGCGCATTTGCACTTATTTCAGAAAGTGCTTCCGCTAGTGGTATTCGCAGGATCGAAGCTCTCACTGGTGTTGCTGCAGAATTGCACCATGCTCAACAGTCTCGTATAATAGCTAATATTTCTGAAGTATTTAAAGCTAAACCAGTAGATATTCTTGATCGAGTGCAGGCATTGATTGATGAGCGCAAATCGCAACAGAATGAAATTTCTAATTTGCGTAAATCAATTGCAATGGGAGGTTTTGGAGAAACTCAAGATACAATGCTTATAAATGGGTTTAACTTTTATTCACAAGTGTTGGATGACATCCCAAGTAAGGATTTACGTGGATTAGTTGACGAACATAAAAATAGATTAGGTTCAGCTGTCATTTTGTTGATTTCAGGTGCAGGTGGTAAAGCTGCAGTTGCCGCCGGTGTTACTGCTGATTTAGTAGATAAAATTAGCGCTGTAGATCTTGTTAAGGTCGCAGCTGTAGAGCTTGGAGGTAAAGGAGGCGGTGGGCGCCCTGATATGGCACAAGCTGGTGGTAAAGATATTTTAAATTCTAAATCTGCTGTTTTTGCAGCGGAAAAACTTTTAAAGGAGTTATAAAATGGTAGCTTATTGTTTGGCACAGATTACTGTCCATAATCCAGAGGAATATGCTAAATATGCGGCTCTAGCAGGCCCTGCTGTTGCAAAATATGGTGGTGAATTTTTAGCACGTGGTGGCAAGTGCGTAACTAAGGAAGGATCAGTACAGTTACGTAATGTGGTTATAAAATTTTCCGACTTTGATGAAGCGGTTAAGTTTTATGAATCCGCTGAGTATCAACATGCATTAAGCTATGCTTTAGTTGATGGAGTTTCAACTAGAAACTATACGATTGTTGAGGGTGTATAAGATTTGTTGATATTTATTATTAGATGAAAAATAAAGGGCCGTTTTTGAAAAATAACGGCCCTTTATAATATTTGATTAAATTTAAATTACATTGCTTTATTAAGGTTTTCGTCAATCTTTTCTAGGAAACCTTCTGTAGTTAACCAGTTTTGATCTGGACCTACTAGCAACGCTAAATCTTTAGTCATGTGCCCATTTTCTACCGTTGAAACGATTATAGTCTCTAATTTGTTTGCAAAGTCCGTTAACGGTTGATTGTTATCTAATTTGGCTCTGTGTTTCAAACCACCTGTCCAAGCATAAATTGAGGCAATAGAATTTGTAGATGTTGCTTTACCCTTTTGGTGCTGTCGATAATGCCGGGTGACTGTACCATGAGCAGCTTCAGCTTCCACAATTTTCCCATCTGGTGTCATTAACTGTGATGTCATCAGGCCAAGTGAACCGTAACCTTGTGCTACAGTATCTGACTGGACGTCACCGTCGTAGTTCTTACAGGCCCAAACATAACCACCTGACCATTTTAATGCTGCAGCAACCATGTCATCTATTAATCGGTGTTCATAATGTATGTTCGCTTTCTTGAACTTTTCTTCAAATTCATTTTCATACACTTCTTGAAAAATATCTTTAAAGCGGCCATCGTATGCTTTTAGAATAGTATTTTTAGTAGATAAATAAACCGGCCAACCTAAATTCAAACCATAATTTAATGATGCACGAGCAAAATCATATATGGATTCATCTAAATTATACATTCCCATTGTTATTCCAGAAGACGGTGCATCAAACATTTCTTTTTCGATGATTGTTCCATCAATTCCTTCAAATTTTATTGTCAACTTTCCTGCACCTGGGAAACGAAAGTCTGTTGCTTTGTATTGGTCTCCATACGCGTGACGACCAACAACAATTGGGCGTGTCCAACCTGGGACCAATCGGGGTACATTTTTGCAAATAATTGGCTGGCGGAAAATAACACCACCTAATATGTTCCGGATTGTACCATTGGGAGAGCGGTACATGCGTTTTAGGCCAAATTCTTCTACACGTTCTTCATCTGGAGTAATTGTAGCACATTTTACACCAACACCATATTTTTTGATGGCTTCAGCGGCATCTACAGTAATTTGATCGTCAGTATCGTCGCGCGATTCTATGCCTAGATCGTAATATTTCAAATCTAAATCAACATACGGCAAAATTAATTTATCTTTTATAAATTGCCATATGATACGCGTCATTTCATCGCCATCTAATTCGACGACTGGATTTTCCACTTTGATCTTAGTCATTGGGACCTCTTTATATGTCAGTATTTGGAATCATAACAATTACCTACTATCGTACTTTGATTTATTTTAAAAGTATGTATACGATTGTATACATACTTTTTGAGTAAATAATATATCAGAAATTATCATGCCTAATTAAATAAAGTATAAAATTTTTTTGCCAATTAATATTGTAACTCTAGCCTTTTTTTACATTAGAAAACCAAACAACTGACATATAAATATAAAATCTAATTTTATGATACATACTGTGGGAGATAGTTGCCTTGTCATTTGATAATTTGCAATTTATCACATTTAAAATTCAAGCTTGAGGTTTATTATGTCTGAAGACAATTATGATGAGGAAATTAGCTGGATCGGATCTGTACCTTCTATTATTTTGATTGAACCACAAATGGGTGAAAATATAGGTGCTGCTGCGCGTGCAATGTGGAACTTTGGTTTGCCTCACATGCGTATTGTTAATCCGCGAGATGAATGGCCAAACCCACGGGCTCAAGCAATGTCAAGCGGAGCAGGCCAAGTTATGGATTCAGTACAAGTATTAAATACCACTTCAGAAGCATTAGAAGATTTAAATTTTGTTTTTGCAACAACTGCGCGTACAAGAGATTTAACCAAAGATGTAATGACGCCTGAGCGTGCAATGCAGCATGCTAGAGCATTAATTTCTCAGGGAAAAAACGTAGGTATAATGTTTGGTCCTGAGAGATCTGGGCTGTCTAATGATGATATTTCACATGCAAATGCACTCATTTCTGTTCCGGTAAATCCTTCATTTGCCTCATTAAATTTAGCGCAGTGTGTTTTATTGCTTTCATATGAATGGCGGCGTCAATTAAGTGTAGTACCACCGGAATTCATGGAATTAGCCGGAACAGATTTTGCATCCTCTATTGAAGTCCAGAGTCTTGGTAAACGTATGGAAGAGGCTCTGGATGCGCGTAATTTCTTTTGGCCAGAAGATAAGGCCGAAAGCATGCTTCTTGCACTACGTAATATGCTTTCACGCTTGAGATTTACTAAGGTCGATGTTCGAATATTTCATGGAATTATTAAAACTATGGAAAAATCACGCAAAAAATAATTTTTTTATTTTATTAAATATGAATATATAATTATACTACTAGTAGTTATTAGTTATTAATGTGCCATGCGTTCATTTGACCACGCAAAGGGTTGGACGTCTGTAATGGTTTGCCCTAAATAAATTATAGCTACAAATCATGAGGTTGATTATGGGTAAAACTCGTAATATTTTTGAAGAAGTTACTGTGGATAAATCATCAGTCAATCAACCTAAGTCTGGTATCATTAATAATGAGCGAGATAATTGGCGAAATAGCGTTTTGGTATGGTTAAAAATATTATTTGCAATGGTTATTGCAATGGTAATTGTTGGTGGTTTGACGCGGTTAACTGATAGTGGACTATCAATAACTGAATGGAATGTTATCAAGGGTGCTTTGCCCCCACTTAACGACGCTGCTTGGATCTTGGAATTTGATAAGTATAAAACTATTCCAGAATATCAGCTCCAAAACAAGGGTATGGCTTTATCTGATTTTAAAGTAATTTATTGGTGGGAATGGGGCCATCGCCAACTTGGACGATTAGTTGGTCTAGTTTGGCTGCTTGGCTTTTTATACCTTATTATTTTTAATAAAATCCCAATGACTTGGAAATATAGGATGCTATTAGTTGGTATCTTAGGTGGATTGCAGGGAACAATTGGCTGGTGGATGGTTTCATCTGGTTTGAGTGGTCGAATGGTTGACGTAGCTTCTTATCGTTTGGCGACACACTTAGGATTAGCCTTTATAATACTTGGAACTTTATTTTGGTTTATTATGAAATTAGGTCGTCCCGAGGTTGAACTTTTACAATCTCGACGTTTGCGTGATAAAAAATCTGTTCGTTGGACAACATTATTATTGATACTAACATTTGCGCAAATTTTGTTAGGTGCGTTAGTGGCTGGAATAGATGCTGGCAGAAGTTACATAGATTGGCCAATGATGAATGGTGAATTTTTACCATCTGAAAGTTTTGATTATAGTCCTTTTTGGACAAACTTTTTTGAAAATCCAGCCCTTGTTCAATTTAACCACCGGATGTTAGGATACGTACTAATGTGTGTGGGTATATTAGCTTGGTTTAAGTTACGTAATCTTGCACATCGAAAGCTGCGCATCAGTTTTAAAGCCATATTAATCATGCTTATAATTCAAATGTTTATAGGAATTTTAACAGTTCTTTATGCAGCTCCATGGTATATAGCTATTGTACATCAGTTAGGTGCTATTTTTCTCCTAATATTAATATTACAAGCTAGGTTTATTGCTTGTCATCCCCAAGAGCAATCATTGCGCTGATATTTATTTAGGTTATCGATTTACTATTGGTTTAATCATAAATAGATTTTAGCTAATATTTTTTAAGTAGGAGAGTTTGATGAAGATGACGGTATGTCAGATAACTAATTTTCTTGTGGCTGAATTTCCTCAAATTAATGGTGAATTTGAAATTGTTAATCTAAGTGATGATGGGGTTACTGTTTCACTTTTAGTTAAAGATCGGCATTTACGACCTGGTGGAACTATTTCTGGCCCGTCGATGTTTGCCTTGGCTGATGTAAGTTTTTATATTGCTGTGCTCGCAAATATTGGGCCTAAAGCCACTGCAGTAACAACTAATTGTAATATAGACTTTATGCGTAAACCATCAAAATCAGATCTAACTGCTAAAGCACGTATTCTTAAATTAGGGAAAAGTTTAATTGTTGGGGATGTGCTTCTATATTCAAAAGGTACTCCAAACCCAGTTGCGAGAGCAAGTTTAACATATTCTATCCAAAAATAATTGGGGTACTCTAATACCATAATTCTAAGGCATTGATTTTAAATAATTAAATTAACATTATCTTTGTTGACCTTACATTTAAATCATTTAAAAGATAACGATCTAATTTGAGTGCAATTGTTGCACTCACAAATCTTTGGAACGAAACCCATGAAAACATTCTCAGCAAAACCAGCTGATATTGATAAAAAATGGTTCATCATCGACGCTGAAGGCGTGGTGTTGGGTCGTTTAGCTTCAATTATAGCTATGCGTTTGCGCGGCAAGCACAAACCAACCTTTACCCCCTCAATGGATATGGGAGATAACGTAATAGTCATTAATGCTGAAAAAGTTCAGTTAACTGGTAAAAAGCGCTCTGATAAAATTCATTATTGGCACACTGGTCACCCAGGTGGAATTAAGCAACGTACAGCTGGACAAATACTTGAGGGAAAATTTCCTGAGCGTTTGTTAGAAAAAGCCGTACAACGCATGTTGCCAGGTGGCCCTCTGTCTCGCGAACAGATGCGTAATTTACGTATTTATGCAGGTACAGTGCATCCACATGAGGCGCAAGATCCAGAAGTTCTGGACGTTAAATCTATGAACTCAAAGAATACGCGGAGCCAGTCATGACTGAAGAAATAAAATCATTGGACGCCTTAAAAGATGCCGTTAGTGGCGTAACTGCTGCTGAGCAAGTTCAAGCTGCAATTACACGTGTACCAGTTCGTGATGAACTAGGACGCTCATATGCAACAGGCAAGCGTAAAGATGCTGTTGCCCGTGTTTGGATTAAGCCTGGTTCAGGTAAAGTTGTAATCAACGGTAAAGAGATGAATATATACTTTGCCCGTCCTGTTTTGCAAATGATTTTGGCTCAGCCATTTTCAGTTGCTGGTGTTACTGGTGAATTTGACGTAATGGCGACCGTAAAAGGTGGCGGTCTATCTGGTCAAGCTGGTGCAGTTAAGCACGGTATATCAAAAGCATTGCAACTATATGAACCATCACTACGTGCTGCTTTAAAAGCTGCTGGCTTTCTAACGCGTGATTCACGTGTGGTTGAGCGTAAAAAATATGGTAAAGCTAAAGCTCGTAAGAGTTTCCAGTTTTCAAAACGTTAACCTGGACTTATCAGATATTAAGATATCTTAAAGGGTTCGCAGCGCGAGCCCTTTTTTATAAGTAAAAAGTTACTTTCATGTTCTTATATTCATACTTTTCAAATAGTATTTAAAAGGTAAATTTATGCCCATTGGTATTTTTGATAGTGGCTTAGGTGGCTTAACTGTCCAACAATAAATTTCTTTAAGGATTTCTAACCAGGTAACAGTTTATCTAGGTGATAATTTTCACGCTCCATACGGTGTTTGTGATCATGAGGAAATTTATGATTTAACGCAAAAAGCAATCGAGCGGCTTTGGGGTGAAGATTGTGATTTAGTTATTATAGCCTGTAACACGGCATATGCTGTAGCAGTTTAACGTATTCAACAAGAATGACTGCCTCGTGATAAACGAGTTCTATGTGTTTTTGTCACTCATAGAAGTATTTATAGAACGTCGTTTGGGTGATAATTCAGCCCCAAGTGAAGTTAATGTTAAGCAAGTTGCATTGTTTGCTACTTCTGCAACAGTAGCTATGCGAGCATTTCAACGTGAGCTTGCATATCGAGCTATTGGTGTTGATATGCAATCTTGTGGTGGATTAGTTGACGTTATTGAATAAAATGATTTGGAACTTGCTGAAGTTTTAGTTAAATCTCATGTATCAGCATTATTACGCCGTATGCCAAAGCCTGATGTCGCTGTTTTGGGATGTACACATTAACCAATTTTAAAAGATTTTTCCAGAGTGCATTAGACTTGAATGTTCAGGTTTATTCACAATGTAAGATTGTGGCTGAAAGTTTAGTCGATTACTTATCCCGTCACCCTAATTTTGTTGAGAAGGGTCAAGTAAAAATTTTAACAACGGAAAACATATCTAAAGTAAGCGAAGCCGCAACTAGACTTTTAGCAAAAACTACCGAATTTACGTCTGCCTAATTGAATACAAGCAAGAAATGCCATAGAAGCTGATTAAAGATTTAGGAAGCATAAAATGCCATTGTTGAAAAAAATTGCGATTTTGGGGGCTTCTGGGTATACTGGAGCTGAATTAGTAAGGTTAATAGCAACTCATCCTATGATGGAGATTGTTGCTTTAAGTGCTGACAGAAAAGCTGGTCTGGAGATGTCTGAGGTGTTCCCACATTTACGGCATTTAGATCTTCCAACACTTATTAAAATTGATGAAATCGAATTTAGTAATGTCGATTTATGCTTTTGTGCGCTTCCCCATGCTACCAGCCAAGCTGTTATATCTAAATTACCTAAAAAATTAAAAATTGTTGATTTATCAGCAGATTTTCGTTTGCGTGATCCCCGTGAGTATAAAAAATGGTATGGTGGCGAGCATGAAGCATTAGAGAGTCAAGCTGAGG
>ENA-ORXF01001173-ORXF01001173.1-marine-metagenome-genome-assembly--contig:-NODE-1173-length-17304-cov-6.232078_pt1 | contig 17304 bp, 24 predicted proteins | sample MGYA00237864_ERZ511476 | MGnify/ENA primary metagenome ERZ511476 (study PRJEB26306, sample SAMN06343908) | marine metagenome | isolation source: coastal waters | place: Atlantic Ocean: West Antarctic... | reverse complement strand
GTAGGGAGCGGTTTGGTAGTCCGATGACTAACACGTTCTGGCGCAAGGCGTCCCAAGTAACTGGCATCAGAAAAAAGGCACAAAAAAAGGGCCAGCCCAGAAGGGCCAGCCCAGTATTGATTAGTTATTAAAAGTTGAACGAAATGCCATTGCGATTAATTGCGTACCGATAATAAGTATTGCAACATCAATCCAAGCGACATAACCGTCCAATTCATAGAGGCCAAATAAAATAGCCGTAGTTCCTAGTATTGCGGCAAAAATTGGTAATAGTTTCTCAGGCATTATATTTTCCTTAAAGATGTTAGTCGAAGGACTAACAATTATAAACGGGAAGGGCTAGCCCCGAAGGACTAGCCCAGAGATGTTAGATTTTAGTATTAAGGATTGTGATGTATACACCAAGCGCCTCGACTGCTTTGATAACATCGCATGGCATATCTTCGGATTTCTCTAGACGTTTAAGTGAAGTAACAGCCGATTCAAGTAACTTGGTGAGATCATCTGTTTTCTTTTGATCTGCACCCTTGGATTTATCAATCCCTAAGTACTTTTCATAAGACACACAAAGTTGGTTTCTCTTAGTGCCTAGTTGTTGCACCTGATAACGCTTTGTCCCTTTGGCAGGTTTCTTTGAGTCACCCTTTTGGCCGGGTTTGTTACCATCTTCTAGATCTTTAGTATTGGTATTAATTAGTTTTCTAATATTGGCAGGAAACGCCATGCTTACAGCCTGTGTAGTTTTAGGATAGAAAACCTTGTGTTCGTCAGAGGCATCCTTGTTTGGGGACTTAAACCATTCGGGCTTAACGCCGTCAGCCTTTAGTTTATCGTTAAGAACAAGGCGCGACCTGTCAGTGTTTAGTTCACCTTTAACGATAGAGGTCATAGTCTTGAAGGTATCAATTAGGGTTTCAGTTTTATTTGACATAATATTTAGTTTCCTAAAAGTGTTAGTCCGTGGACTAACAGGTTAAGAAGGGTTGTTGTCCCTTCGATAAGTATATAAGAACATCTTAACACGTGATTAGCAATAGATGTTTAAGCACCGTATCAAATAAAAAGGCATTATTTGGTAGGGATTGGTGGGCGCGGGCTTTTTTTAGAGGCCGATTTTTTTGACCCTACCCTACCCCCATGACCCCGATATATTATTTTGCTGGGGCAATGCTATATAAATACTATTCCACGCAAATGTTTTGGTATTTTTTGAGTTTTAAGGCACAACTTCAGACACAGCTTACGCCCCCCTAGTTGTATATATTTCGGTGTAAAAAATTTTTTACTACGCAATTTTGCAAATCAAACCTCGGATCTGCTAAATGCGTATATATGGAAACACCCCCCTTTGGAGTCCCAAACTACTTGTATACTTTATATTTTATTGGTATATGAGACATAACGGTTAACACCTGCGAGTAATATGTATGAGTTTAGTTGTAGAACCAGAGCTTGGGGTTCCTCTTGTTTCTGATACTCCTTTTTTAGATTTAAAGGCGAGGGCAGAGTACGCCTGTAACACTGCTGCAAAATTGCAGGAGCATGGTTTAAAGTTAGACCCATCTAAAGAAGATAAAGACGTAGCCGCTAAATTATCTTTAGCGTATGCCAAAGACCCAGAAAAAATTTCTAAGAAGGTTACAGCTAAGAAAGCAGCAACGCTTACCCCTGCGTCTTTGCTTATGACAAACAGTATTCTACAAGAGTTCGGACAGTCTGTTGCCGACAGCGCTATACAGATACGGCATATGGTTACAAACAAGTTAGTGTTAGAGACAGATAACCCTGACCCCCGAGTACGTATTCGTGCGCTTGAACTATTAGGTAAGATTTCTGATGTAGGTCTTTTTGCAGAGAAGTCTGAAGTAACTATAACGCATCAGTCTACAAAAGACCTGAAGGACAAATTGCGATCTAAGCTAGCTAAACTTGTAAACCCCGAAGAGGAAGACGCTATTATAATAGACGGGGAAGTTATGGACGTTGACTCGGAACTGGGTATAGACGATGCCGAATAGTCTACAGAACTTAACTAATGACTTTGATGATTTAGATGTTGAAGCTCTGTTGAATAATCTTGATGACTATAGTTCGGATGAGTTAGCTGAGATAAACGTCCTTGTCGATGAACTGTCAACAAGGGACTATAACAAGAAAGCGTATGATGACCTTATAGAGTTCTGTAAGCGTATGCAGCCTGATTATATAGTTGGCAAGCACCATCAGATCCTTGCAGATATGCTTATGGACATTGCGGCGGGTAAGAAAGACCGTATATGTGTAAACATCCCACCACGACACGGTAAGTCCCAGTTAGTATCTATATTCTTTCCAGCGTGGTTCTTAGGGCGTAATCCCAATAAAAAGGTGATGATGGTGTCCCACACCACTGATTTGGCGGTGGATTTTGGCCGTAAAGTACGTAACCTTATCTCTACAGATGACTATAAAGCTATATTTCCTACGGTAGCCCTAGCTATAGACTCCAAGTCTGCTGGTAGATGGAACACTAATACGGGTGGTGAATACTACGCGTGTGGTATTGGCTCATCTATCGCGGGTCGTGGTGCTGATTTACTTCTTATTGATGACCCTCATTCAGAACAAGACGTTATCAACGGTAACTTTGAGGTGTTTGATAAGGCTTATGAGTGGTTCACATACGGCGCTCGTACTCGTCTGATGCCGGGTGGACGTGTGGCAATCATACAAACCCGTTGGCATATGGACGACCTAACCGGACGTGTTGTTAATGATATGGCGCAGAATGATCTTGCTGACCAATACGACATAGTTGAGTTTCCCGCTATACTCGAAGTAGCTAACAAGAAAGGCTCTGGATATACCGAGAAGCCGTTATGGCCTGAGTTCTTTGACCTTGATGCACTTATGCGAACTAAAGCATCTATGCCTTCGTTTCAGTGGAACGCACAGTATCAGCAGGAACCTACAGCAGAAGAAGCATCCATTGTAAAGCGGGAGTGGTGGCAGAAGTGGGGCGATAAAGATGCCCCTACGTGTGAATACATTATCATGTCTTTAGACGCCGCAGCAGAGTCTCACAACCGTGCTGACTACACAGCATTGACTACATGGGGTATTTTCTTAAATGAAGAGACTGGCGTTCACAATATAATACTGTTAAATAGTATCAAGAAACGTATGGAGTTTCCTGAATTAAAAGCTATGGCCCTTGAAGAATACGGATCATGGGAGCCAGATTCTTTTATTGTTGAGAAAAAAAGTTCTGGTACAGCTCTATATCAAGAAATGCGTAGGATGGGTCTTCCAGTACAGGAATACACTCCGCATAGAGGATCAGGGGATAAACTTGCACGTTTGAACTCTGTTGCTGATATTGTAGCCTCTGAGTTGGTGTGGATACCCTCTACTCGTTGGGCAGAAGAAGTTGTAGAAGAGATTGCCGGGTTCCCTTTTATGAGCCATGATGACTTGGTTGACTCCACGGTTATGGCACTTATGAGGTTCAGACAAGGTGGGTTTATACGACTACCTTCAGATGAACCAGAAGAGATGCAATATTTTAAACATCGGCAGGGCGGCTATTATTAGGATGAATCATGGCTATTGAAAAAGCATTAACACCTCTACCCGAAGAGAATAAAGACTCTATTGGAGAAGGTTTGGAAATTGAAATCGTGAATCCAGATATGGTTACTCTGGATGATGGTAGTGTTGAAATTACACTAATACCCGAAAAGGCAGGGAGCGATGACGATGCTTTCGACGCCAATCTAGCAGAGTCGCTGGACGAAGGAATACTGGATGAACTCTCTGATGATTTAGTAGGAATGGTAGATGCTGACATTGATTCTCGCAAGGACTGGGCAGATACGTTCGTTAAAGGACTGGATGTCCTTGGTTTCAAATATGAGGAGCGCAGTGAGCCGTGGGAAGGCGCGTGTGGTGTATATTCTACAGTGCTTGCGGAAGCGGCTATCCGGTTTCAAGCGGAGACTATGAGTGAGACTTTCCCAGCATCAGGTCCAGTAAATACCAAAGTTATTGGGGAAGAGACGAAAGAAAAAGAAGAAGCTTCTGCTCGTGTTAAAGCAGATATGAATTATGAACTAACAGAACGCATGGTTGAGTATCGTCCTGAACATGAACGCTTGCTGTACAGTCTGGGGCTTGCAGGATCTGCATTTAAGAAGGTGTATTTTGATCCTAACATAGATCGTCAGGTAGCAATCTATATTCCGGCTGAAGATGTTATCGTCCCTTACGGTGCTTCTCATATCGAAAGTGCCGAGCGTGTTACACACATAATGCGTAAAACTAAGAATGAATTAAAGAAACTTCAGGTAAGTGGGTTCTATAGAGATATGGAGCTTAATGACCCACAACCGTACCATACGGATATAGAGCAACGTAAAGCAGAAGAAGGTGGGTATTCTGTAACCGATGATGACCGTTATGCGTTGTACGAGGTACACGCTGATCTTGTTATTGAAGGTATAGATGATTCTGACGATGAGATTGCAAAACCATACGTAGTTACTATTGAGCGTGGCACTAATAACGTCCTTGCAATTCGTAGGAACTGGAACCCTGATGATGCGCTTATGCAGAAGCGCCAGCACTTCGTACACTATGTATATGTACCCGGTTTTGGATTTTATGGTTTAGGTTTAATACATATTATTGGTGGTTACGCCCGCGCGGGTACATCTATTATTCGTCAACTTGTAGACGCAGGTACTTTATCTAACCTTCCCGGCGGTATTAAGTCTCGAGGCTTACGTATTAAAGGAGATGATACACCGATTGAGCCGGGAGAGTGGCGTGACGTAGATGTGCCGTCAGGTAGTATCCGCGATAATATTATGCCACTTCCGTATAAAGAACCGTCTCAGACACTCTTGGCGCTTCTTAACCAGATTACAACTGAAGGCCGTAGGCTTGGGGCTATCAGTGATATGAATATCTCTGACATGTCGGCTAATGCCCCCGTTGGTACGACATTGGCGCTACTTGAGCGAACCCTCAAGCCTATGGCCGCAGTCCAAGCCCGTGTGCATTATGCTATGAAGCAGGAGTTTAAGCTGCTCAAAACTATCATGGCTGAGTATGCACCTGAACAGTACGCCTATCAGCCTTACAGGGGCGAGATGAACGCACGTAGGGCAGACTACGATTCTGTAACTGTAATACCTGTCAGTGATCCTAATAGCTCTACTATGGCACAACGTGTCGTACAATATCAGGCTGTCTTGCAAATGTCGCAGTCTGCACCGCAGATATATGACCTACCTCAGTTACACAGGCAGATGATAGAAGTGCTTGGGGTAAAGAACGCAGATAAACTTGTTCCTACAGACGGCGATGCACTACCAGTCGATCCAGTAAGCGAAAACATGGCTGCACTTGTAGGCAAGCCCATGAAAGCGTTTTTGTATCAGGAACACGATGCTCATATCGCTACACATACGGCGTTTATGCAAGATCCTATGGTTGCTCAGTCAATTGGTCAGAACCCTCAAGCACAACAGATTATGGCGTCTTTACAGGCTCACATAGCAGAACATCTAGGGTTTAGTTACCGTAACCAGATTGAAGAACGCTTGGGTGTGCCGCTTCCACCTCCTGACCAGCCACTGTCTGAAGAAGTTGAAGTTGAACTTGCCAGACTTGTTGCAGACGCAGGTAAACAACTTACAGCAGCACATCAACAACAGGCCGCACAGCAGCAAGCTCAAGAACAAGCTCAAGATCCAGTTCTTCAGTTACGCCGCCAAGAAGTCGCTGTTAAAGAAGCAGAAGTACAACGCAAAGCTCAGAAAGACCAAGCCGATGTTGGTCTACAACAAGCTGATCTACAACGTAAGGCTCAAAAAGATTTAGCAGATGCAGCTATAAATGCCCAGCGAGTAGAGAACGAACAAACAAATATAGTTGTAGGCGCACAAAAAACTAAAGCGGGTATAGATGCTGACGTTAAACGCGAAGCTGATAAATTAGATCTTGATATATTTAAAGCTGTAACTGAATCTAATAAGAATCAACCCTCTTAAAAAGGAGCAACATAACCTATGGCAAAAACCGTCTTTGACGTGCTTAAAGAACGTATCGAGGAACAACGTTCCTCTGCAATAGCTTTCCTAGCAAACGGCAGTCCAAAAGACTTCTCTGAGTATAGGGAATTATGTGGTGTTATCCGAGGTCTAGACGCCACACTCTCACATATTGAAGACCTTTCGCGCAACTTTTTGGAAGAAGATAATGACTAAAACAGCAGTAAAATCTATTGCTAGCGAAGAAGATTTTGATGCCCAACTACCTATTCCGGCTGGGTACAGATTGCTAGTAGCGTTACCAGATATCGAAGATAACTATCAAGGTACTTCGCTCCTTAAAACGGATTCAGAGAAGCACCGCGAATATATACTCTCTATTATGGGGGTTGTTATAGATATGGGCGGTAGCGCATATACTGACAAAGAACGGTTCCCTAGTGGCCCTTGGTGTAAAGTAGGGGACTATGTTATGTTTCGTATGAATACAGGCACTCGCTTTAAGGTTAATGGTAAAGAGTTTCGCCTTATGAACGACGATTCCATTGAGGCAGTTATTCCTGATCCTCGTGGTATTTGCAATGTATAGGAGATAAGATATGCCTTTTGAGAAAGTTGAATTTAGTTTTCCTGATGAGCAAGAAGAGTCATCAGATATAGAAGTTAAGTCTTCTGCTGCTGTAGAAGTTAAGACCAACAATAGAGGGTCAGCAAAATCTGAAGCTGATGACCTAGAAGTTGAAGTTGAAGTTGTTGATGACACCCCTAAAGCAGATAGGGGGCGTAAAATGTCTGACCCCCCTGAAGAAGTTACTGATGAAGAACTTGAAGATTATTCTGACAAAGTTCGTAATAGAATCAAACACTTCAGCAAGGGATATCATGATGAACGTCGCGCAAAAGAAACGGCGTTCCGTGAGAGGGAAGAGCTTGAACGGTACACTCAACAGCTTGTAGAAGAAAACAAAGGACTGAAAAGTTCGCAGAACAAAAATCAAACTGTCCTTTTAGAACAAGCAAAACGTAGTGCAGATTCTGAATTAGAAATAGCTAAACGTGAGTATAAAGAAGCACACGAAGCAGGTGATACAGACGCACTAGTAGAAGCCCAAGAAAAACTAACAACAGTTAAGATTAAAGCTGATCGTTTAAATAATATTCAACTACCTTCTTTACAGGAGCAAGAAACTTCTGTAGAAGAAGTTAGTACGCAACCTGCCCCAGTGCCGGTTGATAAGCGTGCTAACGAATGGGCCGAGGATAATCCTTGGTTTGGTTCAGACGATGAAATGACAAGTTACGTACTGGGACTGCATAATAAACTTGCCAAACAAGGTATGGACCTACAAAGTGATGAATACTACGAGACTATTAATTCTCGTATGCGTAAAATATTCCCAGAGGAATTTGAGGATATTGAAGAAAAAAAGGTAACACCAAAACGTCAGGCGAATGTGGTTGCACCCGCTACGCGGAGTACTTCTCCTAAAAAGATTGTACTAACGCAAACACAAGTAAACCTAGCGAAACGTTTAGGAGTTCCTATTGAAGACTACGCCAAACAGGTTGCAATTGAAATGAGGAAAGACGCAAATGGCTGATAATAGAATTAACCGTGAGCAAACGAATAGAGAAAAAACGACCCGTAAACGAGCTTGGCAGCGCCCCGAAGTGCTTCCCTCACCTACTCCCGAGCCGGGTTATGAATTTCATTGGATTCGTGTAGCTACACTAGGTCAGATTGATGCCACTAATGTTTCCTCAAAACTACGTGAAGGTTGGGAGCCGGTTAAGGCAACAGACCATCCAGAGATTACACTAGTTACTATCGAACAAGAAAGGTTCGCTGATAATGTTGTAATCGGAGGGTTAATGCTTTGCAAAGCTCCACAAGAATTAGTTGAAGAGCGTACAGATTATTTTAGTAAACAAAGTAAAGCGCAAATTTCTTCAGTCGATAACAACCTAATGAGAGAAAACGATCCTCGGATGCCGCTCTTTAATGATCGGAAATCGAAGGTCACTTTTGGTAATGGAACTTAATTTTTGACTCGGGAGTTATAAGCAATGGCTTATCCTAATATTGAGGCCCCTTATGGGCTAATACCCGTCGGTTTGATTGGTGGTCGTGTGTTCGCAGGCGCTACTCGACAAATGAAGATAGCTAGTAATTACGGCACAGCTATCGGAAAAGGCGACCTGATAAAACGTGTAAACGACGGAACTATTGAGCGTGACGCTAGTACTACCGCTTTCCCAGCTACTGGGACACTAGGTGTTTTTATGGGTTGCAGTTACACAGACCCGAACACCAGCCAACCAACATTTAACAACTCATATCCCGGCAGCATTGTTGCTAGTGATATTAGTGCGTTTATTGTTGACGACCCTGACGTTATACTAAAAGCCGCTATATGTTCTTCAGGTACAACAATGGCAACATTAGGAAGAACTGTTATTGGTAATAAGGCTTCAATCATTAGCAATACATTAAATACTGCTAATGGACGGTCTAAATTAGCTATCAATAATACTGTTGCTACAACTTCGACACTACCATTTCAGATAATTGATGTGGTTGACAGCACTTCTACAGGTAGCGATACCTTCCAAGAAGTGCTTGTTATCTTCAGCCCACATACTGACAATGGTAGTAACGTGTTCATCGGCGGACACGCTTATCGTAACCCTGTTGGATTGTAGGAGGTATAAACAATGGCTATTTCACGCGCCCAACTACTAAAAGAACTTCTTCCCGGCCTTAATGCTCTGTTTGGTATGGAGTATGCTAAGTACGGTGAAGAGCATAAGGAGATATTCGAATCAGAGTCTTCTGACCGTTCTTTTGAAGAAGAAACGAAACTTTCCGGTTTCTCTGCTGCACCAGTCAAAGACGAAGGCTCTGCCATCGAATATGACAACGCACAGGAAGCATGGACGGCTCGTTATCAACATGAAACCGTTGCAATGGGCTTCTCAGTTACTGAAGAAGCAGTTGAAGATAACTTGTATGACTCTCTGTCTGCTCGTTATACTAAAGCTCTTGCCCGCGCTATGGCTTACACGAAGCAAGTTAAAGGGGCGGCTATTCTTAACGATGCCTTCTCCACAACTTATGGTGATGGTGTAGCACTTTGCTCCACCGCACATCCGCTTGTCTCTGGTGGGACCAACTCAAACCGTCCCGCCATTGCTGCTGATCTTAACGAGACTTCTCTTGAAGCCGCCGTTATCCAGATTGGTGGTTGGACAGACGAGCGTGGTTTGCTTATTGCCGCTCGTCCTAGAAAACTTGTTATTCCATCCGCTCTGCAATTCGTTGCTACGCGGCTGTTAGAAACTGAAGGACGTGTAAACACGGCAGATAATGATCTTAATGCTCTCAAGAATAACGGTGCTATTCCTGAAGGTTATGCGATCAACCATTATCTGACGGATACAGACGCTTGGTTCCTTATGACTGACGTACCAAATGGCTTGAAGCACTTCACTCGTACTCCAATGCAGACATCTATGGATGCTGACTTTGATACGGGCAACAGTCGCTACAAGGCACGAGAGCGTTATTCGTTCGGTGTCTCTGATCCCCTTGGGATCTTTGGCTCTCCCGGAGCAGCCTAAGCTAAATATTAAGAGGGGGGGTACTTGCTACCCCCCTTTTTTTATTGTATAACATCTTATTCCTGACAGTTGCATTGTGCGGCTGACAAAAGCCACGACAGGAGATACACATGGCTAAGACAACTTTCGACGGAGTAGTCCGTTCAAAAAACGGTTTTGAAGATATTAACATTACTGCTGGTACTGGCGGTGAAACCATCAACAGTACATTTTCTAAAAATACTTCAATTGGTGGTACACTTGCCGTTACAGGGTATGCAACATTTACTACTGGTGTTGCAAACCCCACGGGTCTTCTTGCCCCAACCATCACGTCTAAGACTCAGATGGCTAACGGTTTTGCTACCCTTATGACCAAAAACACTCATTTTTTATCTCCTGCAAACGGTGCTAATATTACAGCAACTCTTCCTACTGCCGGTAACTCTACTGCTGGCGACGTAATAATTGTTGAATATCAAGCCATCGTTGCTAACGGAGCTACACATAAGTTTGGCACTGCTGGCGCATTTTATATGGCGGGTTCTGCTGTATATAAAATGACCGGGGCAACCGGCTCTGCTGTAGGACTTATTAACTCAGTTGATGTTGCTAATGGTACTAGTGATGACTTTCTTAACCTTGTTGGCCTAACTAATTCTGGTCCCGGCATTGGTAGTTATGTTGTGTTCACTTTTAATGGAACCGCGTGGAGAGCAGAAGCCCGTTGTACTTCTTCTGGTACCGGTGTTGCCGCTAACCTTTCTGTATTTGCAGCAACGTAATTAAGTAGGTGGGGGTGTAGTAACCTCCACCTTTTTAAGGAGAACGGATATGTCTTCTGACATCCAATCTACATTTATAACCGCCGCCGCTGTGGACCCTAACGGTATATCAGTTGCTGCTTCTGTAGGTAATAACGCTAGTTTAGTTCTAGGAGGCGCTCTTGCTTCTGGAGGTTCAGTTACGTTTGACGAGCCTAGAAATGTTACCATCCTCAGTGCAGGGAATGATTCTAGTAAATCTTTTAACGTGACTGGTACTGATGAAACAGGCACTGCTGTAATTGAATCTATTACTGGAGCCAACAACAATACAGCAACAGGCTCTACTTTCTTTACTACTGTAACTAAAATAGCAGCCGTAGGTAATCCTGCAGGTGATGTAAGCGCCGGTTCTGGTGCGTCTATTGCATCACCCATGTTCAGAGGTAGATTACGGCTTCGTGGCCTGTACGCAGTAAATACTGGTACAGCAGGTACAATTACGTTTAGAGAGGGTTCTGGTACAGGTACAATACGGATGCAGTTTAATACCGTAGCTGCCGCAAATACTACACAGTACCCAGACGTTCCTGATGATGGTATATTGTTTGTTGATGGTGGGTATGTAACGTATTCTGTAGCGGGCCTTTCATCTATGACGGTATTTTATGTAGGATAGTTCTATGCGGACATACTACAAATCTGGGGGTAACGTACGTAAACCCGCTAATATGCCCGCAAGGAATAAAAAGAACTTTCGCTCTACTAAGTCCGGTGCAGGTATGACTAGGGCTGGAGTAGCGGCATACCGTCGTAAGAACCCCGGCAGTACCTTAAAAACCGCCGTTACAGGTAAAGTAAAACCCGGAAGTAAATCTGCTAATAGGCGTAAGTCTTATTGCGCTCGTAGTGCTGGGCAAATGAAAAAATTTCCTAAAGCAGCTAAAGATCCTAACAGCCGCCTTAGACAGGCTAGAAAACGGTGGAAATGTTAAATGCGTAAAAAAATTAGTGCTAGACAGAAAACTACGTTGAAGAAACATTCTAAACATCATACCGCCAAACATATGACGGATATGAAGAAGTCTATGCGTAAAGGTAGTTCGTTCACCTCATCTCACAAAAAAGCCATGAAAAAAGTAGGGAAATAGTATTATGAAAAACAAAAAACTACAAAAAGCATTATTTGGGGGCAACCCAAGAAGGTTTGGGGCTGTTACTAAAAAAGAAGAAAATGAATACTATGCGGCTGAAAAAGAAAAGAAAGAAACGGCGGCTGCTAAAAAAAAGTACGTTGAAAAAAGATATAAAGAAGAAAAACTAGGAACAAGAAACCTTGACGCTCCTGTTACAGGAAAATCGTTTCCTGCTGCTTATAAAAAATATAAGGCAGAACGTGACGCTGAAAATGGTAAGATGAAAGGTGGTAAAATTATGAAGAAAAAAATGATGGGCTATAAAGCTGGTGGCCTTCAGATGGTTGAGAAAGATGGTAAGAAAGTTCCATTCTACGCCGCAGATGGTAAAGGCAAAATGATGATGGGCGGCAAAGTCATGGGCTATAAAGAAGGTAAGACGGTTAAAAAGAAACCACTGTTCCGAAAACTCAGCGAGAAGGAAAGACTAGAAAAAAGTGGGTTGCCTGTCACCGTACGAGATTCTAAAACTAAAGAAACTAATAAACGTAAAACAGCTAAGATGGGGCAAGCTAACCGAGCATCTGGGGGGGCCGAGCGTAAAGAAGACACTTTAGTAGGTAAAGCTATTAACCGAGGAATGCTTGGGGTAGCAGCTATGGCTGATATTGTTAGGGCCGCATCAGGAACAAAGAAGGGCGCAGGGCCAAGTAGTTATATGGGGCCGTCTATTCGTGCCGGTGTTAAAGCAGCAAAAATAAAGAAAGAAAGGGCCGGTAAGATGGCCGGTGGCATGATGAAGAAGAAGATGATGGGCGGCGGTAAAGTCATGGGCTACAAAAAAGGCGGTATGCCTCGTGGTTGTGGTGTAGCTACCAGACAACGCCCCGCTAAAATGGTAGTTATGAAGGGTTCTTGATATGGCTGAAAAAAAGAAATCTAAAGTAAAAACTAAACGTGGAGGAAAGTTTGATTCTAGTAAAGAATTAGGAGCTGGTTTTGATGAGCGTCTACCTTCAGCACTTGTAGAAGAAGATTTTAAAAAAGGTATCATGGGAAAATATTCCCCTCGTGCAGCTATACAGGGAGCAATCTCAAGCGGTATAGATTTGTTTAGATCTAAAGAAGGTAAACGCGGATCTCGTATAGCTAAAAAAGTTGCAAAGAAGAAAGCCGGTAAGATGGCCGGTGGTATGGTGAAGAAGATGATGGGTGGCGGTAAAGTTCGTGGCGCAGGTATGGCTCGACAAGGTGTTCGTGCCGCTAAAATGGTAGTTATGAAGGGTTCTTGATATGGCAGCTCCAATTCCATTAATCGTAGCTTTAGGTTCTCAACTATTAAGAATAGGAGCTAAAGAGCTTCCTAAATTGTTGAAGAAAGGCGCTAAATTAATTAAAAAACCAACTCTTACTCAACGGAAGAGAGCTGTGCTTTCAAAAGATGGTAAGGCTGTAGAGCCGCTTAAACTAAAACAAAAGAAAGTAGAACTTGGAGATAGGTCGCCTACTGGACCAGTTGTAAACCTTCCACGAGGAGCTGCAGATACATCTAGATACCGCAGAAACACTACAACTTCATACGGGTCAAAAAGTAGTAAACCGCGTAAAGATAAAGATGGTAATAATATAAAATATAGAAAAGTAGAAGGTGATGGTGCGACAGAATTAGACCCAATAAAAGATTTAACCTTTAAAAAAGGTGGGGGTGTTAAGAAACCTCGTGGTGTTGGTAAGGCTCGACAAGGTGTTCGTGCCGCTAAAATGGTAGTTATGAAAGGTTCCTGATGCGTCAGTACTATAAAGAAGGCGGGAAAACTAAGTCTCGGGTTAATGAGGCTGGTAATTATACCAAACCGGGTATGAGAAAACGCCTGTTTAATAGTATTAAAGCTGGTGGCAAAGGGGGTAATCCCGGTCAGTGGTCTGCTCGTAAAGCTCAAATGTTAGCCCAACGGTATAAGAAATCCGGTGGAGGTTATAAGTCGTAATGCGTAGGTACTATAAATCTGGTGGTTTAAAAAAGTCACAGAAGTCGTTAGAAGATTGGGGTAAACAGAAATGGCGTACAAAGTCAGGAAAACCATCTAAAGACACTGGAGAGCGTTACCTACCAGAAAAAGCTATAGCTGCTTTGACCCCACAGGAATATGCGGCAACTACAAGAGCAAAACGCAAAGGTAAGAAACAGTTTGTTAAACAGCCTAAGAATATAGCGAAGAAGACAGCTAGGTATAGGAAAACGTAATGGCTACATCGAACACAACCGCGTTTGACATGAACTTCACAGAGATTGCTGAAGAAGCGTGGGAACGTGCGGGCCGTGAGATGCGCTCTGGGTACGATTTACGCACTGCTCGTAGGTCTATGAATCTCCTTACTATAGAGTGGCAAAATCGTGGCATAAACTTGTGGACTATTGAAGAGAAGACCCTTTCTTTAACATCAGGTGTTTATCAATACACATTACCCGCAGATACTATTGACCTGTTAGAACAGGCTATTCGTACTAACCCCGGTAACACTTCTACACAATCAGATCTTAGTATAAGTCGTATTAGTGTTAGTACGTACGCGGCTATATCTAACAAGTTGTCAAGTGGAAGACCTCTACAGATTTTTATAGAGAGGTTAGTTGACGCCCCCCGCATAAATGTGTGGCCTGTACCTGATTCAAATGCTTACACGCTTGCATACTGGCGTATGCGCCGTATTGAAGACGCTGGTAATGGTGTAGAAACCGCAGATATGAACTTTAGATTCTTACCTTGTTTAGTAGCAGGTTTAGCGTATTACAACGCAATGAAAGATCCTGAACTTGCTTCTAGGTTACCTATGCTAAAAATTGAATATGAAGAGCAATTTGAACTAGCTGCAGGGGAAGACAGAGATAAAACTTCTGCAAGGTTCACCCCTCGTATTATTAGGGTGTACTAATGGGTACAAGATTTGCATCCTCTAGAAGAGCTATCGCCATGTGCGATATATGTGGATTCCAGTATAAACTTTCACAATTAAGTGTTTTAGTTCGGAAAGGCTTTTCTACAAATTTAAAAGCGTGTCCTACTTGTTTTGATCCTGACCACCCACAGCTTAAATTAGGGTTGTACCCAGTACATGATCCTCAAGCGATACAAGACCCTCGACCAGATACAAGTCTTGGAGCGTCTGGTGATACTAGTAGTAGAGGTATACAATGGGGTTGGAACCCTGTTGGTGCCGGTACTGATCCTTTTAGTTTAACTCCTGATGATTTAGTTGCTACTGGATCTACAGGTCAAGTTGTAGTAATTACTTCTTAGAGGTTTAATTAGAATATGAACTACACAGAATTAAAAACAAACATAGAAGACATCTGTGAGATGACTTTTACGGCTGCTCAACTTGCTATGTTTACAGATCAAGCAGAACAAAAAATATACAATTCTGTGCAGATACCTGCATTACGTAGGAATCAGACAGGCACATTAACAAACGCTAATAAATATTTAGAGCTTCCATCAGATTTTTTATACACGTACAGCCTTGCTGTTTTAGATAGTAGCGGTGTGTACACATATCTTTTAAACAAAGATGTTAACTTTATACGTGAGGCTTATCCAAACCCTGCAACAACAGGTGTACCCGCGCACTACTCGCTTTTCTCTGATACAGCTATTATATTAGGTCCAACACCAAATAGTGGATATACAGTAGAACTTCATTACGGGTATTATCCCGCTTCTATTGTTACAGCTAGCACTACATGGTTAGGGGATAACTTTGATTCTGCGTTGTTAAACGGCGCGTTAATTGAAGCTATTCGGTTTATGAAAGGTGAGCCAGATACTATAGCTAACTACGAGAAATTATATTTGCAATCTATCGGCCTGTTAAAGAATCTTGCTGATGGTAAGTTACGGGAAGATACATACCGTTCAGGCCAGTACCGACAATCGGTAAGTTAGGAGCATATTATGGCAATTACACAAGCAATGGCGACTTCTTTTAAAGTTGCTGTTTTAGGCGGCGAAATGGATTTTAGCAGCAATACGAATGACACATTCAAAATTGCTCTTTACACTTCTAGTGCTACATTAAACGCAGCTACAACAGCGTACACTACGAGTAATGAGGCATCTGGTACTGGGTACACAGCAGGGGGTAACAGCCTTACTATATCTACAGCCGCTACTTCTGGAGGATCTGGTACTACTGCTTTTATTGATTTTGCTAACACTACGTGGACTAGCGCAACAATTACTGCTCGGGGAGCTTTGATATATCGTAACTCCGGTTCTGGTAACCCGGCTGTAGCTGTATTAGATTTTGGAGCAGATAAAACCTCTACCGGTGGTACTTTTGAAATTCAATTCCCCGCTGGTACTAATAGTGCTGCTATTATACGGATAGCGTAGGGTATGTTTAAGTTATGCCAAATACAGATTTAGGAGGTTGGGGAAGAGGTACTTGGAACCTAGGAGCTTGGGGTACCGCGCTCCCCGTTGCTTCTACAGGGTTAGTAGGTACTACAGCTTTAGGTAGTGTAACTGCTACTACATCAGTTAGTCTTTCCGTAACTGGGCTTGTTGGTACTTCTGCGTTGGCAAGTGTAACTGCAGGAGGTGGAGTAGCTGTAATTACTATAGGAGTATCTGCAACTGGCAGTATTGGTACTGTTCTTTCTTGGTCTGATGTTAGTACAAGCCAAACACCAAATTACGCAACTATAAGCACTTCTCAAACACCGAGCTGGCAAGATGCTAGTGTATTTTAATACATATTCTGTTATATTGGGACAACAGTTATTGTAAGAGGTTAAATAGATGGCAACAACATTCACAACTCTACTTAAATTAGCTAAACCTACACAGGGGGAGCTAGATGGATCTTGGGGTACCGTAGTAAACGATAATATAACCTCGATGATTGAGGAAGCTATTGCCGGTCGCAGCGTTATCAATACTTGGTCTAGTAATTCACATACGCTTACAACAGCGAATGGCACTACCGCCGAGTCTAGGTCAGCACTGCTTAGTCTTACTGATAGTAATGACCAGCTAGGTAGTAATGCAGCTACTGTTATATGCCCCGCACTCTCTAAAATTTACATTGTTGTGAACGCTGTAGGCCAAGCTGCTACTCTAAAAACCCCTTCTGGTACAGGCGTTGCAATACCCAACGGAATGACAATGATCTTGTTCTGTGATGGGACCAACGTGGTAGAAGGCATTAACAACTTTACTGGCACGCTTTCAACCGGCATCATAGCTGCTTCAGGAGCTATCTCTACAACTTCTGGTGATATATCAACATCAAATACCTTCCTTGCTCAGGGCGATACGTCTGCAGGTGATGATGCCGCAATGGGTTATACTTCTGCCGAAGGACTTATTCTTACAGGGCAGGGGTCAACTAACGATGTTACTATTAAAAACGATGCCGATGCTGATGTAATCGAGATTCCCACAGGCACAACGCAAGTAGACATGGCTGGCGATGTTACTGTTGGAGATGATCTAACTCTTAAATCTGATGCTTCTGTATTAGGATTTGGCGTTGATAAAGATACTACACTCACTCACGTTGCTGATACAGGTGTCTTACTTAATAGCACTCGTAAGATTCAATTTAACGACGCTAGTCAGTTTGTTCATGGCTCTAGCGCTACCGTTCTCTCTATCGGAGCTACTGATGAGATTGATCTTACAGCCACAGCTATTGATATTAACGGCACAGTAGATGTATCTGGCAATAGTGTTTTAGCCTCTGTTGATGTAACTGGTGTCGCTA
>ENA-ORXF01001172-ORXF01001172.1-marine-metagenome-genome-assembly--contig:-NODE-1172-length-17309-cov-3.822656_pt1 | contig 17309 bp, 21 predicted proteins | sample MGYA00237864_ERZ511476 | MGnify/ENA primary metagenome ERZ511476 (study PRJEB26306, sample SAMN06343908) | marine metagenome | isolation source: coastal waters | place: Atlantic Ocean: West Antarctic... | reverse complement strand
AACTTAAAGCTGTTATTAAAAATAATATAGTAACGGAGAGTAGAAAATTTTTCATAGATAATTATGATTTATTCTGACTATTTATCAATTCAAATATAATTAATATATCAGAACATATCTAAAATTAAAAAGTAGTTGAATTATAAAATATGGTTTTATTAATATAATAATCATTGAATTTATTTATAATAAAAGAAACCGATTGTTTTCACAATCGGTTTCTTTTATTATTTTTTTAAGCTAGATAATTTAATTATTACAGTTTTCTGAAATCAAAGTTTCAATTTCTGCTGCTTTTTTTGGATCATGTTTGATTAAATTAAGCGTATTATTATACTCAAAACACATTAGTTTTTTATTATTTAATTCTTTGTAGACGCTTGCTTTAATTAAGAACAATTCCCACATTTTAACTACTCCTAAATTTTTATCATATCCGATAGTCAGTTCGCCAAATTTTAAAGCACCCCTACTAATATAATGTCCGGATCCAGGGTTTTCTTGTGTACCAATTGCAGCAGCAAGTTTTGTTTTTGCAGATTCAATATTGTGCAGAGCGGCCAACCAATTTTTGTTGTATTTATTTATATGAAAAAGTAAAACATGAGGCTCAGGATCTGCTTCTGCTAATGGAATTATTTTATTTACTATGATTTCTGCTAAATCGTATTCCTCCAGTTGTATTAATGTATTTGCTCTTGTATTTAATAAGTTAGTATTATTAGGGAATTGTTTAAATAATTTTCGCCATTCAAGATTACTATTAAACCCTTCGTCTTGTTTTTGCATATTCAAATACTCTACTTTTGCATAGACAAATTGATCAGAGATATAGGCTTTGGGCTCTGGGTTTTTATTGAAAAAATCTTTATTGTCATCTAATAATTTATCATATAATTTAAAAAATAAGTTGTAATATTCTAAGGATTTATTATTATCCCCTAGTAAATAATACCATTCAGCAATAGTACTGTATGGCCATATTGATATATCCCATTTGATATATAGTGTTTGCTCTGATAGTTTAAAAGTTTTTTTATTAAAAGCTGCATCATAAGTTTTATTCAAATACAAAATATAAGTTGATAAATCTTTAGATATTTTTTCTTTAACCTCAACAGTTTCTTTTTTTAACTCGTCAATACTTAGTGTAAAAGCTGGTAAATTATCCAGCTTTTTCAAAAGTCGTCGTTGAAACATCACCTCAACAAAATTTAATAGAGGTTCATCTATTTTTAATTCAATTATTTGTTGATAAGTTTCTTCAAAATTATTAGTCACTAAGTTATTTAACTCCATAAACAAAACTCCAATTAATCCGATTTTGTTCTTGTCATCTAAAAATAATACTTTATTTGTAACTTCAGTGAAATTAAGCTTTTCTGAATCTTTTAGGTTTATATAGGGCTCACTAATACTTAATATTTCTTTTAATTCTTCTTCAAGTTGAAATATTTCAGACTTATTAATTACATATGGTTTACCAACTAACTGTGTTGCTTCTGCGGGTCTTTGTAGTCCGTTACTTTTTTCTAATACCTCGCCTCTTACATTTTTAAATATTTGTTCTATTGAAAGACCTCCTTTTAAAAGATTTTTGGTTAAAACTTCAGTATACAAACTATTCTCTCCATCACCATCTGGAGCTGTTTGGCCTGCATCAGTTGAAAAGGCTATTAGTGATCCTGTAGGTGGTGGTATTTTTGCTAATCCATTTCCTTTTAAAGATCTTGTTTTGTTCCAGGTCTGTTCAAAAGGATTATCTCTACAAGCATCTAAAACTAATATATTTAGTTCTTCTTCTCCAGATTCTAATAGCTTCAAAACTCTTTGAAGACTGACTCCGTAATCTTGGACATCGATTTCAGATTGAAAAATTTCTTTCGTTGGCAAAAGGTAGTTTTCACTATCTACTTGAACTCCATGACCTGCATAAAAAATAAATCCAAAGTCATATGAGGGGCGTTTTCTGCCAAAATCAGAGATAGCACTTAATAAATCTCTTCTATTTTCAAGGTTAGTATAAAGAAGCACCTCAAAATCAAGAGAATCTAGAGTTTTAGCCATCAGATTAGCATCGTTTACGGGATTTTTAAGAGCTCCCTTGTTGTAATTAGCGTTACCAATTATAAGGGCAAGTCTTTTTTTCTGTTGACAGAATGCTGAGGATGAAAGTATTACCAAAAATAAAACTAATAGTATTTTTTTCATATCAATAAAGTCTCTAATATCTTTGTGCCAGGGTTCTAGGTAAATGGCAAAGGAACCATTCCGCTTTCCGCCCCCTTGATCAATGTAGCGCGCTGTATTATTGAATACTCGTAACATCGGCACAATACCGTTGGATGTGCCATTTGTTCCGCGGATTTTAGAGCCACTTGCTCTGATATTATGAATATGTAAACCGATACCTCCAGCCCATTTACTAATTTGCGCGCAATCTGTAAGAGTCGAGTAGATTCCTTCGATTGAATCTTTTTCCATAGCAAGTAAAAAACACGAACTCAATTGCTGTCTTGGCGTTCCAGCGTTAAATAATGTAGGTGTAGCATGTGTGAAATATTTTAAAGACATCAAATCATATGTTTCCTTTACTTTTACAAGGTTTTCACCATGTATTGCCAACGACACCCTAAGCCACATATGTTGGGGTCTTTCAACGATTACATTATTAATTCTTAGCAAATATGCTCGTTCCAACGTTTTAAAACCAAAGTAATCCATTTTAAAATCTCTATCATATTGTATAATTTCTTGAAGTTCAGTATGATGTTTATTTACAATATCATATATTTGTTTATTAATAATTGGTGTATGGATTCCATGGATGTCTGTATTTCTGTATAATAGTTCTATAACCTCCCTGTAATCACCTATAGTATTTTTTTGATGACTAGATATGAGAATGCGACTTGCGAGAATGCCATAATCAGGATGTGTAGTAATCAAAGACGCACATTCTTGTGCTGTTAGTTCATCTATCTTGGCGGTTGGGATATTGTCATAAAGCATATCTATGATTTTTTTAACGAGTGCAGTATAATTTATAGTCAGTTCATTTGAACCCAATAAGGTAACACGGTTTAATATCTTATCAAACGATACGATTTCCTTATCCCCGTCTCTTTTAATGACATATTCTTGTAAATTCATGGATAAGATAGTATATAAAGTAAATTTTAAATGGTTCCAGTAATACTATTTAAAATTCAAGCACATTCAAAGTGTCCCTGATTGGATTTAAAACGAAGTGTACGTCTTACTATACCTTTACATGAGTATACTATTCTAGTGTTTAAAAATGTATGCTCCACATTTACATTTAATAAATCACAAATGAGGAGTAAAAATGAATCACATATAGATGTTAGATGTCCATTGTGTATCCCCTTTATATTATAACATTTGATAGCTTCATAATGCTCTTCCTTCTCTTTGTTGGTAAGAGCTGTTCCATTCCATAATGTTTCTATGGGTTTATTTTTTTCTTTTAACAGAGATATTAATTGTTCGCAATTGGGTATAGTATCCATTCCCAAAAGTGAGAAATCTTCTTGAATGAGACGTGATTGTATTGAATTCCAATAGCAAGTCATGATTTCCCTTACATTAAGGTAACATAATTATTTTTACGAATAAAATAACGCGTATATATAAGGGTCATATGATACCTGGTAATAAACACATTAGTAGTAGCTTATTTAAATATAGCATTATATTATATGAATAAACAGGATATTTTTATGAACGGAATAGTAATATGTGTTCTTATTTTGGGAATAATGACAGTATTAACCGATACAAGAGAAGGCTTTATACCGCATGGAAAAATAAATGAAGTTAATAATCCCTTATTAACTAATTATTATCCGTTAAAAACACCAGGAGGGTTATCAACTTCGAACTATAGTAGTCAGTGGAAGTTATACCCGACATGGTCGCTTGGTTCTTACAAACAGGAAACAAATAATATAAAAAATTGGGCTCAACCGTGTAATGGTACAGCTGCGCCAGCAGATATGTGTGGAGGGTTATACGATACAATAGATGTTGAAGAAGAATGTTTAGTAAATCCACCAAGTCGAAACTGTAGAAGAGTTAATTATTACTGTTCATAATGAACTTGTTCGCATTTTAAGTGTGATTTTGGGTGTAATAACTTTATTTTCTTCTTGCATAGGGTCTACATTTTTAATAACTCTTTTCTTAGGAGCACGATGTTCGTAGCCCGTTACACGTTCCTTTTCTATAGTATCCCAAACCCTTGTAAAATATGGTTGTGCTGTATCAAACCATTTTTTATTATATTCGACGGTGACACATGAATACATATCGAGATACCAATAGGTGTTATTAATCCAAGTAAGTCCTTTCGCATTATTCAACGTCATGTCATACCAATAATCAAACGCTTTTTTTGATAGTCCAACCGGTGGATACTTATAAATTGGATTTTTACCATCGTTAAAACAAACGATTATTCCTTTTTTTTTACCATCAACGGTTTGTTTAAACGTTCCGTCATTATTAAATGCGTCCTCATCGTCATATTCCTTAAAGCACGTTTCGAGAAAATCACAAGTATGAAACTTAATAACATGCATTTGAAATTGCATTTGGACCCAGTAATCCAATTTTGTTTTTCCAGTTGGGATTCTACTAACTGGGTTTTTCACTTCCAATAGGAAGCCGTAACGATCACTAGATGGATTAACATTTATTCCGTCTGGAGAAGCACCTTGATTACAATTGGTTGAATCTGGTATACAACCGAATTCTTCGATTGTTGTATAAAATTGGTCCTCGTATAATTTGATTGATACAGGCTCAAACTTGTGCCCGTGATGTGTTGCCGAATTTACATTAACAGAATATACCTTACCATTATCCTTATCGATTGGTTTACATTTAGAATATATAAGAGAGTTAACCATGGCGTCACTTGCAAGTGCTTTCCACGCTGAACTTGCCGTTAACCTTGTCCATCTATAATCCAACCACTCTTCAGTATTTTGCGTAGGTTGGGGAAGAGACCTAAGCTCATTTAATTGTTTCGTAACATAATCTTTATCTAACGGTGTGGCTTTATCTACCGGTATTTCACGGTGTATATTATGTATACCGAAATAAGTATCTATAGACATGTGAATTATGTCATCTATGTCATTAAAACCCATTCCCAACTCTGCGTATATCAATCCAACAATTGGCTTGACCTTGGCAAATATAATTTTATCAATTTTAGGGCTCATCAAATCTAAATAACTTTCACCCATAATATCATCCACAATATGATTAATCTCTTCAATACAATATCCTAATGTTACTTCGTTCATTGTTATTGATGTAATATATACTACTATATATTTATATCAATTTAATTTTTATCAACGTCTTTCTTAGCTACAACTTTCTTAGCTACAACTTTCTTAGCCACAGCTTTCTTAAGTAAAGCCCTTTTAGGTAAAACCTTTTTAGGTAAAACCTTTTTAGTTACCAGTTTATTTGTTTTATTTCTTCGGGGAGGGGCCAAACTTTTAAGTGATGTTTTTTTTCGATCAACAACCTTTAATGTAAATCGTTGACGAGCTGTATCAAATAGTAGAGTTGGTATGCTTTTAATAATACCCTTTTCCTTATCATACACAACATCCTTTATTTTTAATAACTTTTTTCTTTCCGTGCATTTTTTCAGATATTCTCTGAGTTCTATCTTTGTTTTATCATCATAGTTATTTTCTATACTGGTTGTTTCAACAAAATCGTCAAATATTTTGGTTTTTATATGATTACCGAGTTTGTTCCATGGTTTATTATGACTATTCTGCATTTCATTATCTAAAAAATGCTCTATATTATCTGTATTTTCTTTTGTAGAAACAATTTTATTATTACTATTTAAAAGCATCGTCTGGTATTCTATATTTTGCAGTTCCAAGCATTCGTCTGACATATATATTATATATATATATGTCTGTATATTCTTTCAGGTCTTTAACTTTTTAATAATTATATATATAGTATGAAAAAGGTAATATTTTATAACAAGGTTAAGGATGAAGTTCCAATATTAAACGAAGTTCCAATATTAAACGAAGTTCCAATATTAAATGAACTTTTCCTAGAGAAAAAAACAGATAATGGAGAGATAATGAGACGAAATATCATTAAAAAGCAGAAAAGCTACCAGAACCAGGATTTTAAAAAGGGGAGACATGACGAAAATAGCTTTATATTATATGACCAGATTCTCGAAAAGTTGGTAATCTCTAAATTGAAATGTTATTACTGTAAAGGTAAAGTAAGAATAATATACACTAAAAAATTCGATAATAACCAATGGAGTTTAGACAGAATTGATAATAGCAAGGGTCATAGTGATATAAATACCGTAATTTCATGTTTAGGATGCAATTTACAAAAAAGATGCAGAGATAAAGACAAATTTAAATTCACAAAACAAATGAGGATTATTAAAACATTTTAAATATACCGATTCATTAATGACTAATTATATTCATTGGACATGGAAGAAGGATTCTATAAATATGAAAACTATGAGAGAGAAAACAGAACCGAAAACAGAACCGAAAACAGAACCGAAAACAGAACCGAAAATAGCCGAAAAAAAAGCACCACAAACATATATAGAACGAACTCATTATGAAGAACCAAGTAATAAACGAGAAATAGTAAGCGAACGTATTTCTGGTAGACAATTAATAATACAAAAGGCAATTAACCCGTTTCTAGCATCAGGCGACTATTTAAATGATTTGAATGTTCAAGATACTATGTTGCGACCCAAAGATAGCAATGTTTAAATAAAATAAGTATTTAAAGTTTGTAGGATTATAACTAATAATATGTCATATACGACACAAAATTCCTTATTACTTGGGGGGTTAATAAAATTTTATAAAACAGACAATAATATAAACAAAATATTGTCTATTATAAACGGAGAGAATGCGATATCGCTTAGATTAATAGATTGGTTTGTAACAAATTACAGTAAAAAACATTACACACATTATAATATTGTGAATAATAATGATGCACGTACATTTAAAGTGTATATTGATTATAAATTAAAGTTAAAGGCTTATTCAAAAAAACGCTTTGATCCATTTTGTAGGTGGGATCGAATAACTATACCTTATGGTGAGGGAACGAGTGTTCAGACAACAATAGGGCAACTTAATTTTTTTAAATGGGTATTAGAGAATAACATTATTGATTATATCAAAAATAATACATCGGAAATAGAGAAAGATATGAATAATAGAAACAGTTCTAAAAGTAACCGCCAGAAAGGTGATGGGAAAACACGTAGGAAACGTCAGGAATTATCCATGTCTGCTACTAAAAGTATTAAAAAGGAAAACGTGGAAGTTATAGTTACTTTTGATTAATGCTATTTTTATATTAAAAAGTTAGCATTAAATAGATATAGTAATGGGGAATGTTCAATCCGCAAGAAAAATAGGTTTTGAAGATATGCAATATATTCAAAAACATAATATAAATAGTATAATAATAAATACGTTGGATAAATCTGATCAGACTTGTGTTATATTAGGGACGACTCTTCCGATAGAGGAAGAAAAATGTATTAATGATGCGTTAACAACCAATATTACTATAAAAATCGTTATTTATGGAAGGAACTGTATGGATGAGAACATTTATGAAAGATATAAAACGCTATATGCTCTGGGGTTCAAAAACGTATATGTGTATCCAGGTGGATTATTCGAATGGCTGTGTTTACAAGATATATATGGATTTGAAGACTTTAAAACCACAACAACAGAGCTTGATATATTAAAATATAAACCGAATGGCGTTTTGAACATCGGTTTATTAACAAATTAATATATATATATATATAAAATGGTTAAATATTATGGTAGAGCCAGATAACAAACTGGATTCAGTACAAATCAAATAGGCCTTAATATGAGTGGCAGCGTTTCAAGTGTTGGTCGAAGCGGAGCTTTAGCAGGATATGTTAATCGCAAAGTTAATAGTTTAACGGGTGTTTGTGGGATGCCAACACAAAACGGGCGACCATGGAGACAGAGCTTGAAAAACAAGCCTCCGTACTGTAAGCCTGGGGCAAGCAAATGTTTAGCGGCAGCGGGTGGAGTAGGACGCACGTATAATTCTTATTACAAAACACCTAAGTCAGGTGTAAAGGGGTGCGGTTCAAGGACTGCCGTAGATTCTTGTCCTACAGAGACCTTGTGGAATAAGCTCGAAAAAGAATTACAATTGGTTGGTTCGGTTTATAAAAAGGATGATAGTATAAAATATTACAAATTGATTTTGGTTGGCGCTGGCGAATTGGTAACCAAGGATATGGATATTCATAAGGAAAGCGAAAAACACTTTATAAAGTTTTTTAAAAAAAATGCAGATAAATATCCTTCAGCTGACAACAGTGATCCCGACTATAATTTATATGATAAGATTAACGATCCAGAGACAAGGTCCAGATTAAAGTATTTTAATGATTTGGCTTACCAATTGGGTCTTTTGGAAGTCACTAGTACGGGGGATATGGAACATCACGTGGTAGCACTTTGTTCTATAGAGACAATAAGGGCTTTACAAACGCAAGAACATAAGTTTGGGATACCAGTTGTGTTGGATGGATGTCTTACTGTGACAGCGTTGGCGGCGGTGCCGGCACCGCCGCCAACACTGGATAATACATTTAATTTAAATATTTCAGATTACAATATTAAAGGATTAAAGGATTTATTAAAGGTTTTATTAAAATTAAAAGACCCATACACGTTAGACGAGACCGTAATAAACGAGGTTATGTATAAACTTTTATCAGATACTGCTGTTTCTAAACAGAAAAAAGAAGAAATTATGGTCTTTCTTCAATCGGCTAAGGATATTCTATCGACATACGAAACGATTGTTACAGATACCAATAATCTACTGGACATATGGCGCCCGCCCTATGCAACGGCCTCCTGTGGGTGGAATGAAATGAACTGCACCGCCGCAATCCGTCAACCTTTCCAAGTTAATCATTCAGGTGACCTAATGGAAATTAAATTTATATATCATCAGTGGCAACCAGGGTGGGAGTCGGGACGCACAGCGTCTATAAGCATTTTTGAGGGGCGGAGTGTCGTCGACTCTGCGGCGATTGGTGGGGTGGACGATGGCAAAGAAGTCTTAGGCCCCATTTCTTTCGATATCACGCCCGAGGTCAGAGTACTAATCACCAATTTAAGAGTAATAGAGGGAGAAACATATACAATTTTTATTTCCAACGGTGCGGGAATAGTGGCGGCAACAGATAATTACGTACATCCTTATGACATATATAAAATATTGGCCGAAAGCGACGCTAATCTCACTTCGCCGATGGCGGGAAATGTATTGAGTTTTTCGACGAAAATTGGGATACCCAAGGCGCCGTTCGTTGGTGTGTAGCCATTTGACCAAGTCAAGTTCGACTCAACCCTGGGGTATGCGAAAAGATAAACCCTTAATATGAGCGGGTGTGTTTCGCGCGTTGGACGCACAGGGACTTTAGCAAAACATGTTAGTATGCGTTCCAAATGTAATGTTTAATTTTAATTTAAACACTCCTCCGCGTTAATTAGTATAATGTACGATTATTCCACAATTCTCTCCTATAAAGAGCATGATGCCGCGACATATAGAAAGGAATTGCTCCGATGTTTTAATATCACCGTGTATTCTTCTAAAGAATTTCGCGCCCAGGTTGACGCCCTTTACGAAATCGTTTCCCCCCATTATAGTGAAATTATTCGGGCAATTCAAGAAACACATGACGTTGCAATGTTGTCAGGGGCGTCTTTGTGGGCCAAAAGGTTATGTTTTATGACCTTGTTTTCGATAGAACATTTCCATGATAACCATAATTTGTTGAACGCTATTAATAATGGTGTTTTGATTGACGAAATGACTAATGTTCTACTGGACAAAATATACTGAAACAACTTTTATCTAAAAGGGTAAACCGATTAACACCAACTTTTATCAAATAATTTATCCATATCTATATTTATTTGTATGCCTTTTTGTTTCTGTATATTTTTTACGAAGGTTTTAATCTTACTGAATGTTTCTTCTGTGTTATCGGTTAATGTTAATACATTCTTTTCGGTTTCATTAATCCACTTATTATGGTATGATTCACACGTTTCGAGGTATTTGATGGGTATTTTCTCTCCATTTCTATCCCTTTTAGTGATTCTTTCTTCACATATATTTGTATTTGTATCTAAATATATGATCCCATCTAACTCACAACCTTTTGAAAAATGATCAAACCACTTATTATATATAATATAATTCACATCTTCTATATTACCCCCATCAAAGAGCATTTTTGCAAAAACGTTTCTGTCGGTCCATACAGAACGTTCGCATATAATGATTGAATTATGTTGCGCCCCGTTAATAGTATCTGTTAAAAGTTTTAAACGAGTTATATAAGCCATCATTTGGAATGAAAACGCATATTTTGATTGATTATCATAAAATTTTGTAAGAATGGAAACACCATTTTCATCGCATACGGATTCCCATATATCAACGGGCTCTTGTAAAAATATAACATTACAACCGTTAATTGTTTCAAAATGTTCTTTCATTTTTGACACTAACGTTGATTTGCCAGAACCGATATTTCCTTCTATAGAAATAATAACAGACATGGTATATATATAATTACGGGTTTATCTTGTTTTATATATTGAATAAAAATTGATTAAATTATATTAGATAAGAATTATGATATATATATCATGAACTTAGAACAACGCAAACTTTCAAAAGAAGAATGGGATTCTTTGGAGGTTCCCGTATCTCCAGAGGAATTAACAATCCTAAAAATGATACAAAATGGGTTTGATAACCCCAACATTACATCAAATAATACGGAAACACTTGTTAATTTTATTAAATTATCCGTTTTAGGTGATAAGAATGGGAAGAAAAAGAAAAGTTATGATGAATATTTATATAAAGAATATTTTGAGAAGAAAATACAAGCATTATTTACGAAACATGGAATCGTAAACACATTAAAATTAAAAAAGAGCAAAACAAAACTGAAAACAGCAGATGTTATTCGTATTAAAAATTCAGACTCTAAAATTAAAAAGGTGCAGTCTCGAATATTTGAATTTGTATTAGCCGATATGTTTGAAGGATTTATGGAGTCCGTGGGTGGTGTTAAGAATAAATTTTACTATACCTTAAAAACGTTGTTTAAATATAAGATCCGAAATATTAACACCATTTTAAAAGACCAAATATTATATACACTTGATTTATATGATGATGATGTGTCTAAGTTGGAGTTTGTAGAAAAGGCATATGAATATATAGAACGAAATAATGATTTGGTTCGTTACAAAGATATGAAATTATATAATCATCAAAGGTCGTTGTTTTCGAATTGTAAAAAGGTGGGACCCAAAATGATACTATATCAAGCTCCAACAGGAACGGGAAAAACATTATCTCCCTTGGGATTATCAAAAAAATATAAAATTATATTTGTATGCGCGGCTAAACATGTTGGTCTACAACTAGCAAAGTGTTGTATTGCACTTGATATCAAAATTGCTGTGGCATTTGGCTGTAGAGACACCGCTAATATTCGATTACACTGGTCGGCAGCCAAAGAAAGTGTGCGAAATAGAAAAACGGGTGGCATTTTCCGTGTTGATAATTCTGTAGGTGACAACGTAGAAATAATGATTAGCGATATTCAGTCTTATTTGCCAGCGATGCGATACATGAAAGCATTTAATGCTGACGAAGATCTTATGCTGTATTGGGATGAACCGACTATCACACTTGACTATAAAGATCATCCTTTTCACGAAATTATGAAAAAAAACTGGCAAGACAATACCATACCCAACATCATACTTTCATCGGCTACCCTGCCCAAGGCAGTCGATATACAAAATACAGTAGATAGCTTTATAAGCAAATTCTCATGTCCTAATGTTATTACCATAGCAAATCATGATTGTTCCAAAACAATTCCTATTGTGGATTCTAATGGAATGGTGGCCATGCCACATTTATTATTTCCAACACACGAAGAGGTTGAAGAGTGCGTAGACCATATTATTAATTATGAAACGTTATTGAGACATCTAGATGTGAGAGAAATAACTAAGTTTATAATGTATGTAAATCAAAATTGTAAATTGGGTGCTCGTTATGAACTTGATAATTATTTCGAAACAATCGAATCTATTACAATTAATAGTATTAAAAAGTATTATTTAATCATTTTAAATTTCTTGAAAGAACAATACGAGCCTGTATACGAATATTTTAATAAATGCAGAACACCCCTTTATGAATCAAGCATTCAAGTTACAACGAGTGACGCACATACATTAACAGATGGGCCTACTATTTATTTGGCAGATAATGTAGAATTGGTAGGTAAGTTTTGTTTAAAAACCGCTGCTATTCCAAAAGTTATGTTTGGGGCAATTATTGAAGATATAAAAACCAACGAGAATCTTCGCCAAGAAATAGAAAGCCTTGTCAAAGATTTGAATAAAAATAAGGACAATAGTGAAGAAAAGAAAACAGACAAAACAAAGGAACACGTTGATATTGATACCAAGGAAGCACAGTGCCTAGAACGTTGTGATTTTCTAAGAACTCAACTTAAAAGGGTTCAACTGGGAAATAGGTTTATTCCAAATAGCAAAGAACATCTTGAAACATGGGGAAGGACAGAGGTAAAAAATGCGTTTAAAAGTTCGATAGATGACACAGTAGTAGAAAAAATCATGCTTCTTGATGTTGATATCAGTTGGAGGTTCTTATTGTTAATGGGAATTGGTGTATTTACTAAACATGCATGCGATGATTATGTTGCTATTATGAAAAATTTGGCGATGAACCAACAGTTATATTTAATTATTGCATCTACCGATTATATTTACGGAACCAATTATCAGTTTTGTCATGGTTATATCGGAAAGGATTTGGGTAATATGTCACAAGAAAAGATTATTCAGGGTATAGGGCGCGTAGGAAGAACTGACGAGAGAAATGATTATAGTATCCGGGTAAGAGATGATAAGATTATTATTATGCTGTTCACCAAATCTGAGGATAATACTGAAGCCGATAACATGAATAGGTTGTTTTGCATCGATTAAAAATTGAAATAAAATTATAAGAGATAAATTAATGTAATCTACCCATGTCAACACCTAACACATTATATAATTGTTATGAATGTAGATGGATATATATGCCGCGCGTAATTACTTGGCCTTCTTTTAGGCAGCAATGTCATCTGTGTGGTACAGAAGAACATTATGGTAGTCTAAACTCTGATGGCGATGAAATAGGAGATTTACATGCCCTAGAGTTAATACAAAAACTAAAAGCTAAACCAAATCAACTAAACAAACAAATAAGTCCGATAAGATCGAAAGAGCATAGAGAATGGATACCAATTAAAACAGTCTATTATAAACAAATATTACGTAATATCGATAAGTTAAATACAGATGTCATTTCCATAATTATAGAAATGGCAGTTGGAACAAAGGAATAAATCTATTATTCTTTTTTAGATTTATATATGATTGTTTCAGGTTTATATTTTTTTGCCGCCCCAATTTGCTTTATTAATCGTTTAGCTTCTATTATTTTAGAGTCCAAAGAACCTTCTATTGTAGGCAACAGTGGTTTATATATTTTCTTTATAACCTTGATTGGTAATCTCATAATATATACCTAGAAATTAAAATTGAACCGAAAAAAGAATGATACCCTATATATATATTATATCCACTAAACAAATGGCATCATTAAAAGGCGCTATTACCCGATGCAGTGTTGAACTGAATAAAACATTTAAACATACTATTTTGAATTATGCATTCGGGAATTTATCAGACGGAGAATGCGCTGAGCTTTTTAAAGATGGGCGTGTATTTTCCCATTTCATAGAAAAATGGATTTCTAAGAATTATCCCTTAACACATGTTCCGGGTTGCAAAGACCACGATTTTACAGATAATAAGGACCCAACCATTATATATGATGAAAAAACCTTTACAAAAAATGGATGTAATTATTGCCCTTCAAATATGTTGGGACAGGGAAGAGTTTTTGATAACGAGGTATTTGAAGAAAAGAGTAAGAAAATGATATTTTGTATAGTATCAAATTTGAAATTTCCTGAAATTCAAATAAGATTTGTAAGTGGTGTAGAGTTGTTGTCAGAATACCCAAAAGGAAAGATACCACTAAGTAAATATATTGAATTCTTTCATTAATTCCTGTTTTGATATCGATCTAGGTCCAACCGTATTATCTTTGCAGCTATAATTAATATTAGCTAAGTTGTCAAATAAGTCATCGGTTAATACATTATCGAACTTAATAAAATAATGCGATTGCTCTGATTTTTGTTCTGTTATTCTATCAATATCACCAGCATTAATACCCACACGTCGAAAAGATATATCATGTTCTATATCCTTCTTGACAAATTGATACTTATCCGGAAACTGTTTAATAGGTTTAGGTCTATGTGTATCCTTTTTTATCCATATTTGGAATACACACGGAACGTTATAAATTTTATCGTCAACTACGAATGAATCATTCGGTAAATCATATTCAGTTTCCAAATGAAAGTTTAACGGGAAACACTTTTGTAAACTATTTTTTTTAAAACTTTTGGGTAATATAAATGATATTGTATTCGCAAATTCGCACGATTTTTTTATGAATTTTATTGCAAAAGACGATTGTCTACCAAATGGAGGGTTCCCAATAATATGAATTTTTCCTTCTGTATGTAATTCGCTATAATCAAAGGTTAAATAATCCTGTTTTATAATTTCCGTGTTATCTGGTTCCAAATCGTAGAATTTGTAGTTGGTAAACATGGATTTTATAGATTCTATAAACGAACCATTTCCAGCACTCGGTTCAACGCATAAATCTTCCACTTTTATCTTAATTTTTTCATTTACAAGTTTCATACATTCTTTTACAGCTTTATTGGAGGTGTAATATTTATCCGTTGTTTTCCTTTTTAAACCTGTGGTTTGTTGCATCATTATAATATGATTAATATAATAATGCAAAAATTCAATTTTAATCATATTCATCTATATCATAGTTTCACTAACATGTGTTTCCTTTACTTCAAATACCCATCATGATATTTGATCTCTATTTTTTATTATTATAACTACCAACCACACCTTTGTTCCATTTACTTAGTCCTTATGGGCTTCTCTGTAAAATCTTAATGTGATTTTTCTAAGTTTTTAGGATTCAACGTCCAATTTTTTGTGGTTTTATATATTGGTTTATTCCCGTGTATAACCACATTTAGCTGATTGAACCGCGAATCTGTCTTCTTCATCTTAACTAAATTTAAGACTCATAACGCATAGATGCATTTATAAATAATACGTTATGAATGACTGTTATAGAAAAAATATAATGTATGTATATAATGACTTTTTCTACCAGACGAAGTAAATCTCGAAAAAAGAAGAAAAAATCCTATGTTTGTTATGATGGGGTGGGTTCTAAAAAAAAAAATCATACTCGTAAAGAATTTATGAAAATTATGAATAGAACGAGTAAGATTTTATGGAAAAATAAATATTTGCATAAAAAATTTTGTTCAGAATATTTTGCCTCCAAAAAATGTAAATTTTGTAAAAAATATATTAAAAATCTGAACCATATGATTAGAAAATCTAAAAACCCCAATTATAAACCATCGGAAAACAAATCTAAAAAAAACGCCAAATTATTTTTAAGGTGTTTAAAATGTAAGGAAGCGTCTAAAAAAATCTGTAGTTTTGAGGATTTTTTAAAATATTCGGGTGCCTCAAAAGGTAAATGTCGAAAGTAATATGTTGTGTAAACTTTATTCAGATGTATATAAAACCGCTATTGTAGAACTATTTAGAAGACCTGTTGGGGGAACCGGGGTTGACCCATCACCTGTTGTTAAGAATGGCAACCTTAAAGGTGTGGGCCTCTACAACTATGGAAATTTTATTTATAAAACAGACTCAAACCTATAAGAGCGAATAAGTCTTTATATGGTAAATTCATTAACAAATTATTAATATGTTTATGAGTAGTTTCAACTTCTTTCCTCCCCACATCATTGCCTTTTTTCTTATAACTGGGTCCATCTATTAATTGTTCTACCAGTTTATTCCTTTTTTCGTTCTTATAATCTCTATATAACAACCCCAAATTATTAGTTATCCAAAAAACATAATTATCACTCGTTAAACTATTTGGATCTGGACCTATCGCAATTTCAGTTTGAAAATAATTAAAAATAAAATCAACTAGTTTTTTTTTACTGCTCGGAAACCCTTTTTTTAAAAGTGTTGGTGATGGCTCAGGGATTTCTACCCTTTTTTTCTCTAAATATTTGTATAAATCTTTACCATCTTTCAACTTAAATGGTTTCAGTTTTTTCTTCCTCGTTGACATATATATATAAGCTAATTTAATTATTTATGTGTCCTGCTACATAATCTGCTACCTTTTTTGGATTGATACTTTGTTTTGGGTGTTTTGGGTGTTTTGGGTGTTTTGGGTGTTTTGGGTGTTTTGAATGTTTTGGATATCTCCTTTTTGGGAGCCCTGTATTACCCGAGTTTGTATCATAGTATCCATCATCATCGCTGCTACCTTCACTATACTCATCATCGGTGTATTCATCATATAATGGTGACCCGGGATAATATTCTTCATCCGAAACATGTTTAACGCTTGATTTTGGATAAATAGATAAATCGCTCCCATAAGCAAAGAAGTTATAAACAATTACAATTAATATTACAAATATTATAATTATTAGTATAATATCAAGAAAATTCATTATAATATAAACATATATTATTTCAATAAAATCTATGCCTATGCCTTGGTCTTGGAGAGAAAAATCTACTATGAATGGGTCCGTTATTTCTAACATAAACCGTCCTATTATGACGTGGTATTAATGAGGTGAAATATATTAATACAACTAATAAAACAATTATAATAAGTAATGTATTGTCCATATACAGTTATATAATATTTTATATATTATTCTCCAAAGTGCGTATCTGTTTCGTTCTGAGAATTCATAATTATATAGTTTTAATTTTATGAATTGTAATATTTTCAATTTAATAATAATATTATTATTAAAATGTATGTAATGGGTCACGTTTCGTAAAAAGTGGAAAAGTTAATTACTGTAGGCAAGTCCGCCCATG